>OGRK01001484.1_pt1 | contig 14609 bp, 12 predicted proteins | sample 1553471 | NCBI WGS metagenome assembly OGRK01 (sample SAMEA2580080, study PRJEB22360) | human gut metagenome | biome: human gut; feature: human-associated habitat; material: faeces | place: Denmark | collected 2008/2010
CTGGTAGAAGATGAGACTACGATCTATGAGGTGGATGTCCGCTGTATGGAATGTCAGAAGGAGAAGGGGCGCCGGTTTTTGAATGAGGAAAAAAATCTCACCGGTAATAAGAAAAACATCTAATAAGCACCCGGCGGCAAGATGAGTTGCAGCCGGGTGCTTTTTTTGCCTGAATACACAGGTTTGTTATTTGCTTAAGGAGATTTAGAATCCACAGCCACAGCCAAAGCCGCCGTTTCCGCCGCAGCAGCAAAGGATCAACAGGATCCAGAGGATGCAGCTGCAGTCACCGGAACCGCCGCATCCACCGTTTCCAAAACCTCCGCAGCAGAACAGAAGAAGAATCACTAACAGGCAGGAAGAATTGTTTCCCTCGTTGCAGGAGCAGCCTCCGCCGCACTGTGTTGCTGATAAATCACTCATTTATTGTTGCCTCCTAATATCTATTACAGTTTTAATCTATGCACAGGGGGAGAGATGTGTTCAAATTTATTTGGTTTTCCGAAATTTTATTTGTATATAGGGCAAGATTATAGTATAATGATGTATGCGCAGAGGTGGGTGAAAGGGGTAACACGAGAAATGAAGAAGAATTTTATGATAGGGCTGCTTTTTATAAGCACTCTGTTTTTGTTTGCCTGTGGCAGCCGGAAAAGTGTCGGAAATACTAAGGCACCGGTTGTTACCAAAACGCCTGAAGAGAGCGGAAAAACCACGGTGGCGGCTGTAGATGTATCAGATACGGAAGCCTTTAATATGGCAGAAGAGCTGGTAAAGAACATGAGCCTGGAAGAGAAAGTGGGACAGATGTTTCTGGTGTCTTTGTCCAAACTGGATGATCCCAGGGGACAGGCAACGGTATATGAAGTTTCCGACGAGATGTTGGAAAAGATACGGCAGTATCATATTGGCGGAGTAATCCTGGGACAGCAGAATATCAAGAATCAGAGGCAGACCAGGATGCTGACAGACAGGTTGCAAGGTGCTGTGTCCGGTGCACCGCTGTATGTAGCGGTAGAAGAAGACGGCGGCGGAGATTATTCCGTGTCGGCGGCATGCCCGGAGTTGAAAGCCGGAGGCTATATGGTGCCGGAGGAAATGGGCAGGAATATGACCAGCCTGCAGGTGTACCAGAAGGGCCTTGGTATTGGAAATGAATTACGCAGTTTTGGTATCAACATGGTGTTGGGTCCGGTGGCAGATGTGGCCTACGACGGCAATAAAAAATACGGCAGCAGATGTTTTAGTTCGGATCCGGATACGGCAGCAGAGATGACAGCGAATATGGTCAAGGGATATACAGAGGCCGGTGTGGCTGCTACGATGCGGTATTTTCCGGGGAATGGAATGGTGTCAGGAGATACGACTCTTGACATACAGGAAAACAAGGAAACGCTGATGCAGCTGCGTGATAATGAGTTCAGTGTTTATTCCGATGGGATGGATGCCGGAGCCGGCTGTGTCATGGTATCTAATGTGTATATGAAAAAATTGGTTAAAGATAAGGTCCCGGCCTTTATGTCTCAGGAGATCGTGACAAAACTTCTCCGGGATGAGCTGGGCTTTGACAAAGTGGTGCTGACATCTTCATTAAGCGAAGATGCAGTTACAAAGAATTTTTCCCAGGATTATGCCATTGTGGAGGCTGTGAATGCCGGCTGTGATGTGATCTGTCAGCCCCAGCGGCTGGAAGAGGCTTATCAGATTCTGATGAACGCAGTGCGTACAGGAAATATTGACGAAAAAGTGATCAACACGGCGGTCTGCCGGATCTTGACCAACAAGATCACAGGTGGTGTGCTTGTGTTAAATAATAATGAAATGCAATAATGTTATCACATAACATAGGAGGACAAAATGAGCACTCAGGTGGATGAATTTTATTCAGATGGTTTGCATGAGGAATGCGGTGTATTTGGAGTCTATGATCTGGATGGTGTGGATGTGGCATCTACAGTCTATTATGGATTATTTGCCTTACAGCATCGTGGACAGGAAAGCTGTGGTATTGCAGTCAGTGATACCGAGGGCCCCAAGGGCAAAGTGATGGCTTCCAAAGGAATGGGTCTTGTCAATGAAGTTTTTGACGGGGAAAAACTGGAGAAGCTAAAAGGAAATATCGGAGTAGGGCATGTGCGCTATTCTACGGCAGGAGCAAGTAATTCCCAGAATGTACAGCCGTTGGTATTGAACTATGTAAAAGGTATTCTGATGCTGGCTCACAATGGGAACCTGGTAAACGCACTGGAACTCCGGAAAGAGTTGGAGTACACAGGAGCTATTTTTCAGACGACCATCGACACAGAGGTGATCGCTTATCTGATTGCCAGAGAACGCCTGAATGTAGGCAGTGTTGAAGATGCTGTGAAAAATGCTATGAAGAAGTTAAAGGGAGCTTATTCCCTGGTTATTTCCAGCCCGAGAAAACTCATCGGTGCCAGGGATCCATTTGGCTTCCGCCCATTGGTGATCGGCAAGAGAGACAATGCTTATATGCTGGCCAGTGAGACTTGTGCACTGGATGCAGTGGGAGCCGAGTTTGTCCGGGATGTAAAACCGGGTGAGATCGTTATGCTGGACAAGGATGGTATTACTTCAGATGAGAGCATGTGCATCCAGAAACCGGCCAGATGTATTTTTGAGTATATCTATTTTGCCAGACCGGACAGTTATGTAGATGGTGTCAGCGTGTATAATTCCCGTATCATGGCGGGAAAGATCCTGGCGCAGATGCATCCGGCGGAGGCAGACATTGTAATCGGCGTTCCGGATTCCGGAAATGCGGCAGCGATGGGGTTTGCCCTTCAGTCAGGAATCCCATACGGTGTAGGATTTGTTAAGAACAGTTATGTAGGAAGAACCTTTATCAAACCGAAGCAGTCAGCCAGGGAGAGCAGTGTTCATATCAAACTGAATGCGCTGAAAGAAGTAGTCCGGGGCAAGAGAGTTGTTATGGTAGATGATTCTATCGTCCGGGGAACTACCAGTGGCCTGATCGTTCAGATGCTGAAAGATGCCGGAGCGACAGAAGTTCATGTAAGGATCAGTTCACCACCGTTTTTGTTCCCATGTTATTTCGGAACAGATGTACCAAGCTGCGACCAGTTGATTGCTCATGAACATACAGTGGACCAGATCTGCGACTTGATCGGGGCGGATTCCCTTGGCTACCTGGATGGCGAGAGACTGCCTGAATTGATCGAAGGGGAGACGGGATATTGTGACGCATGCTTCTCAGGAAATTATCCGGTAGAACCACCAAAGGAAGATATTCGAGGAGATTTTGATAAATAACACAAGAAAGGAATATGAAAAATGAGTACAGATAACTATGTAAGCCCATTGTCAGAGAGATATGCCAGTAAAGAGATGCAGTACATTTTTTCTCCGGATATGAAGTTCAGCACATGGAGAAGACTGTGGATTGCTTTGGCAGAAACAGAAAAAGAACTGGGATTGAAAGATGCAGATGGCAACCCTCGCATTACGGACGAGCAGATTGAAGAACTGAAAGCTCATGTTCACGACATTAACTATGATGTGGCAAAAGCCAGAGAAAAAGAGGTCCGTCATGATGTAATGAGCCATGTATATGCTTATGGAAAACAGTGTCCGAAGGCAGCAGGAATCATCCATCTTGGTGCAACTTCCTGCTATGTAGGAGACAACACCGATGTGATCATTATGACAGAGGCGTTGAAGCTGGTAAAGAAAAAACTGGTGAATGTAATTGATATTTTGTCTAAATTTGCCATGGAGTATAAAGATCTTCCAACTTTGGCATTTACTCATTTTCAGCCGGCGCAGCCTACTACCGTAGGTAAAAGAGCCACACTTTGGATCCAGGAACTGGTAATGGATCTGGAGGATCTGGATCATGTTCTTTCTCATATGAAACTTCTTGGCTCCAAGGGAACAACGGGAACACAGGCAAGTTTCCTGGAATTGTTTGATGGAGATGAGAGTAAATGTAAAGAAGCAGATAGACTGATCGCCGAGAAAATGGGATTTGATGCCTGCTTCCCTGTTTCGGGACAGACTTATTCCAGAAAACTGGATACCAGAGTGGTAAATGTTCTGGCAGGAATTGCAGCCAGTGCACATAAATTTTCCAATGATATCCGTCTGCTTCAGCATTTAAAAGAAGTAGAGGAGCCATTTGAAAAGAACCAGATCGGATCTTCTGCGATGGCATACAAGCGCAACCCGATGCGGAGTGAGCGTATCGCTTCCCTGTCCCGCTATGTGATGGTAGATGCATTAAATCCGGCCATTACTTCTGCAACACAGTGGTTTGAACGTACACTTGATGATTCTGCCAACAAGCGTCTGTCGGTTCCGGAAGGATTCCTTGCAATCGATGGTATCCTGGATCTGTGCTTAAATGTTGTAGATGGCCTGGTGGTATATCCGAAGGTAATTTACAAGCACTTTATGGCAGAGATTCCATTCATGGCAACCGAAAATATTATGATGGATGCCGTAAAAGAGGGTGGAAACCGTCAGGAACTGCACGAGAAAATCCGTCAGCTGTCCATGCAGGCAGGAAAGACCGTCAAGGAAGAGGGTAAGGATAACAATCTGGTAGATCTGATTGCAGCAGATCCGGCTTTTGGTCTGACAAAAGAACAGATCGAGGCAAACTTAAAACCAGAGCTGTATGTGGGTCGTGCACCGCGTCAGGTGGAAGTATTCCTGCGTGATGTGGTTCGTCCAGTGCTGGATGCACACAAAGAGGAACTCGGCGTTACTGCAGAAATTAACGTATAAATGAACCTATAAACAGACCGGTCGGTTATGCTAAGAGACCTCCCATAACATGGGAGGTCTTTCTTTTTCTTTGGATTTGAATAAATTTCTTTCTTTTTCACACAATAATGAAAAAAGGAGGACAATAGGAATGGGTCTGATGATCAAAATTATTGAAATTCATGGAAGGGAAATTCTGGATTCAAGAGGAAATCCTACGGTTGAGGTGGAAGTGACCGCGCAGACAGAGACAACGGGAAAGAAGACTACGGGCAGGGAATCTGTGCCATCCGGAGCCAGTACCGGAAGATTTGAGGCGATTGAGCTGCGGGATGGACAGGAACGTTATTTTGGGCTTGGAGTACAGCGCGTTGTGGATCACATCAACACAAAGATCCGCAAGGAGCTGTTGGGAATGAATGTGCTGGAACAGGTACAGATTGACCGCAAACTTGTGGAACTGGATGGGACAGACAACAAAGGAAATCTGGGGGCCAATGCTTTACTTGGTGTTTCTTTAGCCTGTGCGCGCTGCGCAGCGGCAGCATTGGATATGCCGTTGTACCGTTATCTGGGAGGACCGAATGCAAAAAAATGGCCGATGCCGATGATGAATGTTATAAATGGCGGAGCTCACGCAAAGAATCATCTGGATTTTCAGGAATTTATGATTGTACCGGTCGGAGCCGAGTCGTTTCCGGATGCACTCCGGATGGGTGCGGAAATTTATCATTTTCTGAAAAAAATTTTGCAGAAAGAAGGCAAACTGACGGCAGTGGGGGATGAAGGCGGATTTGCACCGGATTTTTCCAGTGCGGGAGAAGTGTTTGCATGTCTGCAGCGTGCCGTGGAGGAAGCCGGATATAAGGTGGGCAGCGATGTGGCATTTGCCATGGATGCGGCAGCATCCGAGCTGTACAGTGAGGAAGACGGAATGTATCATTTTCCGGGAGAAGCACAGATACATGAAGAGGTGGATGTCAATCTGCGGCGTCCGGACACGCAGGGAGGTGCCTATACATCCGATACACATGTGAAAACGCAGGAGACCACCGAAACAAAAGAAGTCCTGCGCAGTGCACAGGAAATGATTTCACTGTATGAAGAACTTACCACGGAATATCCGCTGATTTCCATTGAGGACGGTCTGGATGAAGAGGACTGGGAAGGCTGGCAGGAATTTACAAAGCGCATGAAGGAACAGGTGATGCTGGTGGGAGATGATCTGTTTGTCACGAATGTGAAACGAATCCGGTGCGGAATGGATCTTAAGGTGGCAAATGCTGTGCTGATTAAGGTCAATCAGATCGGAACGCTTACGGAAGCCATGGATGCGATTGAACTGGCACAGAAGAACGGCTATAAGGCAATTATTTCACATCGTTCCGGAGAAACGGAAGATTCTTTTATTGCAGATCTCGCGGTGGCGGTAAATGCCGGCTGGATCAAGACAGGCGCTCCGTGCAGAGGAGAGCGCACTGCCAAGTATAACCAGCTTCTGCGGATCAGTGAAACATTATAAGAGATTCAGACGTTTGGACATGATCTCCGGATTGACCGCTTCCGAGATGGCGGTGTGTTTGTCGATTCGTCCGTCTTTATAAAGCTGTAAGATGCTGCTGTCCATGGCGATCATATTTTCTGCGGCAGAAGTGTAGATAATACCGTTGATCTGGCGCAATGCAGCACGAAGTGCCGTCAGATAGCTTGCGGTATCGGTATTGATCTCCCGCTGGGAAACAATGCTTTCCATTTCGCCGGTCCGGGAACCGATTACAATCCAGCTGGCGTACATCTGGGAAAAGATGCCGGACAGCAGCAGTGCTTTGTCGAATGATTCCCCGTGGCGGATATTCTCGTGACATTTGTCGATAAGTGCCTGCATATGCGGATTATTGACAAGTTCGCGTGCCAGGGTAAGACCGATATTACTGTCGAGTCCGCTGGAGAGAACCAGATACAGGCAGTTTGGAACGCGTCCTGAGGCAACCGTCATGGCAAGTTTCTGTCCGAGGAACAATACGCGCCCGAGATCGGTGTGATATAAAATCATACAGATGATAAGCAATACCAGAAAGGCAATGATAAATCCAAGCATATAATGATTGAGAATGGTACTGATGTGCAGAAGCGTCCGTGTGGTATGTGTAATGATATAATTATATACACTGCTGATGATGTCCAGATCGCTGGAAGCACCGTCTGCAAGTTCTTCGGCCTTGGCCACAGGGAGGGAATCGGCGGTGAAGTTCACGTACTGGTTCGGATACAGATAAGGCTTCAGCGGATCTGTAAGTGTGACAGAAAATGTCTCGGAGAGAAGCGTTGTGTAACGGTCATCGGAAACATTTTCGTAGACACCGACCTGATAGGTTCCATCTCCGGAAGTAAGGGGAAAGGTACTATAATCTTTGTAAAGACTGTATGTATATGTGATGCCGTCTGTCCCGGTCAGCTGCAGTTTGGGTTTGGCATTGGAACCGGTGTATTTTGCCATAATATATCCTTCTTGCGTGTGGGAGATATCAATAACTGCAGTATCTGTTGTAAAAGTTTTGGTGCCGTCTGCCTGCGGGGTAAGTACCTGTGGGGTGTGATCCGTATGGGAGGCAGCTTCTGTGGCCGGGGTCTGGTTGTGCGTGGCAGAGGGCTGATCCTTGTTTTGGGAACATCCGCCAGTGAACAGACAGACACATAGTAACAAATGAAAAGGAAAATATAAAAAAATGTTGAAAAGCCTTCCCTTTTATGATATACTCGATTAGTCGTGAGTTTAGAATTAGGAGGTGGAAATCGTGACCGTTTTAAATACGATTTTAACTATTGTATTTATTATACTGAGTATTGTAATTACAGTGATTATCTTAATGCAGGAGGGTAAATCTGCAGGTCTTGGCGCGATCGCCGGAGCAGCAGATACTTACTGGGGCAAAAATAAGGGACGTTCCATGGAAGGAATGCTTGTAAAGCTTACAAGAATTTTTGTGATTCTGTTCCTTGTCATTGCAATGGTTCTGAATTTGGGAATCTGGTAGAAACCGGAAGCTGTCGATTACATCGGCAGCTTTTTTCATTATATAAGGAGAAGATCTGGGTATGGACGCAAAGTATGAACAGCGGAAAAAAATGATATATGACTTTATGTGTGATGATATGTATGTTCCGATGAAAATCAAGGAACTGGCGATCGTCCTCGGAGTGAAGAAGGATCAGCGCCCACAGCTGGAACAGATATTAAATGAACTGATGACAGAAGGGCGCATTGTCTGTTCAAAGAGAGGAAAGTTCAGCAAATCCGAAGAGAAAAAGATCACAGGCACGTTCCAGGCACATCCGAAAGGATTCGGATTTGTCAGCGTGGAGGGGGAAAAGGAAGATATCTTTATTCCGGAATCCGAGACCAATGGTGCGATGCATATGGATACGGTAGAGATTTCCGTATCACCGGCAGTGACCGGACGCCGCAGGGAGGGAAAGGTGCTGCATGTGCTTGAACGGGGCATGAAGCAGGTGGTGTGCACGTATCAGCTGAATAAAAATTTTGGCTTTGCAGTGCCGGATAATCCAAAGTTTGGTTCGGATATTTTTATTCCGCTGGAGCGTTCGAAAGGAGCTGTAAACGGTCATAAAGTCGTTGTTGAAATCACACAGTACGGGAAAAAGGGAAAGAATCCGGAAGGAAAAGTGGTGGAGATTCTCGGGCATATCAATGATCCGGGGGTGGATATCCTTTCTATTGTGCGCGCGTACGGTCTTCCGGTGGAATTTGATCCGAAGGTCATGACGCAGGTAGAGCATGTGGCAAAGCCGGTATCGGAAGCGGATATGGCAGGGCGCATGGATCTGCGCGACTGGCAGATGGTGACCATCGATGGCGAAGATGCCAAGGATCTGGATGATGCGGTGTCACTTACCATGGACCATGAAAATTATATTCTGGGTGTGCATATTGCGGATGTGTCCAATTATGTGCAGGAGCACAGTGCTCTTGACACGGAAGCGTTGAAGAGAGGAACTTCTGTATATCTGGTGGACCGGGTGATTCCGATGCTGCCGCATGCCCTGTCAAACGGAATCTGTTCCCTTAACCAGGGGGAAGAGAGGCTGGCACTCAGCTGCATCATGACGGTCAATCCTAAGGGCGAAATTATCGATCACACAATCACAGAGTCAGTTATCTGCGTGGACCGGCGTATGACGTATACCAATGTGAAAAAAATTCTGGCAGACCATGATCCGGAGGTGATGGCGGAATATGAGCCACTGGTTCCGATGTTTGAAAAGATGGCAGAACTGGTAAGAGATAAAAAGATTGATGGAATCACTTCTATCAACGACCACTCAAACCGAGAGGGTATGCGTATTTGTATCGAGTTGAGAAGAGATGCAAATGCGAATGTTATTTTAAATCAGTTATACAAACATACACAGCTTCAGGATACCTTTGGGGTAAACATGCTTGCGCTTGTAAATAATGAGCCGAAAGTGATGAATCTTCTGGATATGCTGAAATATTATTTACAGCATCAGGAAGATGTAGTTACAAGAAGAACCAAATATGATTTAAATAAAGCGCAGGAAAGAGCCCACATCTTAGAAGGACTTTTGAAAGCACTGGAAAATATCGATGAAGTGATTCGTATTATCCGTGCAAGTAAAAATACACAGGAAGCCAAAGAAGGATTGATTACTGCATTTGGACTGACAGAAGTTCAGGCTCAGGCGATTGTAGACATGCGTCTGCGTGCATTAACCGGACTGGAACGTGCCCGCCTGCAGGGTGAGTACGATGAGCTGGTGAATAAAATCCGTGAACTCAAAGCAATCTTAGGTGACAGAAGTCTTCTGCTTCGTGTTATCAGACAGGAAATTTTATTAATTGCTGAAAAATACGGAGATGACAGAAGAACATCCATCGGTTTTGATGAATATGATTTATCCATGGAAGATTTAATTCCAAAAGAAAATACGGTGATTGCCATGACCAAATTAGGTTATATCAAACGTATGACCGTAGATAACTTCCGCAGTCAGAACAGAGGCGGTAAGGGAATCAAAGGCATGGCAACCATTCATAACGACTATATGGAAGAACTGTTGATGACAACGACTCACCATTATCTGATGTTCTTTACGAATATGGGACGTGTGTATCGTCTGAAAGCTTATGAGATTCCGGAAGCAAGCCGTACAGCCAGAGGAACAGCGATTGTAAATCTGTTATCCCTTCAGGCAGAAGAGAAGATTACAGCGGTGATTCCGGTTAATGAATTCAAAGCCGGAGAATTTCTGTTTATGGCAACCAGGAAAGGTGTTGTCAAAAAGACACCGATTGAGGATTACAGCAATGTGAGAAAAACGGGACTTGCGGCAATTTCTCTTCGAGATGATGACGAACTGATTGAAGTTAAATTTACAGACGGAAAAAAAGATGTGATTCTTGTAACAAAATTCGGACAGTGCATCCGTTTCCATGAGTCAGATGTAAGACAGACCGGAAGAGTTTCTATGGGTGTGCGAGGCATTAATCTTCAGGATGAAGATGAAGTGATTGGCATGCAGTTAAGCTGTCAGGGAGATTATCTGTTGATTGTCTCTGAAAAAGGAATGGGCAAGAGGACTTCGGTTGGAGAATTTACCTGCCAAAACCGTGGCGGTAAAGGTGTAAAATGTTATAAGATTACAGAAAAAACCGGAAATGTAGTTGGTGTAAAAGCGGTCAATGAAGAAAACGAAATTATGCTGATTACAACAGAAGGCATTATTATTCGTTTGGAATGTAAAGATATCTCCATTCTTGGAAGAATTACTTCAGGTGTAAAGCTGATGAATCTGAAAAATGATATTACAGTTGCAAGTATTGCAAAAGTAAGAGAAAAAGAAGAGGAATCAGAAGAAACGGAAGAAGAAACTGAGACAGCAAAAGAATAGAGTGCATAAGTACGATAAGTACGAGGAGAGTTATGATGAAAAAATTAAGAGGGATTCTTCTGTCTATGACAGCAGTCATTGTACTGTTGTCATTAGGCGGATGTGGAACGAAAGTAAATACAAAATCCCCTGAAAAAATAACAAAGTCATTAATAGAGGCTTATACCAAAACAGATGAAAATGCAGTAAAGAAATGTTTTGGGATGGATAAAAAGGACAAAGTTTCAAGTGAACTGAAAACAGAAATCAAACATTATATGACATTGTTTGAAGCTTATGATGCAAAGAGCGTAAAGTTTACAAAATGTGAATCATTAGGTTCTTTTAATGGATATGAGTTGATGTATGCGATTTATACACTGAAAAAAGAGGATTCAGAAAGTAAAACTACTTTGGAGATTCCATGCCTGTCTGTTTACTATGTTCAAAATAACAATAAAAAGTATTCGATTGTGCAGGCGAAAGATGTAACAGAGGAAATGAGTGAAAATTCCAAAAAAGAATTTCAGAAATTCATGAAGACAGATGAATATAAAACTTATGAAAAGGATTATAAGCAGTTTACGAGAAAAAATCCGTCTTATGAAGAAGAACTTACAAACTTATTAGAACAGACAGAAACTTAAAAACAGGTGCTCCTCAGTGAAATCAATTTGCTGGGGAGTTTGTTTTACAGTAGTTTGGTGTAGTTAAAGAAAGTGAAAGATATTATGAAGAGAATTATTTTAATGGTACTGTATAATATTTTACGAGTGCCGTATATGTGGTATAAACTTTGTTATTATGCAAATCATACGGATAAGTATACCGAAGAAGAAAGATACGAACTGCTTCGCTATATCGATGAGCGGGCAATTAAAGGTGGAAGAGTTGAGATAGAAATTCATGGTCAGGAAAATATTCCAAAAGAAAACGGATTTATGTTCTTTCCAAATCACCAGGGCTTATTTGATGTACTTGCAATTATACATGCATGCCCGACACCGTTTTCTGTAGTCATGAAAAAAGAAATTCAGAATATCCCATTTTTAAAACAGGTTTTTGCATGTATGAAAGCTTATGCACTGGACAGAGAAGATGTAAAACAGGCAATGCGGGTTATGGTACAGGTAACAAAAGAAGTAAAATCCGGAAGGAATTATCTGATCTTTGCAGAGGGAACTCGTACAAAGAATCCGAATCATGTAAATGAATTTAAAGGTGGAAGCTTTAAGTGTGCAATGAAAGCACAGTGTCCTATTGTTCCGGTTGCGTTAATTGATTCCTATAAACCGTTTGATGTAAACTCAATTGAAAAGATTAAAGTACAAGTGCATTTTCTTGAACCAATCCGTTATGAAGAATACAAGGATATGAAGTCTGTAGAGATTGCAAAAGAAGTAAAGATACCGGTTTTAAGAAAAGACTTTGTAGTGGATGAATATCAAATTTATGAAGCGAAAATATTAGGTGCAAGTGCTGTACTTTTGATTTGTGCGATTTTAGAAGAAGAACAGTTAAAAGTTTATCTTCAAATTGCAAAAGAGCTTGGTTTATCTGCGCTTGTAGAGGCACATGATGAAAAGGAAATCAAGCAGGCAGTTCGTGCAGGCGCAAAAATTATCGGAGTGAATAACCGAAATTTAAAGGATTTTTCTGTGAATGTAGGAAACAGCACAAACTTAAGAAATTTTGTACCACCGGAAATTTTATTTGTGGCAGAAAGCGGAATCAAAGAACCAGAAGAGATTAAAGCTTTAAGAGAAAATAAAGTTGATGCGGTTTTGATTGGTGAAACCATGATGCGCAGTCCGGATAAAGCAAAAATGCTTCGTTTCTTAAAAGGGGAAGAACACCATGAAGAAAGTTAAGATTTGTGGTTTAAGAAGAAAAGAAGATATCTTAATAGTAAATCGTTTGAAACCAGACTATGTTGGATTTGTATTTGCAGACAGCTCCAGAAAAGTGACAAAAGAAGAGGCAAAAGCACTTTCAAAGCAGTTAGAAAAAGAAATTTGTCCGGTGGGAGTTTTTGTAAATGAAGAACCGGAGATAGTCGCCCAAATTGCGAATGCCGGAATCATTGACTTGATTCAGCTTCACGGAGAGGAAGACGAGGCATACATACAAAAATTAAAAGCATTTACCAATAAACCAATAATAAAAGCTGTGCGGGTGAGAAGCAGAGAACAGATTCAAAAAGCAGAAGCTCTTTCCTGTGATTATCTTCTGTTTGATACTTATATCAAAGGACAGTATGGGGGAAGTGGAAAACCCTTTGATGTCTCACTCATAGGAGAGGTTTCAAAGCCATATTTTATCGCCGGCGGTTTAAGTGAAAGCAATGTGGCAGAAAAATTGAAAAACTGTGATGCATTTGCAGCAGATGTCAGCAGTGCAGTGGAGATAGATGGGTATAAAGACGAAAAAAAGGTACAGCAGTTTATAGAAGCAGTACGGAAAGGATAAAAAAATGAGTAAAGGAAGATATGGAAATTACGGAGGACAGTATATTCCGGAAACATTGATGAATGCAGTTTTAGAATTAGAGGAAGCATATGAAAAATATAGTAAAGATCTTGAATTTAATAAAGAATTAGATGATTTATTAAAAAATTATGCAGGTCGCCCATCTTTATTATATTATGCAGAAAAAATGACAAAAGATTTAGGCGGTGCAAAGATTTATCTAAAACGAGAAGATTTAAATCATACCGGTTCTCATAAAATCAACAATGTACTTGGACAGGTACTGCTTGCAAAAAAAATGGGAAAAACTCGTGTTATTGCAGAAACCGGAGCAGGACAGCATGGGGTGGCAACTGCAACCGCAGCAGCACTTATGGGAATGGAATGTGAAATCTTCATGGGAAAAGAAGACACGGACAGACAGGCATTAAACGTATTTCGTATGGAACTGTTAGGTGCAAAAGTACATGCGGTGACAAGCGGAACAGCAACTCTTAAGGATGCAGTAAATGAAACTATGCGTGAATGGACAAAGAGAATGGATGATACTCTTTATGTGCTTGGTTCGGTTATGGGACCACATCCATTTCCAATGATTGTGCGTGATTTCCAGAAAATTATCGGAAAAGAAATTAAAGAACAGTTAAGAGAAAAAGAAGGCAGACTTCCGGATGCAGTGATTGCCTGTGTCGGTGGCGGAAGCAATGCAATGGGAACATTCTATGAATTTATTCCGGATAAAGGGGTAAAATTAATCGGATGTGAGGCAGCAGGACATGGAATCAATACCGATAAACATGCAGCGACTATTGCAAAAGGAAGCGAAGGAGTATTTCATGGAATGAAATCCTTGTTTTGTCAGGATAAATATGGACAAATTGCACCGGTATATTCGATTTCAGCAGGACTGGATTATCCGGGAATCGGACCGGAGCATGCAAATTTAAATGCAACCGGACGAGCTCAGTATGTTCCGATTACAGATGATGAGGCAGTAGATGCTTTTGAATATCTTTCAAAAACAGAGGGGATCATTCCGGCAATCGAAAGTGCTCATGCTGTTGCTTATGCAAGAAAACTGGCACCGACGATGGGAAAAGACCAGATTATTGTAGTGACCGTATCCGGTCGTGGAGATAAAGACGTTGCAGCAATTGCAAGATATAGAGGAGTGGAAATCTATGAGTAAAATAGCAAAAGCATTTGAGAACAAAAAAGCATTTATTCCGTTTGTAACGGCGGGAGACCCGACACTTGATGTGACAGAACAGTTATTATATGAAATGCAGAAAGCAGGAGCAGACTTAATTGAAATCGGAATTCCGTTTTCAGACCCGACAGCAGAAGGACCAGTCATTCAGGAGGCAAATGAAAGAGCGCTTGCTGAAGGATGCACAACGGATAAAATTTTTGATATGTTGAAACGTGCAAAAGAAAAAATTACGGTTCCAATGGTATTTTTAACTTATGTTAATCCGATT
>OGRK01001488.1_pt1 | contig 14560 bp, 5 predicted proteins | sample 1553471 | NCBI WGS metagenome assembly OGRK01 (sample SAMEA2580080, study PRJEB22360) | human gut metagenome | biome: human gut; feature: human-associated habitat; material: faeces | place: Denmark | collected 2008/2010
TATCCGTCATGTTATGATGCAGGTATTCGATAAAGACACTGCACGCTTAAAGTATTTTAAAATTACACATGATAATTTTAATACGTTTATTTTAAATAATAATGGATCATGTAATACAGCAAGTAATATTATCAAATTTTTAAGTGTCATGATCGAGAATCCTGTTGTGTTGTATTATGGTAATCTTAATTGTATGGTTTCAACAAACTCGGACAACTCCAAGTTAATATTGTCAGATGAAATTCAGCCATATAAACCTAATATTATTACGAAATTTCAATATATGAAGCAGATGAAAGGAAGCTGTGTTCAATATGTAGTGAAATTTGCCATATTGAATGAGATGGAAATATATATAACAATAACAGAAGAAAATAGAGAACTGACAGAACTTGATTATATGGCAATCGAAAATGCGATTATTAACTTGCAGTATGGATTTTTGAGTGAATTTGCACAGGATGAAGTGAAAAAGAAGTATCAGAGAGATCTTATCCATAATATTCTGAATGGATTACTGAGTTCGAAAGAAATGACTGAAGCGGCAGCACAGCTCGGCATGAAAGAAAGCGATACTTACAGGGTTGTTGATTTTCATACCATCAAAAATAATGTACAAAGTAAATATACAAAAGAACAGCTTCACGAAGTAGGTGTTATCGAGGGTGAATTGAAGCATCTTTTGCCGGATGCGCTTATTTACAGAAATATGGATCAGATTGTTATGATTCAACAGGTAGATTCCAATCAGACAGAATTGGAGTATCAAAAAGAGATGGAAGAAGTAGAGGATGTTATCCAGCGAAGCATCTTTTATAGAAAGAAAGATACAGACTTTCAGATTGGTATAGGAAAAAGTGTGGAAGGGTATCAACGGCTGAAAGAATCTTATCACGAAGCAAGTCGGGCTATCAAGTATATAGACATTATCCGCCTGGTGACCGGTGATAAGAATAAGTCAGTAGTACATTATTCGAACCTCGGATTTTTCCAGATATTCAGCGAAATTGATGATGTGACGGAACTGGAAAGATACATTCCGGAAACATTAAAGAAATTATATTTATATGATGATGAACATAAGGGAGAATTGATTACAACCTTGCAGATGTATCTTAGAAATAAGCAAAGTATCAGGAAAACTGCAGACGCAATGTTTGTTCATTATAGAACGATATCTTACAGGCTTGAAAAAATAAAACAAATTTCCGGAATTAATTTTGACAATGCAAATGAAGTACTGGCAGTCAGTAATGGTCTGATTATTTATAAAATGTTAAAAGAAATAGAATAGAAAAAGAAAGAGAAATCGTGTTGAGGCATGGTTTCTTTTTTTTGAACAAAGTTCATAAAAAGATATAAATGGAGAATATCGACACAATGGAACAGATTTTACAAAAAAACAGATAAATATTTTCATTGATTGTACATTATATTAACCGTTTTAAATCTGTATAATTGGGAAAGTGATAAGAAAAATTATTAGTGAAAACATGGAAGATATCAATTTTTGATATTTTTTTTGATATAAACTAAGACTTCGCAGGGTTTAGATTAGAGGGATAACGATGCAACTGAAAAATTCGACAGATTACGCAATTAGAATTGTATGTTACTTGGCAGCACAGGAACGGATGGTATCTACATCAGAATTGTCACGGAAGCTAAATGTTTCTGCTAATTATGTTCCTAAAATAGCGAAAAAACTGAAAAATGCAAAAATAGTCACTGCCTGTGAAGGTACAAATGGTGGCTATATGCTGGCAAAACAACCGGAAAACATTTCTTTAATGGATATTATATCGTGTGTAGAGGAAACGATGGCAATTAATCGTTGTTTGGAAGAAGATCGTTTTTGTTCCAGAAATTTAGAAGATACCTGTAAGATACATAAAATATTGTTGAGTTTGCAGAATACATACAACAATAAATTAGAGAGCGTAAAGGTTTCAGACGTTATCCGCCCTGGAGAAGATGAATATTTTGGACGATTTTATGTTGTATTAAAACTGAACTTAAAGGAAAAAAGCTACGAGTGTGTGTATTCACATATCCGTGAAGTGTATGAGAGAGTAAGGAAAACAGAAAGCTATGAAGAGTTCATAAGCCAATATGTAGAAAGATACGTGTATGATCCTGACAAAAAAATGGTTCATGACTTCTTATCAAGTGAAGGATTAGAAGAAAGACTAGTTGATGGATGTTTGGAAAAAGATCTTCCGTATCGCAGAATTACTGGAAAAGATAAGAATGCATATGTTTGGATGGAAGCAAAAAAATATATAGATGCAAATGAGAATACTGCAATTATTACCTTACATAATGAGAAGATTGTCCAGAACACAGTTATAAGGATGGAACAGGAACTCGTAAAGAAAGAACAGGATATGGCAAAGCAGTATTGGAATATGGTATCACTTTTAACTACTGTATTAAATCATAATCAGTTAGTTGAATCAGGGTATCAAGATGATATCAGCTTCTATACAAAACAGGTATATCTTCAATTGCAGAAAAATTATCCGGAATATGGAATTACGGATGAAGAAATTGCTTCAGTAGCCCATTTGGCACCGATTCATGATATTGGAAAGATAAAAGTACCAATTGAAATTTTGAATAAAAATGGAAAGTTGACAGATGAAGAAATGAATGTAGTAAAACAACATCCATTAGTAGGTGCAGCGATGACCCAGAGATTCCCAGAGGGGATAACAACGGAAAAGCTGAATCAATATAGCTATGAAATATGCAGACATCACCATGAAAGATATGATGGATCAGGATATCCGGACGGTTTGAAAGGGAATGCAATTCCAATGTGTGCACAGGTCGTTGGGATTGTGGATGCTTACGATGCATTGATTAATGATCGCCCATACAAAAGGAAATATGAACCGGAAGAGGCAATACAGATGATTTCAAATGGTGAATGTGGAGCGTTTTCAAATCAGCTGATGCAATGCTTTCAGGAGGCAGCAAAGCAGCAAAACTGGTTAAAAAGGCAAAATTAAAGTAACAAGTGAAGGCAAAAGATTAGAGGTCCAGATATGAAGAAAAAAAGAAGGATAGAGAACAGAATTATCGCAGTAATACTATGTATGGCTATCTTATTTTCTCAAGTGAATATTGCGGATGCGGCAGACGTAAATCCATCGGGTACCAACACGAGTCAAGTGACACTTTCTGATGATGCCAATAAGAGTAATGGTGAAGTATCAACCGAGTCCACAGTTTCAGATGAAATAAATGGCACCACGGAATCCGAATCTAAGATATCGGAGGAAACAAGTGAAAACTCGAAAAATGACGAATCGGAATCGTCCGGTGGAAATGTTAAATCGGAATCAACAGATAACATAGATGCTTATTATAAGGATAGTAAAATATGCATTTATAATTATGAACAATTAAAACAGATTGGTTCAGATGCTTATGTTTACACGGGTGATAAGGACGAAAAGATTGGTTCTGGAGATGTAGTAAATAGTGAAGGCACAGAGCTGAAATACGGTGCAGATGCCCAATACATTTTGATGAATGATATCCAGATGAATTCTGAACAGATCTGGACAGTGTCAGATTCCTTTACCGGAACTATTACAGGAACAGAAGTTGAGGAAAATGAAACACCGACTTTATATGACAAAGAAACGGATACCATCTACATTTACAATCCGTATCAGTTGATGGTGCTTGCACAGGAAGAATCTGAAACAGAACCTGTTATGACATTAGATTATGATGCACCACAGTTTGGTATGGGGCAGATGATCTATCCAGATGGTGAAGATAAGGCGTATCTGACTTATAGTAAGTCTCATAATTATGTGTTATCGCAAAAGTTTAATTCGGATAAACCAGAACTGGTTGCAGATCAGTTGAGTAAAGTGAGTACAGAAGGTACAGAAGGTCGAGATTTTAAGGGACAAGTTGTTAAGACTATTGGAGATAAGACCTATATCTTAATTGGAAATGAGCAGCAGCTGAGGAAAATTGGTACGGATGAACGAGTTAATGGTGCGGTTTATCAGGCATATCTAGATGGTTTGGTATGGAAACGTGATACAGATTCAAGTGGCAAACCGATCATGCTTTATAGTGGTGATGCTGATTTGACAAGAGACCAGAATGGAGTAGCAGATTTTACTTTTGGACAAATTAAAGATGCTGATAGCAAATACAGTCAGCATAGCTGGGTACATACCAGAGGCAGGTGTGGAGTCAATCAGATAACAGGTGAAATTGACCCTGATTTAGATATAGACAAAACAACAGGACAGAAATATACAGCAAACGCAAATTATATTATTTTCCGAGATATAGATTTGAGCAGTAAAGAGTGGAAGCCTCTTACTTTTCAAGGAACAATGATTGGAGCTAAATCTGCAGAAAAAGGTGGACTTTGGAAAGATAATGTTTTAAATACAACTGATAAACCAGTGTTATCGAATGTAACTGTAGATCAATCAACTAAGATTAATGTTGGAGAACAAATGGGTGTTGGATTCTTTTCAACAATATCAAGTGAAGCAAGTGAAAAGGATATTGGTCTTAGTAAAGGATTGGTAAAGGTATCTAATATTCAATTTGATAATCTAAAAGTTCATACAACAACAAATGAAACCTATTATCCAGACACATTAGTAAGTGCACTTACACAGACTCTAGGAAAGTTATTGGGTGGATTGTTGAGTGGGTTAACATTTATTTTAACTTTTGGGCAAGTGAAAATTGATTTAGGCAAAACATTAGGCGATGTTTTAGATGCACGTAAAAAAGATCCTACAGCTTTATCAACTGGAGTAATTGCTGGGCGAGTTGAAGGGCAGGTTGAAATTTCAAATATTGAAGTCAATAATGCAAATGTAAAAAATGTGAATGGCTATACAGGTGGTTTTGTTGGATATGCCGTTGGTTCAACTCAATATGATGGATTATCGAATGCTTTAGGGGATTTGGTTAAATTATTAACAAATATTTTAAATGTCATTCCAGGTTTAGGCTTAGGTGATTTAATTAAGATTCTATTAGGGAACGCAATTCCTTTAGGAAAGTTAATTCCAACAGGATATATCAATCCGAAGATAGTAAATTGTAATATAAATAGTTTAACTATTTCTACAGCATCCGATAAAGAATATGCCGGTGGATTTATTGGTATGCAAAAGGGTGCTATTGTAGAGAGTTGTTCTGTAACAGGTGGTACGAATACAATTAGTGGAAAGAATTTTGTAGGTGGCTTTGTTGGTCTAGCTCGTGATGATGTGATTGAAGGAACACTATCAGGGGCATTGGATATAGAGACAAAACTTCCTAAGATGAATACGGAAAGTTTACTTCTAAATTGTTCATTAAATAATGCAGTTGTGTCTGTTTCTGGTGAAAGTTATATTGGTGGTTTTGCCGGAGGATTGGCCAATGCATCAACTGTCAATTGTAATGTTAAATCGGATAATGCACTCACTGTAACAGCTTCTGGAAATTATGCTGGTGGTTTTGCAGGAATTGCATCTCTTGGATGGGCTGCAGACCTAGGTAAAGATGACACAAAAGATAATTTACTTGGCGGTGTAGTTGATCTTGTTGTAAAACTTTTGAGTAGTAATCCTGGAGCAACTTCATCTTTACTTTCTCTTGCTGGTGTAAATCCATCACATATCTTAGGATGTTCTGTAAATGCTCCACTGCAAGTTAGTGGAAAGGACTATGTTGGTGGTGTAATAGGCCGAGGTAATGGTGCATATATAGCACAATCGAATGCGGATAATTTACAGAAAATATCATATTGGAAAAATAATGTTTATGATGTTGGTTCTGTTCAAGTGATTGATAGCTCTTTAACGGGATTATCAAGTGTTACAGGAAATGATTATGTTGGTGGAATTGCTGGATCAATGGGTACGGCCAGTGTTGCCGGTTTATTAAATACAACGCTTGGCGTTGCATCTTATCTTGCGTTTACTGTAGATAATGTTCATGTAAATGGTGCAGAGAATGGATTTGCTGTTACGGGAAATGAACGTGTTGCCGGTGGATTTGGAGATGCGATTGGTGGTTCTATAACAACTGTTAGTATCAATAATTTAGCTTCTATAGAAGGCAATAACTTAGTAGGCGGATTTATAGGTCTTTCTGGTCCTGGTGATTTGGCTGGAACAGATGGTGGATTAACTGTTAACCTGTTAGGTTTGAATTATTTGTTGAAATTGAATAATTTACTTTCTTTAGGACAAGCAATTGAAGTAAAAATTAAGGATACAAATGTAAATGGAATTAAGGATGGGTTTACGGTACACGCAAAGGGTAGTCGTGATTCTAATTCGGTTCGTGATTATAGTGCTTCTGGTTTTATCGCAAAAAGCGGAAGTACAAAAATAGAAAATTCTCATGTAACAAATCTAAAATCAGTGAAGGCTGCAGATAATGGCGGATATGCTTCAGGATTTATTGGTATTTCAAAAACAGGTGGTCTAGCAGAAGTTGCTGATGATAATTCGATTAAATCATTAATAGAGACAAATGGTTTAGTAAATGCCGTAGGATATTTAATTCCTAAATATACAAATTGCACGGTTTCTTTTGTGAATGGTGGAAGTGTTACAGCAGATGTTGCCGGTGGTTTTGCAGCAGATTTTCAAAGTGGTACAGTTGATAACAGTTCACGAGGAACTAATGATTATTACGCAGTATACAATTTAGATTCTGTAAATGGTCAAACCTATGCAGGTGGCTTTGGTGGAAATGTTTATTCTGGAGCATTGGCCGATGCTAGTAAAGGCATTAGTATTCTAGGAAATATAGATGGGCTGAATATAAACATTGGAGAGTTGTTAAACTTAGTAAATGCATATGTTCCAACAATAGAATATGCAGGAGTTAAATCCGATAATGGATTTACGGTTACGGCTAATAAAATCAAATCGGATGATACGAATTCTGGTAGTGCTGGTGGCTTTATTGGTTATGGCAGTGGAGTTCAAGTTAGTCATTGTGATGTGACAAATTTAAAACATACAAAGGTAACACCTCCTAAAGATTTAGAGGGTGAAGATAGTTCAAATTATTTTGGTCAGGATAGTACATATGCAGTAAGTGGAGCCAGATATGCCGGTGGATATATTGGCTATATGAATATTGGTTCCGCAGCTTCTATTGGAAAAGGATTGAGCGTACTTGGTCACTCAATAGGAATCAAAAATGTGCTGGATGCATTGAATGTCGTTGTTTCTACAATAGAACATTCGAATGTTACAGGAGATGTTGGAGGTTTTGCAGTAAAAGCAACTTGGAAAAATACAGCATCCGATGCATCAGCAAATGACATACTTGGTGATGCAGGTGGTTTTGCCGGAAAGATTTCTGGTGGGCACATTCAGGATTCAAATGCAAATAACTTTTCTTATATTATTGGCCAGATTACAGCCGGTGGTTATGTGGGAGACTTGCAGCCAGGAAATGTGGCAAATGTCCTTGGCGATACTGGTATCTTAGATGGTCTTGTTAATGTGTCAGATACATTGGCATCATTAGCGGAGGACTTTGTACCGACGATCAGAAACAGCTCTACGACTTGTATTCCTTGTGGTGGTGCAGTTCGTGCAGATGCTGATTCCACAACACAGGTACAACGAGGTATGGCCGGAGGTTATGCAGGACATAATGAAGGTGGTCACATCTGGGGAAACAATACAAAGAAATGGAAAGGTAAAGACTATACCGGACCAACAGGTACTTGTAAAGCGGTAAGAATCCGCTCGGTATACGGAGAAGAAATCGCTGGTGGCTTCACAGGACTTATGGAGTCAGCAGATACGGCAAGTACCGGAAACCTGTCCTTGTTGTGGGGACTGGTAAAAGTAGATAACATCCTGGGAGCACTCAGCGTTGTCTATCCAACGGAAGAAAATACGGCAGTTTATGGTCCGCTTGCCTTGATGGATTATAAAACTTGGAATGATTGGGTAGAATTTGTCGGTAAAAAAGGTGGTTACGGAAGTGACCTTGCTGCGAATGGAACAGTAAAAAGTCAAGAAGAACTGGATAAGATTATTGGAAAATATGCTTACGGATACAATGTCGTAGCAGGAAGAGTAAATTATCGGGATGAGATAAAACTGGCAAATGGCGGAGCCGCCGGTGGCTATGTTGGTTCGATGCAGACTGGAACCATTACAAATGGACAGGCTTATCAGGCGAAGACAATTAAAGGGCTTCGATGCGCCGGCGGTTTTGTGGGAGAAATGATAAACGGCGGAGCAGCAAAGCTTGGAGGAGTTGATATCCTTGGTCTTAATCTACAATTAGGACGAATGCTACAGGTGCTTAATGTCTTTGTGCCGGTGATTAAGAAATCTTCGGTAGAGGGTTATCAGAGTGGACTGATTGTCCAGTCAGAAGGTGTAGATGACAAGGATACCTGCGGTTATGCCGGAGGTTATGTAGGAAAACTGATCGGTGGGCAGATCTGGGGCGAAAATGATGCACGCTGCAAGGTCACAAAGCTGAGACGAGTTGACGGAAGAAGCTATGTCGGAGGATTTGTCGGAAGCTCTAGACCAGGAAGTGTAGCAACACTGAATCCAACTGCAGGAGAAGGATTGCTCAGCCAGCTTCTGAATAAACTGTTAAGTACACCGGCAGATTTGATAAAAGTATTAAATGCCACAGTCGCAACTATTCGTTATGCAGATGTGGAATCCTGGGATGACTGGGGAATCATCGTAAATGGTGCTTATGCGAGTGGAAGTAATAACACTTCTTATGCAAAAGCGGCAGGAGGATTTGCCGGAAATCTGGAAGGAACTGTACTCGGTAAGAAGGATACGGAAGAGGCAGGAGTTTCTGTACAGAATATCCGTTCCGTAGTCGCAGGCGAATATGCCGGAGGATGCTTCGGTGTTGCTGATGTAGCCGGAGTTGCCAATATCAGTGCAGGAAGTGAAACATCTCTTTTGGATAAACTTTTGCAGCTTGGTAGAACCGATGTGTTGGATACGTTTAGAAGTTACGTATATTACGGAACTGTAAACGGAAGTAAAGATGCTGGCTTAAGTGTCAGCGCAAACACAGCAATAAAATCCGGACAGAACAATCAGGTTACATATAGCGGAACGGCCGGAGGATTTGGTGGATCGCTGTTAAATGGTTCTGTAAAAAACAGCAAAGTAACGAGCTTAAGTAATGTAAGAGGTTTAAATAGTGTCGGTGGATTTGTTGGCTATTCTGGAAAGAGTGGAGTGGTTAAGGCAGATAAGATTGACGTTCTTGGAAATAATAAAGGACAGTTGCTCGGTGGAGCACTTGGAGTTATGGACATTTTTGGTTCTCACATTGATGACTGTGCAGTTACAGGGACGGATGATGGTTACACAGTACAAAGTACTGGCGGAGATGAGCAGATTGCCGGTGGATTTATCGGATACGCGAATCTTGCTAGAATGTCAAAGTGTACAGCAGGTGATGCGAACAATCAAAATCTTGGACTGAAACAGGTAGCGTCAGGTGGAACAGCCGGCGGCTTTGCAGGACGAACAAGTTTCGCTTATCTTGCAGATTTGAAGTTGGATTCTGGAGCAGTGAATGTAATATTCACACTTGTTAATAAACTTATAAAGGCATTGTATCTGGATAAAATCCAGGACTCCAATCTTCTGAATATTAATCTTGGAATTATTAAAGTGGATGCACTGTATGATGGCAAACTACTTCACGTAAATCTGCTTGGATTGGATATCTCTGTAGGACTTTCAAAGAAGTCAACGGATAACGACCAACAGACAGACCTTGCAATTATTACGATCGGAGATTCATCCATCAAACTTCCATGTAATGAAAATGGACTTTTGGATGATAATGATGCCAAATCCAATATCAGTGTGAGTCTGATCAAGGCCAATCGAACAAAAATCACAGATAGTAATGTCTACGGTGTCAGTCAAGGATATGATGTCTATGCCGGTGGAGCCGGAAATAACAATGATGGTGATGCTAAAGACGGACGAAGTGGTGGCTTTGTTGGATTCAACGATGAAGGACTTTTGAAGAACAACAACATGTATTACTGTGATGTGGTTCGTGGAACAAAAAATCTTGTCGGACCGTTTAGCGGAAAGAGTGAATTGGATTCGCAATATCAATTCAATACATTAGATAAGGTGGAAGGCGAGAACAATAATTACCGTATTTACAGAAAATTAGATCAATCTTTAGATGAAATTAAAAAGAATAACAGTATCTTGAACAGCAGTCATGAAAAGGATGATGCAAGCGGATGGGATATTTATACAATAGGACATATGAATCCGGTAAAGACTTTTGAGACTCTAAAAAATGCTGTTCTGGCAAGTAAGGGTGACTCAGTGAAAGCAGAGCTTAATGCTTATGAATCACCAGCAAAAGCAGTATTGATGTCAGATACCAAAACAACATTGAACACGGGAGATAGTGATACACCGGAACCATCCGAGTCACAGGATCCATGTGATGAGAACATCAAGCTGACGATCAATAAAGTTTGGAAGGATTTAAACAATTTTGATCATTCAAGACCAAACAGTATTACGGTAACAATATCACGTACCTGGAAAGATAAGACAGGAAATGAAAAGACAGAAACAGTTCCACGTTACGAGAGTTACAAAATAGAAGGTTCCATCGATAAATCTAAATGGCAGGAGGTGATAAAGGAACTCCCGGCATACAAGACAGATGGAGATGAAATTTATTATTACACGTATTCCATCACAGAAGCAAAAGTGGATGGTTATACAACAACGATAGATAAATCGCAAGATGGATTTACCTTCACAATAACTAATAGACATTTCCCAGGTCTTCCGGATACCGGAGGATACGGAAGTTATTTGATTTACCTGATAGCTGTTCTGCTTTTCCTGGTATATTTCGTAATGAGATATAAAAAATGCAAGGAAAATAAAAAAGCAGAAAAACTATAAAAGAAAAATTCTCAAGAAAAGGAGACAATTGTTATGAAGAGAATGAAAAAAATCATGGCATTAATGCTGGCAGCGATTATGATGATGGCTATGTCTGTCACAGCATTTGCCGCAGAAGGAGCAACAGGAACAAACACACTTACAGTTAATGTGAAATCAGGAGCGGGTGTTCCAATACAGACACTTAAAGATCAGACTATTTATCTGTACAAATTATTTGATGTGACAACATCAAACAGTACAACTACAACAAACTATGCATATACAGTAAATACTGCAGAGGGTTATAAGGATGCTCTTGTAAGTGTTTTAGGAACTCCTATTACAGCTGTTTCTACAGACGAGGAATTTGCAAAAGCTGTATTGGATTTAGGAGCAGATAACTCTGAAGATGTACAGAAGTTTGCAAACGATTTTACAAAATATGCATTAACAAATAACTTAACAGCAACAAAAACCTCTGAAAAACTAGGAGATGTAGTATCACATACTTTTACTGGTTTAGATGCAGGTTACTACTTAGTATATGTAACAGGTGGAAAATCCATCCAGTCTTCTTTAGTTACAGTCAATGGAGAAACTACAGTAAGTTTAAAAACTGAAGCACCAAGCATTGAGAAAACAGCTGATAAGACAACAGTAAATATCGGTGATGTTGTAACATATACCGTAAAAGGTGTTATTCCGGATACAACAGGATATGACCAGTATCAGTACATTATCCACGATGAATTATCAACAGGTCTTGATTTTGTAAACGATACAACAGGAACAGCTCTTGGAGAATCTGCTACAACCGTTAATGTAAAAGTAGCATTCGGAACTGATGTTACAGATGAAGGAACAGCACCTACAACAGCAAAACTTGATTCTACAGACAATAGAAAAATGTCTCTTGACCTGTCTGCATGGGTAAAAGCTAACCAGACAAACAACAAGGGAAAAGAATTCACAGTTACATATTATGCAAAAGTAAATAAAAATGCTGTTGTAACAGAAAAGAATAAGGCTCAGTTAGAGTATGGTAATAAACCAGGTGAAACAACAACTACAACACCGAGTGAAGCTAAAACACCTACATATCCAGTAGATATCTTAAAAGTTAAAAAAGGTACAAATGAAGTCTTAGCAGATGCACATTTTACTTTATACGCTTCAACTACAGAAGGTACTATTGATGAAAGCAAACCTATTAAAGTAACAAAAGAAGCTGATGGTAAATATTCTTATGCAGCTGATCAGAACGCAGCGGATGCTACAGATGATATGGTAACAGTTGCAAACAAAATCGAAGGACAGGGATACAATTTACACATTAATGGTCTTGCAGCAGGAACTTATTATCTGAAAGAGACAAAGGCTCCAGAGGGTTACAATAAGCTCACATCTCCAATCAAAGTAACAATTACAAAAACTGGAGATGAAGAATGGACTGTTTCTAAAGATGGTACAGCAGAAGATGACAAGATTATCGATGTTGAAAATAGCACAGGTTCCCTCCTTCCATCCACTGGTGGACGTGGAGCAATTGCATTTGCTGTAATCGCAGCTATTCTTGTATTCGGTGTAGCAGTAAGTTTCATCCGTGATAAGAGAAAAGAAGCATAATAATTTTATTAGAGATACAAGATAATATTTAAGGAATGGGCGGTTATCTTCCACGGAAGGTAACCGCAATTCCAAGTATAACAACAGGGAGAATGAAATGAAGAGTAAGAAGAAAAAAAAGAAGATAACAATAAAAGATATTATTCGTTTGATCGTGCTTTTGGTTGCATTCTCCGTATTGTTATATCCAACGTTTAGTAGTTATCTGAACGAAAAGAATGGTTCCAAAGTTGTATCTTATTATGATGAGGAAAGTATAAAGTTAAGTAAGGCAGAAAAAGAGCAGATGTTGGAAGATGCGAGAGCATACAATAAGGAAATGCTGGGAAATATTGATTTGATTGATCCATTTTCGCAAGAAGATGTGGAAATAGATGCTCGCTATGAGGAACTGTTGAACGTAGATGGTTCTGGAATGATGGGATACATTCGTATTCCTAAGATTAATATAGAACTTCCAATCTATCACGGAACAAGTGAAGCTGTGCTACAGGCAGGGGTCGGACATTTCTGGGGTACATCTCTTCCTGTAGGTGGAGAAAGTACACATACAGTTCTGACAGGACATAGAGGTCTTCCGACAAAAACACTATTTACCAATATGGATAAACTGGAAGTAGGGGATATTTTTTACATTAAAGTCTTAGATGAAACCCTGGCATATCAGATTGATCAGATATTAACGGTTTTGCCACAAGAGACAGATAGCTTATCCATTGAACCAGGTAAGGATTATGCAACACTTGTTACTTGTACACCATTTGCAATCAACACACATAGACTTTTAGTTCGTGGAGAGAGAATACCTTATGAAGAGGCAACAAAGCAAGAGCCTGATACCAATATAAAACCAGAGTTATCTTTCACTGCTAAAGTGCTGATTGTAACAATTATAGTAATCTTCATAGGGCTGATGATAGCTATAATTTATAGTATACGAGATAGAAAAAGGAGGAAAGTAAGGTGAGAAAGAAGATAAGAAGTATTCACATTATTTTATTCGTTATGCTTTTTCTTGTCGGTAATTTTATAGATATTTCAACAATCCATGCTGAAGCAGGAAGTAGAACAGGAAGCATTCAAATTATTTATAAAGGGAGAAATAGTTCGGATAAAGAAGTGACTCTTTCCGGAGCAAAGTTCTCGATATTTCCAATTCAATATATGAAAAATAATGAGTTAGTATGGGAAGATGGTTTTAAAGATTCAGGGATATCATTACAAGATACCAGTGCAGAAGCAAGAGAGAAACAAGCAAAACAATTGTTTGCATTTGCGAAAGAAAATAATATTTCCGGATTAATGCAAGAAACAGATACTTCGGGATGCACGAGTTTTGGAGAATTGGATGAAGGAATTTACCTGCTTGCACAGATTGGAAATGTAGAAAGTGGTACAGATAAATTTGAATCCGCTCCATTCCTTGTTAATATTTCATCTGAAATTAATGGGAATGTAGAATATAATGTAACGATAGAGCCAAAAGCTGAATGGGTTTCATCAGAAACACCACCGAGCAATCCAGATAAGCCAAAGGATACGACACCTTCAAAACCGGATAAGCCAAATACTATTCAGAAAATAATAAATACGGTAAAAACCGGAGATACAACAAATATAGTTGCATGGTTTTTAATAGCGATTGTTAGTCTTGGTTTGATTGTAGGACTCTATAAAAGAGAAAAATGAAGTAGCTATTATTTAAAGAAAACTGATCCATTGCGGTGGAATCAGTTTTCTTGTATTATACGTCTTAAAACGTTGCAAACACTAATGTTGAAGAGAGGATGCAACGGTACGAGAGATATCGTTGTTTGATATTTGAGGAGCATTAAGCAGTGCTGTGAAATTCTGTCTGATGATATCCAGTGTCTTCTGCTTTTTCTGCAATTCCTGCTTTTCACGGACAGTAGCAGCCTGTTCAGATTTAAGATTTTCTATCCGCTTCTGGATTTTATTAGAGCTTGGGATTTTGGTAACACCGAGATCCTGAA
>OGRK01001495.1_pt1 | contig 14487 bp, 12 predicted proteins | sample 1553471 | NCBI WGS metagenome assembly OGRK01 (sample SAMEA2580080, study PRJEB22360) | human gut metagenome | biome: human gut; feature: human-associated habitat; material: faeces | place: Denmark | collected 2008/2010
CAAATCAATTCGGATTTTGCGAGGTCATTGAAAATAGAATATATGTTTGACATAAAAGCGGTGGAATGTTAATATAATATCAAAAGGTGCTGCCGATAGACGGTTAGCCTAGATTATATGTGTTATGTAAAAATAACCGCAACCTTGGCCGGGGCGGTTATTTTTTTCTGCCGTGATTATCTTTCCCGATGAGGTGAAATAATCCGGCAACACTAATTAACAAACTCATTAACTGTAAAAGTTCACTTGTTGTTATCATTAGTATCCCCTCCATTTCAGGTAAAAAATTCCTAATCTTTGTCTTTTTAATCACAATATGATATGATGAACACGAAAGAAAAAACATACAAGAATTCGTATATTTTAATAAGAAGAACAGGAGCAGGGGAATGGGAAAAAGAACACGGATTGTTTTATATGCACTGTCACTTGTGACAATGCTTGCAATGGTGACACTGATTATTTTTTCACATGGAAGACAGAGCGGTGAGCCGGCGAAAGATGCGCTGTCCGAGACGGATATCAGCAGCACGGAGGAACCGGTTCAGATACCGGAAGCGGAAGAATCAGAAGAGACGGAAGCAGCAGACGGGCAGAACAGGATCCAAAACGACACAGAACAGGAAGAAGCGGACATAGCAGGTGGAGAAACGGACAAGCAGGCAGAAGCAGGGAATACCGAAGGAGACGGCAGCACGACACTGATTTTTGCAGGGGATGTACTGTTTGCAAACGCCTTTAAAAGCAACTATGATGCGGGCGGAATTGAAAAAGTGATCGAGCCGCAGCTGCTGCAGGAGCTGCAGGATGCAGATATTTTCATGGTGAATAATGAGTTCCCATTCAGTAACCGTGGAGAGCCGATGGAGGACAAACAGTTTACGTTTTGCTGTGATCCGAAATATGTGAAAGCTTTAAATGAGATGGGCGTGGATATTGTATCACTCGCCAACAATCACACCTTAGATTATGGAAGAGATGCGTTGTCTGATACGTTTACGACACTGGACGGAGCCGGTATTTTGTATGCAGGAGCCGGAGAGACTAAAGAACGCGCATATGAATTGCAGATTATCGAGAAAAATGGAAAAAAATTCGGATTTCTTGCGGCATCCCGCGTGGTGCCGGAATCAAACTGGAAAGTGGAAGAACGGACACCGGGAATGCTGACCGCTTATGATGATACAAAATTGGTACAGTTGATCAAAGAAGCCCGGAGCGGATGTGATTTTCTGTCGGTCTATATCCACTGGGGCGTGGAATACGATGCGTATCCGCAGGACTATCAGACAAAGATTGCCACAGATTGTTTTAATGCAGGGGCAGATCTGATCCTTGGAGCACATACACACTGTTTACAGGGAATTTCCTATATCAGTGGGAAACCGGTCTTTTACAGCCTTGGAAACTTTGTGTTTGGACAGAACATTGATAAGACGGCTGCAGTGAAAGTACAGGTTTCGTCCGATGGAACCGTATCTTATGGATTACTTCCGGTTTATGCGGCGGGGGGCACAACAAAACTGATGGATACAAACAGTGCATCTGCGCTGTATCAGTATATGACACAGATTTCAGATGGCGTTACGATCGGTGCGGATGGAAAAATCAATTAAAGGGGAGAAGAACATGAAAAAGAAACTTATGAGAATGCCGAAGGTGGTTACGATACTCGTTGCGGTACTGATCGTAGCTATTTTTCTGGGAAGTATGGATGTGGCAGCGTTTTTTCTTGCCGATACAGTTTCGCTTCCGGGTTATGGAAGCAGTATGATCGCAGAGTTTATGGCAGGAGTGGTTGCATTTCTGCTTTTATGCCTGTTTGGCTATTTTGGAGTGCTGGGAGAAAAAGGAAAGGGATTTATCCATGGCCTTTATATTGGCGGATTCCTGACAGGATACTGTTGTCTGGAACTGGCGGGACCGCTTTTTGTATCGCACTTGATGATGACACCGGATGCAAAAGTCGTATCTGCATTGGAAATCCTGTTTTTTGCTGCAACCATGTTTCTGATCGGATGGACGGAGGAACTTATTTTCCGCGGTGTGATCCTGAATCTGTTTCTGGAACGTTTTTCCAAAACGAAAAGAGGGATTCTCTGGGCGGTCATTCTCAGTGGTGTATTGTTCGGGGCGGTACATTTGACAAATATTTCACAGGGAGTGACGGTGACAAGTGCGATGATCCAGGCAATCAACGCTGCCTTTCTGGGTGTGATCTTTGGCGCTGTTTATGCCCGGTCAGGAAATATCTGGCTTGTAATGACTTTTCATGCACTGGTCGATTTCGCAAGTCTGATGGGCAGCGGAATTTTTGGAACTGGAACAACTGTGGAACAGATCAACCAGATGTCTGCCGCTAATTTGATTGCCGTTCCTGTTTTGCTGATTCCGTGTATTGTGCTGCTTCGCCCGAAAAAACTTCTGGAGATGGAGCAGGAGGCAAATCATATCGTGGTGTTTGAAACATTCGAGGAGGCAGACCGGAATGCTGCTCTGTCGCTCGCACTTGGAATGATATCCATTCTGACAGGCTTTATGGGATATGGTCTTGGTATTGGGATCGCTGGGCTGATCGGTGGCAGACTTTCAAGAAAGGTGCAGCCGGAGAAAAACGGAATGGCACTGGCGGGTATGATTTTATCCGGAATCGGTATGGCGGTATCGATCATTGGAATGATCGTGCTGTGTTTTGTCTATTCAAATCTGAATGGTCTCTCTGCCGTTATGATGATGAATGGTGTGAAGTGATTTTAAGACAAATAAGCTAAAACAAGTTTACATTTACTAAAAATAAGGTTATTATTTCAATAACCTTTTGAGAGAGCGGTAAAATCTTTCAAAAATAGCAGGAAGAAGATAGGAGAATTGCGATGAGTTACATGGAAACCTACAGAGAATGGTGTTCAAACCCATATTTTTCAAAAGAAACAAGAGCAGAATTAGAAGCAATCAGGGACAATGAGGCAGAGATCGAGGACCGTTTCTACCGTCAGCTTGAGTTTGGAACCGGGGGACTCCGCGGAGTGATCGGGGCAGGAACAAACCGTATGAACATCTACACCGTAAGACAGGCGACACAGGGACTTGCAAACTATATCATTTCCCAGAACGGGCAGGAAAAAGGAGTTGCCATCGCACACGATTCCAGAATCATGTCACCGGAATTTGCCGAGGAGGCAGCACTCTGCCTGAATGCAAACGGAATCAGGGCTTATGTGTTTGACAGCCTTCGCCCGACACCGGAGCTTTCATTTGCAGTCCGTGAACTTGGCTGTGTTTCAGGAATTGTGATCACAGCAAGCCATAACCCAAGAGAATACAATGGATACAAAGTTTACTGGGAGGATGGTGCGCAGATCACACCGCCTCATGATAAAAATATCCTTGCAGAAGTTGCAAAAGTAACTTCTTTTACACAGGTTAAGACTATGGAAAAAGAGGATGCCGTGAAAGCCGGACTTTTTGTGACGATCGGAAAAGAAATCGACGACCGTTACATGGAAGAACTGAAAAAACAGTCCATCCATCCGGAAATCATCAAAGAGATGGCAAAGGATATCAAGATTGTATACACACCGCTACATGGAACCGGAAATCTCCCGGTGCGCCGTGTGTTAAAAGAACTTGGATTTGAAAATGTCTATGTTGTAAAAGAGCAGGAACTTCCGGACGGAAATTTCCCGACCGTAGCATATCCAAACCCGGAATCTCCAAAGGCATTTGAACTTGCCTTAAAACTTGCAAAAGAAGTGGATGCAGACATCGTGCTTGCGACAGATCCGGACGCAGACCGTCTTGGCGTATACTGCAAAGACACAAAGACCGGAGAGTATGTGACTTTCACCGGAAATATGTCCGGAATGCTCATAGCAGAATATATTTTAAGAGAGAAAACGGCAACCGGAACGATGCCGGAGAATCCTGCACTTGTAGAGACTATCGTTACAACGGACATGGCAAAAGCGATGGCAGCTTCCTATGGCGTGGCACTGATCGAGGTACTGACCGGATTTAAGTATATCGGAGAGCAGATCAAATGGTTTGAACAGAACCACTCCCACAACTATGTATTCGGTCTGGAGGAGAGTTATGGATGCTTAGCCGGAACATATGCAAGAGATAAAGATGCCTGCGTAGCAGTCATGATGTTGTGCGAGGTGGCTTCCTGGTGCAAAAAACATGGAAAAACATTGTGGGATGCCATGATCGACCTGTATGAGAAATACGGTTACTACAGAGAGGGACTTTCCACGATGACCTTAAAAGGAATCGACGGAGCCGCCCAGATCCAGCAGATGATGAGTGATATGCGGAACAATCCAAAGAAAACACTCGGTGGATTTGAAGTGCTTGCAGTCCGCGATTACAAAGAGGATACAAGAAAAGATTTAAAGACCGGGGAAGTGACAAAAACAGGACTTCCGGCTTCCAATGTTTTATATTATGAACTTTCTGACAATGCATGGTGCTGTGTGCGCCCGTCCGGAACAGAGCCTAAGATCAAATTCTACTATGGAGTCAAAGGCACCTCTTTGCAGGATGCAGAGGAAAAACTGGAAGCATTAAAAAAGGATCTTGTGGAAGAATAGATAAATGAATATTTGCAGAAGTTGTGATTGCCTCTGAGAAAAAGTAAATATATAATTTAGATTTAATATTTATACCAAATAAAAAACAAGAATCAGAGACAGAGAAGGAGAATCACATGTTTGATGACAAATTTGTCTGGGGCGTGGCAAGCAGCGCATATCAGGTAGAGGGAACTGACCCGGATGACGGAAGAGGAAAGACGGTCTGGGACACTTTTACGGAGCAGGGACGCATTTTTCAAAATCAGAATGCGTACACAAGCTGTGATCACATGCACCATTATAAAGATGACTATGCATTAATGAAAAATCTCGGAATCAAAGCATATCGTTTTTCCTTAAACTGGGCGCGGATTCTGCCGGAGGGCACCGGGCGTGTCAATGAAAAAGCGATTGCGATGTACCGCGACATGATTCTTACAATGAAGGAAAATGGCATTACACCATATATTACCCTGTTTCACTGGGAGTTTCCACAGGCATTGCAGGAAAAGGGCGGCTGGCTGAATGAGGAAGTGGTAGACTGGTTCGGGGAATATGCAAAAGTGGTGGCAGAGAATTTTTCGGATCTCTGCGAGTATTTTATCACGATCAATGAGCCACAGTGTGTGGTAGGACTTGGGCATTTAAGCGGTGTCCATGCACCGGGATTGAAATTGTCGATTCCGGAGACTTTTCAGATCGCGCATAATCTGTTGAAAGCGCACGGACAGGCAGTGATCAATTTAAGAAAATACGCAAAACAAAAAATCCGGATCGGCTTTGCACCGACTGGAGGAGTGGCTTATCCATACACGGACAGTGCTGAAGATATCGAAGCTGCCAGAAAAGTTTATTTTGGTTCTTACAATCCGATGGATAACTGGACCTGGAATATCTCATGGTTTTCAGACCCGGTCTTTTTAGGTCATTATCCGAAAGAGGGACTGGAAAAATTCAAAGAGTATCTGCCGGAGATCACAGAGACAGATATGCAGCTGATCCATCAGCCACTGGATTTTATGGGACAGAACATATATAATGGCTATTACGTGCGTCAGGGCGCAGACGGCGAACCGGAGTTTGTGGACCGGGAACCGGGATTTCCAAAGACGGCGTGCAACTGGCCGGTAACACCAAAAGCATTTTATTATGGAATCAAATTTTTGACGGAGCGGTATCCGCTTCCTTTGTATATCACAGAAAATGGTATGTCCTGTCATGATAATGTGAGCTTTGACGGCAGAGTACATGACAATGATCGCATCACGTTTTTGGATTCCTACATCGGAGCCATGCAGAGGGCATATGATGAGGGAGCCGATATCCGGGGGTATTTCCTGTGGACATTTCTGGATAATTTTGAATGGTCCGAGGGATACAGGGAACGTTTTGGCATGATTTATGTGGATTTTATGACACAGCGGAGAATTGTAAAAGATTCTGCGTTTTGGTATCAGAATGTGATTGGGACAAATGGAGGCAATTTATCAACAAATCAGACCACGAAAGAAATTTTATTTTTAGATCCGGTATGTACACACAACATCTGGGGCGGTACGCGATTGAGAGAGGATTTTCATTATCCGGTCGAAGGTGATGATTTATGGGAGTGCTGGGGAATTTCTGCACATCCAAATGGAGACGTAACTTTAAGAGACTGTGGATTCCGTGGAATGAAGCTGTCCGAATTGTGGAAAAAACATCCGGAAGTTTTCGGAAAGGTGGACAGTGACCGTTTCCCGCTCCTGATCAAAATTATCGATGCGAAAGATGACCTGAGCATTCAGGTACATCCAGACGATGATTATGCAAAAGTCCATGAAAATGGTTCACTTGGAAAAACAGAGTGCTGGTACATTCTCGACTGCAAGAAAAATGCGACGATCGTTATCGGACACAATTCAAGGACAAAAGAGGAATTAAGCCGGATGATCCATGAGGGAAAGTGGAGTGAATTTATCCGTGAGATCCCGATCAAAAAAGGCGATTTTCTTCAGATCGATCCGGGAACAGTTCATGCGATCAAAGGCGGAACACTCATTCTGGAAACACAGCAGAACAGTGATATTACCTACCGCGTTTATGATTATGGCCGTCTCTCCAATGGAAAGCCGAGAGAGCTACATATCGACAAGAGTATTGACGTGATCACTGTGCCTGCAAAATCGGCTGCAGACAGTGTGAAATCGGTGGCAGATCTTCCGGTCAATACGTTAAATGAACTGTATGTCTGCAAATACTTTCATATCTATAAAATAGAAGTTTCAGGTAAAATGACTTTTGAGCAGAATGCGCCTTTTATGAATATGACAGTTACGGAAGGCAATGGAATCGTCAACGGTCAGCCGGTGAAAAAAGGAGATCATTTCATACTTCCAAATGGCTTCGGAAACGTGGAATTGCAGGGCAGAATGCAGATCATTGCCTCCACGATATAAACCAAAAACCGTTGATTATTACGGCGTGCACTGCGGGGTAGAAGCATGTAGATCAAAATTCCCCAGAGAGGAAATACACAGATGAATCAGGAAGAAAGACGAGAGAAACGAAAAAAAGATACACAGAGTGCGGTCATAGTTGTGGCAGTATTTTTTATAGTACTTGCAGTTTTGATCGGAGGAATTGTGTTTGCAGTCCATAAATTTGTAAAACCGGGAGCAGATAAACCGGAAAAGAATACTGAGAGCGTGACAACAGAGGCGACAGAAGAACCGGAAACAACTCCGGTAACCGAAGTCAGCGATCCGTTGATGGATCAGGCAATGCAGATTGCTGCCGGCATGACCTTAGAGCAGAAAGTAGCGCAGATGTTCATGATCACACCGGACGCACTGACCGGAGTGGACGGAGCAACGATGGCAGGAGATTCCACAAAGACAGCCTACACGCAGTATCCGGTAGGTGGTCTGATTTATATGGCAAAGAACCTGACCGGAACCGATCAGACGGCACAGATGCTTACCAATATGAAGAGCTACAGTCAGGAAATAGTAGGAATTCCAGTGTTCCTCGGTGTGGATGAGGAAGGTGGAACAGTAGCAAGGATTGCATCCAACAGTGCTTTTGGAGTGACAGATGTTGGAAATATGAGTGATGTAGGAGCGACCGGGGATTCCCAGAATGCATACAATGCAGGAAGTACGATCGGAACGTATCTGAACACACTTGGTTTTAATATGGATTTTGCTCCGGTTGCGGATGTGTTGACGAATCCGGATAACACCGTGATCAAAGACCGGTCATTTGGTTCAGACAGCCAGCTTGTGGCGGATATGGTCTGTGCTGAGATGCAGGGACTGAATGAACACCAGATATTAAGCGTGGTAAAACATTTTCCGGGACAGGGAGCTACAGCAGGGGATTCCCATGACGGGGCAGTTTCTACAGATAAATCTTTGGATGACCTGCTGGCAAATGAGCTTGTTCCATTCCAGCAGGCAGTGAATAACGGAGCATCTTTTGTGATGGTAGGACATATTTCAGCACCAGCTGTTACAGGGGATGATACGCCGGCTTCGCTTTCCTCTGTCATGGTGACAGATGTGCTTCGCAACCAGCTTGGCTTCCATGGTGTAGTGATCACAGACGCAATGAATATGGGGGCGGTCACCGGAACATACAGTTCTGCTGATGCGGCAGTGACGGCAATTCAGGCAGGTGTAGATATGATCTTAATGCCGGATGATTTCCAGAGTGCATATCAGGGTGTGATGGATGCAGTGGCTGGTGGAACGATCACAGAGGATCGTATCAATGAATCTGTTGCAAGAATCATCAAGGTAAAGCTCACAATGTAGTATAATAACACTTTACTTTTTGAAATTGTTATGTTATTCTGTGACTATGGTGCGGTAAGTGTACCATAGAAATATTTTTTGGAGGTACTTTTCAATGAACAAAGGTACAGTAAAGTGGTTTAACAACCAAAAAGGATACGGATTCATCTCCGACGAACAGGGAAATGATGTATTCGTTCACTACTCAGGTCTTAATATGGAAGGTTTCAAATCCTTAGAAGAAGGCGCTGCAGTAGAATTTGAAGTTGTTGAAGGTGCAAAAGGACCACAGGCAACAAACGTAACAGTAGTAAGATAATTTTATTATCGCTTGTTACTACAGTCTAAATCAGTAGTTTCATGTACCTTTTTCTTTATTAAATAGAACTTGTTTTATTTTTCTAGATTAAGATATTGCAAACAATGGATTTGAAAAAGAGTGTCGGTTTTCCGGCACTCTTTTTTGTATACATAACTAAAAAATCCATGCAAACAGTCTTGAAGAATCTGGAGGGGTTCTATATAATAAAAAGGAAATAGATAATGCCAAATTTCCGAAATTAACCAACCGTGTGCACTATCTGAAACATGAAGAGGGAGGCGTAAACGCAGTGTGTGAAATAATGAGAAAATATTCAGAAGAAGTCGCAGAAAAAGCATATCAGCAGGGCGAGGAAGCCGGCAAAGAAATCGGTCAACGCCAGGCAAACATTGCCGCCATCAAAAACATGATCATCCGCTTTCGGGCAACAAAGGAAATCATTCTGGAAGATTACACCGAGTCCGAATACAACACCGCCATCGCCGAACTCCAGTCCGAATCCAGATAACAGAAAAACATAAGGAAACATGACAAAGAAACCATTTTTTAAAGGATGGTTTCTTTTTTTTAAGTTCATTTAAGGTTCGCCTGATAAGATATGCGCAAAGGAAAGGAGACACTTATGGCAGATCAGATGATATTTAAAAGGTGTGAGATCAAATATATGTTGGATATCACGCAGGCGGAACTGTTAAAAAATCAAATGAAACAGTACATGACCGCAGACGAGCATGGAGTGAGTACAATATGCAGTCTCTACTTTGATACACCGGACTATCTGCTGATCCAAAGATCAATGGAACACCCGGTTTATAAAAAAAAACTGAGATTGAGAAGTTACGGCACGGCAGACAAGGACACGACCGTTTTTGTGGAACTGAAAAAGAAGTATGAGTCTGTTGTATACAAAAGAAGAATTGCAATGACGGAGGACGAGGCAGAACGTTACCTGCTTTTTCATGAAAAAGTAAAAGACACACAGATCACCAGAGAAATCGATTACTGTCTGAAAAATTATAAAAAGCTGGCTCCGGCAGTGATGCTTTCCTATGAGAGAGAAGCTTTTTATGCGAAGGACGATCACGAGTTCCGGATCATGTTTGATCAGAACATTCTCTGGAGAAATTACGACCTTTCTCTCTGTAAAGGAATTTACGGGGAAGCAATTTTAGCTAAAAATAAAGTGCTTATGGAAGTGAAAACGGCGGGCGCAATACCGCTTTGGATGGTTCGTTTTCTGACAGAAAACCAGATTTACAAAACGTCATTTTCCAAATATGCGACCTCCTACCGCACGATTTATGAGAGAGAGCAGAGAAGCTGTCCGCCGGAAAATTTCTTTGTGTTTACCGGAGATGAGGTTGTGCAGCAGGCAATAAAATGTTAAAAAAGAAATGGAGAAATTAATATGTTAAACAATTTATTTACAGGAATTTTTGATACAGCAGGTGCGGCGGTGATTTCCGTGCCGGGTTTTTTGCTCTGTATTGTGGTGTCACTGCTGATCGGGGCATTCATCACATGGGTTTACACTTATAAAAGCCGCTATACGACAAGCTTTGCAGTGACACTCGCAATGCTTCCGGCAATCGTTTGCATTGTTATCATGATGGTAAACGGAAATGTAGGTGCCGGAGTGGCTGTGGCAGGAGCATTTTCGCTTGTACGTTTCCGTTCTGTGCCGGGAACTGCAAAAGATATCGGAACCATTTTTCTTGCAATGGCGGCAGGACTGATCGCAGGGATGGGGTATCTTGGATTTGCAGTACTGTTTTCACTCATTATGGGAGCCGTGATGTTTGTGTTAAATGTGACCGGATTCGGTGTAAAAAAAGCAGAAGTAAGAGAAAAAACACTTCGTATCACAATCCCGGAGGATTTAAATTACGGAGCAGCATTTGATGATCTTTTTGAAAAATATTTATCATCCTGTGAAGTAGTCGCTGTGAAAACCTCCAATATGGGAAGTCTTTACAAACTTACCTATCATGTGACGTTAAAAGACAATGCGGAAGAGAAAACATTTCTCGATGAATTGAGATGCAGAAACGGAAATCTGGAAATCAGTATGATGAGACAGGAGGCAAATGTCAATGAGTTATAGAAGAAAAAAACTGCTGGCGTTGTTTTTTGCCATGGCATTATCCATGACGGCAGTGGCAGGCTGTACAGGGGCAAAGAGCAGTACTGGCAATGTTGTTTCCTCGGAAACAGAAACAAATGCAGAAGAAACATCAGCACAGAGTGAAGCAGGAACTTTTTCAAGTGCAGATATGTTTATTGAGCGGGATCTGGCAGGAACCTATGAGGAGAGTGGGGCAGTTTATGTCACACTTTCCGATGATGGTATCACAGGGGAAACGGATGGTGTTGCAATCAATGGACAGACGATGACAATCACGGCAGAAGGGACATATATTTTTTCCGGAACACTGTCGGAAGGACAGATTGTGGTGGATGCAGATAATGCGAAAGTGCAGATCGTATTTGATAATGTGGACATTACCTGTGCTTCAAGTGCAGCCGTGTATGTAAAAAGCGCAGAGAAAGTATTTGTAACGCTTGCAGAAGGATCGCAGAATACGCTTCGCAATACGGATGAGTATGTTGCGATTGACGACAACAACATTGATGCCGTGATTTTTGCAAAATCAGACCTTACGTTAAACGGCACTGGAAGTCTGACGATCATATCAGCAGAAGGACATGGAATTGTATCCAAAGATGATCTGAAAATCATAGGCGGTACATACGATATCACAGCAGCAGGGCACGCATTATCGGGAAAAGACAGTGTGCGTATCGCAGATGGAACCTTTATTTTAACCGCAGAAAAAGATGGCATTCATGCGGAAAATGCAGATGATGAAGAAAAGGGCTATATTTATATTGCAGATGGTGATTTTACGATTACAAGTGATGGCGATGGCATGGACGCTTCCAATATCGTGCAGATCGAGGATGGAACACTTGACATCACAGCTGGGGGCGGCGCTGCAAACAGTCTGAAAACGCATGAGTCAGATGTGCCGGGTGGCGGAATGCCACAAAACGGCGAGAAACCGGACGGAGAAAGCATGCCACAGATGGGCGAAAAGCCGGACGGAGAAAATATGCCACAGCATACCACAACCGACGAGAGCGGCACCAGCACAAAAGGAATCAAGGCAGGTGGCGGCATGTACTTAAATGGAGGAACTTACCAGATTGATTCCGCAGATGATTCCATCCACAGCAACGCAAATATTACGATCGCAGATGGAACATACACGCTTGCGACAGGCGATGATGGTGTGCATGCAGATGATGCACTGATAGTAAATGGTGGTACGATCACCGTGACAGAGAGTTATGAAGGTCTGGAAGGCCTGACGGTGACGATCAACGATGGAACGATTGATATCACTGCAAGTGATGACGGTATCAATACAGCAGGCGAGAAAATGGAATTAAACGGTGGATATATCCACATTCTGGCAGGCGGCGACGGCGTGGATTCCAACGGCGATCTGACGATCAACGGCGGTGAGATCTACATTGACGGTCCGTCTGATAACGGAAACAGTGCGATCGATTACGGCGACCGGTCGTCTGCGTATGTGAACGGCGGAACGCTTGTGGCTATCGGCAGCAGCGGCATGGCAGAGGGGATGAGTGATTCTTCCAAACAGAAGGTTCTTATGGTAAAATTAGGAGAACAAATGGAAGCCGGTGACGTTGTGCTGACAGACAGTGAGGGAAATGTGATCGTAAGTTACACGGCATTAAAAACCTATGACTGTGTGATCATCAGCACCGCAGAGGTGGATCAGCCCAGCCGCCACCGGCATCACTGGGTGGAACTGGCAGTGGAATGGCTGGGAGACACTTTTGCCTTTTCCGTCTGTTAAGTCTGGATATATTTGAACGAACCTACAAAAAATTCACAATTAAACTGTTGACTTGCATAAGCCTTTGACGTATACTGGTCAGCAGGGACAAACTCAAGGAGGAATACCTATGGTTATGGACCCGACCCTGCCGCGTGTTTCTGTGCGCGACCTGCTCATGCAGGCATTTCTTACCGGATGGGAGCTTTCGGACAAGACAGTCTCGCAGGATGAATACCTGCAAAGCTCCATTCAGGTGATCGAAATGCTGCAGGTGGAACCGGAAAACCTTTATGCCGAAGAAGGCCTTGGCCTGCCGGACGGCGAAGAGGTGGATCATCTGGACGATTGGCTGCGTGCCGACGGCCAGTGGCTGTACTACGGCGTAGAGGAAGAAAATTTCTTCCTGATCCAGTGGTATCCGGACGAAGCCGCCGCAAAGGCAAAACTGGCCCAGCTGGAAGAACTGGGCGACGGCAAGCAGTATCTGGTAGATTTTTCCCTCAAGCGGGAGAACCCTTCCAGTGCAGAGAACTTCGGCAATTCCAATCCGGTCCAGCTCCGCTCCTGAAAACATCACCTTAAAGCGAAAGGAAATTTTGCAGCATGCAGCTTTCTGAGATCGAGCGCGAACAGCTTTATGCCATCGTAGAAAAATACGATCATCACCCGGATGTGCAGCGGATGCGGGAGTACATCCAGCACGGCTCTGTCACCACCTACCAGCATTGCAAGAATGTGGCGCTGGTGAGCTTCTGGCTCAACCGCCGTCTGCATCTGCACGCTGACGAGACCTCGCTGGCAGTGGGTGCCCTGCTGCATGATTTTTATCTGTACGACTGGCACACCACCGGTACCTTTCACGGCCTGCGCCGCCTGTTTGAGATGCACGGCTTCTCCCATCCGGGTTATGCCTGCGTCAATGCAAAGCGGGTGTTCAGCATTACCAGAAAGGAACAGAGCATCATTGCAAGCCACATGTGGCCGCTGACCTTCCGTCATGTGCCCACCTGCCGCGAAGCAGTCATCGTCTGTCTGGCCGATAAGTACTGCGCCGTGGTGGAAAGCATGTTCCAGCGTTCCCGCGCCGGTGCCGTGGTGGACGGCAGCGTGGACATCGACGGCGAAGAGTGGTAAGCCTGTTTTTACCTTTATCATTTTATCAATGGACAAAAAAGAACTCCGCACCTCACAGGGCGCGGAGTTCTTTTGCATCTTACAGCTTTTTATAGCCTTCCGGTTCATTGGCGGCAGCGCGGTATTCCATTAAGAATGTGTCCAGCCAGCGGCCGTGACAGTCGCGGGCAATGCGTTCCCGGCGGCCCACTAAGCGAAAGCCGCATTTTGTGTGCAGGGCGCGGCTGGCAGCGTTGTCCTGCAGCACGGTGGACTGCAGTGTCCAGTAGCCGGCCTTTTCTGCCTGATGGCACAGCTCGGTCAGCAGGTGATAGCCAAGGCCATGGCCCCGGAACTGCTCACCCACGTAAATACTCACCTCGGCAACGCCGCGGTAGCACCAGCGCGGGTCCACCCGGCGCAACGCCGTCCACCCGGCAATCACGCCGTCGGCCAGCAGTACCAGTCGACATTCTTTTGCGTGGGAAGCATCCCACGCAGAATACGGCGGACAGGTGGTCTGAAAAGTGGCATGTTCTGTAGCAATGCCCTCCAAATAAATTCTGGAAACAGCGCTCCAGTCTTCCGGCTCCATGGGCCGGATCTCGATTTTGCTCATATTTCGATCCCGACGGAAAGTGCATAGCTTTCCGCACCCTCAACTCTCAAAAATATCCGGCTCCAGTATAGCAGAATTTGCGGTGCGGTACAAGCGCCGTACTGCACAGAAATTTCTTTGACAAGCGGAAGGTTTGTGATACAATAAATCATAACAAAGAAAAGCACGGCAGGATACGCCGCTGCAGAATGGAGGATGTCCCAAAATGAAG
>OGRK01001501.1_pt1 | contig 14433 bp, 11 predicted proteins | sample 1553471 | NCBI WGS metagenome assembly OGRK01 (sample SAMEA2580080, study PRJEB22360) | human gut metagenome | biome: human gut; feature: human-associated habitat; material: faeces | place: Denmark | collected 2008/2010
TCCTTCAGTCTGTATTCCTTCAGTCTGTATTCCTTCAGTCTGTATTCCTTCAGTCTGTATTCCTTCAGTCTGTATTCCTTCAGTCTGTATTCCTTCAGTCTGTATTCCTTCAGTCTGTATTCCTTCAGTCCTAACCTTCGGCTTCTGGCTCGCTTTTCCGCATTTTGTTACCGTAACCTCCATGTCCGGGTAACAAAACATGGATGCGTATGCTGTTCCATGGTTTTGCGATCGATTTGTGATTATTCGACCGTGCGACTAGAGTAGCCTGTGGCTTTTCGGCTGGCTTTTACACCGGCTGGAAGATTTATACAGACTTGATTTGTGTCTGCCGTGTGCCTGCGACGTATTTACGTTGCGCTGGCACGTGCGCGGAAGCAGATCGCAAGCGAATGGTTCTCAGTACCATCCATGTGAGTCAAGCGCACATCTTTGAGAAGCAGTCGCGATGCCGGGAGTCGAGTTCGTCGGTTTCAACCGTCGTTCCCGTTCCCGGCTTTTTCTTTTCTGTATATTGTGTATGATTTTGCTGCTTTTACACTCATATAAGTGTAGTTGGCATATAACTTCTTATATAGTATTTATTTAATCCTGATCGTGTTTGCCTATTTCGATGGCTGGATGATTTGCAGGCTTTTGAGATAAAGACGAATGATGATTTGGATATCGATCAAATATCGAAGGTTGTGAGTGAACATGCTAAGCGGTGGTCTCAATCTTTGCCGTTGACTTCTCAAGACGACTATACGGTTTCAAATGAATCCGACAAGCCAAGTGGGGCGTTCCATGCCACAATGTCACCGAGGCTAAGCAATTTGGGTGTTCCTTATGGCTGGGAAAAACTTCAAAGAAATCGAGAAGCTGCGGTTGACGCCATGGAAACATTCGGCGATTACCGTTACTTCGGCGCACTGGGGCAGCCTTCATACTGGTCAGGTGAGCAAACTAATCATAGTTTACGTTCTGATTTCGGGGCTTCTCGTTGGGAAATGGTGACGCGAAACAAAGGGCAAGAATTCATCGGAGGTCGTTTGTTTCCTTTGGCCCAAAAGGTTGCAGCACGACCCATCGAAAAAGTTCGGGATGGATTGCTTGGTACGACAATTGAGGATGAGGTTGGTGGCAATAAAGCATTTAGCCGTGCTGCCACGGGCCTTCACGCTCCATCGAAAACCGACAATGCGCGTGCATGGTGCGCATTGATTGGCGTTTCCGCCTTTCCGACGCGTGTTACGACTATTGGAAGCGAAATGTCTCGTGACAGTAGCGCGGCAATGTTCCAGATTAAAGGCCCAATTCGTTTCGCGATTCTTCCGTTGTTCGATCAATACTGGACAACTGCGAAATACCGTTCCGTTATACGTAGCGAAGCGCTTGCGCAATTCGGTATTCAGCAGGCTCGTTTCAGGGGAGACCAAGTAATGAGTGCGGCATCTGACTGGCTTGAAGAAAAAGGTGTTCCTGCCTGTTGCCTTTTCAATCAGTTCATGTCTGATAACAAAAGTGCTCCGGAACGATGGCTGGAGCCTGGTGAAATCATCCCAGTAAAACAAATGGAATAACAAGGAGAAAGCTATGGATGACGACCCTATTCCGATTAGCTTGGTTGCCAATTACATGTTCTGCCCGCGCAGAGCGTGGTTGGAAGCGGTAGGAGAAAAAGTCGATTCGGATCAAATCATGCGAGGAACATATGATCATCGCAAGGTTGACCGTACTGATGGCGCTCCTGATGCGGATTCGTATCAAGCCGTGAATATCAGGCATGAGGAATGGGGCGTCAGCGGCAAGCTGGATGCTGCAAAAATGACGGATAGCGGAATCGTTATTCGTGAATATAAAGCGACGCCTGTGAAGCGGGCGATGATAGTTACGCCCGCAATGCGTACACAGCTTGCTTTACAGGCTGCATGTCTTGAAAATATGGGTTTTCATGTAGCTGGTACTGAAATATTTTTCACCACGCACCATCGGCGGGTTGAAGTTGACCTTGACGAAGAAGATTATGAAAACGCGCATAAAGCGGTGGAAGAAACTCGAACGTTAATTAATTCGGAACAAGCTCCTGAGCCATTAGAGGACAGCGCTCGTTGTATGCGATGCTCACATGTAGGGATTTGTCTGCCGGAAGAACGCAAGTTATGTGCTGTCGCGCATCGAGTGATGGTTTCGTCTCCAGATAATCAAGTAACGCATCTTGCTACTCCTGGAGCAAAAGCCTTTACAAGATCCGGAAGAATGATTGTTCAGAAAAATGGCGAAGAACTTGCTTCTATTCCAATTGATACCATGCAAGGTTTGCAGATTTACGGCAATACCGATTTGTCAAGTGGGCTAATCCGTGAGTTGATGTGGCGTGATATTCCCATAGTTTGGTGCAGTGGAACAGGACGAATGTACGGATGGTCCATTCCCTCTTATGGACCAAACGGGGAGCAACGTGTTGACCAGCACGTAGCTTCCCATGAAGGACGGCTTGGTCTTGCACGTGAATTTATCGTCGCAAAAATACACAATCAATCTGTTTTGCTGCGACGGTCAGAATCGGACAATCCAGTATTGCCGCAACTGCGACATATTGAGAAACAGGTTGGAAATGCGAACCGTTGGCAGGACATACTTGGTCTCGAAGGAGAGTCTGCAGCGTTGTATTTCTCTCAATTCGAGCATCTTATTAAAACTGATCGTCAAGCTGAGTGGCCTTGGATTGCCCGTATGCGTAGACCCGCTCCAGACGCGTTGAATGCACTGCTTGATTTTACATACACATTATTGTTGTCGGATTGTGTGCGAGCTTTGATTTCCTGCGGTCTTGATCCGCATGCTGGTTTCTTGCATAGCAGCAAACGGAATAAACCGGCATTGGCTCTGGATTTGATGGAGGAATTCAGGGCTCCGATTGCAGATTCGGTAGTGCAAACAGTGATTAATAACGGTGAAATCAATGCATCTGGATTCTCGGATGCGCTTGGCTCCGTGCGCATGACAGATGAGACTCGGAAAACGGTGATCAAAGCATACGAACGAAGAATGGCTACGGAAATCATCCATCCGGTATTCAAATACAAAGCTTCTTGGCGAAGGACTATCGAAATTCAGGCCAGAATGATTTTGGGATATCTTGATGGGACGCAAACTGAATATCGCGGAATCAGAATTCGTTAAGGAGTGGGGCATGACGAATCAGAAACGTGGCTATCTGGTGGCATATGATATCAGCGATGATTGCTGCCGCTCACATGTTGCGAAAATTCTTCAACACTATGGAGAGCGATTGCAATATAGCGTCTTCTTACTGCGGGTACGTCCTTCGATGATGTTGGATGTCCGTATGCAGATAGAGAGGGAAATAGATGACTCAATCGATTCTGTTGTGTTTTGTTCTCTTGGAATCATTTCTCAAACGGAAGAGGGCTTGGATTTCTTGGGGCGCCGTGGATACGTCGATTTAGAGATACCGACAGTGATTTGAAGTTTTAGCCTAATGGTGATGTTGTTTGATAAGTAAAGAGTGTTTTGCTGTTTTTCAAGTGCGAGAGATGCATCATTGCTGCGACACACGGTGAGCGCTCGCACTTGAAAAATAGTTGTTTTGGAGCCAGTGAACTTATATTGCTTCTGTATTGCGATAGAAATGAAAGAGTCGCTCGCAAAAGCCTTTAGAATATGTGTCATTGCAAGGTCTTAGACTATGACTATTCCTGAGCATTCAAGCTCAGGACTTCATTGAGGATGGTACAACCCATGAATCTTGCCAGTTTCGATAGCGCCAATTCCTGAGCATTCAAGCTCAGGACTTCATTGAGGATGGTCAACAGCGAGACACGCACTGTCACCGTCAAATTCCTGAGCATTCAAGCTCAGGACTTCATTGAGGAGCTGGGGCACAAGTCGGCTGCGATGACGTTGGACGTATTCCTGAGCATTCAAGCTCAGGACTTCATTGAGGAATAAAGTATTGCAAGCCGAAACACAAAAAACAGAGAATTCCTGAGCATTCAAGCTCAGGACTTCATTGAGGATTTTTGATCTTGACACCACCGCTCTTAAAGAAGAGTATTCCTGAGCATTCAAGCTCAGGACTTCATTGAGGATGGTCACGACGATTCATCTCGTAAAACCACACGGAATTCCTGAGCATTCAAGCTCAGGACTTCATTGAGGAGCGAATCGCTTGGAAGTGGATATGGGCACCACGTATATTCCTGAGCATTCAAGCTCAGGACTTCATTGAGGAGCGCGGGAAGCACCACCGCACCGCATCTATATCAGATTCCTGAGCATTCAAGCTCAGGACTTCATTGAGGAATTATAAATGATTTCAGATTATGCGACGGTGAACGATTCCTGAGCATTCAAGCTCAGGACTTCATTGAGGAGATACCTACGTTATGACACGGTGGAAACGCAACACATTCCTGAGCATTCAAGCTCAGGACTTCATTGAGGATTTTTGACGTCGTGCGGGCGGGATGCGTCGGAACTATTCCTGAGCATTCAAGCTCAGGACTTCATTGAGGAGGGGGCTCCGTCGCACCCGGACAGTTCGAGCACCGATTCCTGAGCATTCAAGCTCAGGACTTCATTGAGGAGCCTACAAGGACGTGCTCGATAAGATCGTCAAAGAATTCCTGAGCATTCAAGCTCAGGACTTCATTGAGGATTGCTGGAACCATCCGTACTCGCATTGTTCATCAAATTCCTGAGCATTCAAGCTCAGGACTTCATTGAGGACCAATATTTTGGGGAGTCTTGGCACTGCCATTGGTGATTCCTGAGCATTCAAGCTCAGGACTTCATTGAGGAGGCCACACGCGTACTGCCAATGAGCATTAATGTTATTCCTGAGCATTCAAGCTCAGGACTTCATTGAGGATGGATTAATAATCAGTCTGTTTGCAGTGCGCCGGTGATTCCTGAGCATTCAAGCTCAGGACTTCATTGAGGAGCGGCGCTGGTGAACCGCATCGGCGGCACTTACGTGAAATTCCTGAGCATTCAAGCTCAGGACTTCATTGAGGAGGCGACCAGTCACACGACCATTCCGAGGCCGTCATTCCTGAGCATTCAAGCTCAGGACTTCATTGAGGAGAAGTACTACAAGGCCACTAAGGGCTGCCGCGCGCATTCCTGAGCATTCAAGCTCAGGACTTCATTGAGGATTGGAGGACCGGCAATGATCCACCTCGCCATCGCTGATTCCTGAGCATTCAAGCTCAGGACTTCATTGAGGACGGAAATTGCCATTCGTTTCCAGAACGAAATCACGCATTCCTGAGCATTCAAGCTCAGGACTTCATTGAGGAGACATCTCGAACTGGCAGTGCGGCATCGACACCGCGATTCCTGAGCATTCAAGCTCAGGACTTCATTGAGGACCGAACCACGACTATCCGGACGACGCGCTTCGGACATTCCTGAGCATTCAAGCTCAGGACTTCATTGAGGACCCGGCGACATGCCAAGCGAAGTGCCGAACCAAAGATTCCTGAGTATTCAAACTCGGGATTTCATTGAGGAGCTATGGGCGAAGAAGCGCAACCGTCTCCAGTTTTTTAGATTAAAGCCAATATTCAGAGGTCTATCCAAAATCGCTGGATGATACTGTCTTCGTTCCGTCCCGTACCGTTCACGATTTCATTCTCCATCTTTCCACCATTGCTGATAATCGTCCGTCTTGATGCTTCATTGCTCTTGTGACAGGTAAGTAGAACACGTTGCTCGCCCTGCTCTTTACAGATGGGCAGGAGTAAGGCGAGCATCGCTTTGGCATACCCTTTTTGACGTTCCGATGGCAAAATGCTATACCCAATATTTCCTCCGTATTGCAGTAGAAAAGGGGATAGCGGACGTCTGAAATCAATGATGCCGACGAGCTTGTCATCCGCCTTCCGAATAGCTAAAAATACTTCCGACGGCACATAGCCTTCGCCGTATTTCTTTTTCAATCGATTATCGAAATCGATCCATTCATCAAAAGAATCCGTGTCTTCGAGACCGGCGCATCCATCGAGACTGTCGTTGTTTGCAAGCATCTCCTGCTTGTAATGCATCACTTGGCTCGCGTATTTTCGCGTTGGCTTGACCAGTGCTAAATCTCTTTGCATGATTATGTCCTCTGTTTATTGATGCGCAAGTGCCTGGCTCGTGCCGTTTAATGTCCAATTATACGGACGCGTTTGTAGTTATCGGCAAAACGAGATGCTGACAAAGCTCGCGTTCCAACTCAAATATTCGTTGTATCACACGCGCGTTAGCTATATTTATGTATTTAGTCAAGTCGGCGTTTTGTGATTGGTTACGAAACGCCGACTTGCCTAAATATAGGCAGGGGCAGCAGGGCCCCGCGGTCCTCTGTGTTTTGTCAAATTGAAGCAGTCCAACAAAACGGCGCAGCCCCCATCGGCCTAACTTCTATTGAACAGACGCAGCTGGCTTGCGAGATACCGATCATCCCACACATCCCATCGCAGGAGAGATTATTCTTGAGGGATATCTCCTGCGAGTCCGAGGTTGGGGGAGAAAAGCTGCACGTCAGTATGCCTGCGTGGTTGGAGGGCATCATGGCACCCCGCCAGACAAAAGCAAAATTGACGAAGAGAAAAACAGGAAAACCAATGTTGGATTGGATTCTGAAGCATGGATAAGTGTTCAGGATAAGCTAATAGATTTTGTTGCAGATATGTCATGAAAACGCAGACGTTCGCGTGTTCCCCGCACATGCGGGGATGATCCCCAACGGTACGAAACGCATATCCGCGAGCTATGGGTGCTCGACATATCGGGACTGCATCAGATCCAACTGAAATAGAAAACCCGAAGATAACCCCCCGACTGATGTTCCAGTCTTGAAAGCTGGTCGCGTGGGATCTTCGAGCAATCCAATTCTACCACCACGGCACCGTGTTCCCCGCACATGCGGAGATGATCCCCACGACATGCAGGACTACCAGCCACTCGGCAGGTGTCCCTCGCGCATGCGGGGATGATCCCGCGCTCGAAAACAAGCTGCGCCAGCGTTTCAAGTGTTCCCCGCACATGCGGGGATGATTGTATTTGTCAATCTATCAGTCGCATCGCATGTACGTTAGCTACACTTATCCGCATAAGTGTAGCTAACGTTAAAATAAGCTACATTTATCTCGATAGGTGTTGCTTACGAGAGTTTTTGCGATGGATAATTATTCAGCCATTTCGACATACAATGAATCCGTAGGGGCCACAACGACTTGTGTTTCCGATTTACAAGCGTGGCTTTGCTTAAGAACGTGATTTTGTCCGGGGAACGATGTGCTTGACACATACTGGCACTACCAACGGAGGAGCACCATGAAATACGAGATTGCGATTTGCAAAAGTATGAAACGTAAGAAAGGACGCAGTCGCGCTTCGATATGTTTTTGATTGCGTAACGGCGCGACGGCATCGCTTTTGCGCATGTCGGGCGCTTCGTTGCCGCCACCGGCGTAAGATATCTGCGAATGTCAAACATAAGCGAGATATCTGAAGGAGAGAAGATGTCAACAAACGAAGCAGCATTGCCGCAGTCGACGGTCCGGGTTGCCCAGGCTGATCCGGATGGGATCCTTCTGGTGATCCACGCAGGCGCTGGCAATCGCGGCAAGAAGGACACGCCGGAACGTCGCGCCCAGGTGGAGCAGGATCTGAACAGGGCCCTTGAAGCCGGCTATGCGCTGCTGGAACAGGGCGCTCCGGCCGAGGATGCCGTCTGCGCGGCCATTCGTGTCATGGAGGATGCTCCCGAATTCAATGCTGGCCGTGGTGCCGCGTTGACGAGCGAAGGCATCGTGTCCATGGATTCCTGCCTGATGACCGGCGTTGACGGCGAAGTCGGCTCCGCATGCGGTCTGACCACGTCCAAGAACCCGATCAATGTGGCGCGCGCCATCAAGGAGAAGACCAAGCACGTCATGTTCGCCAAGCCGGGCGATAACCTGCTCAAGGAGTGGGGCATCGAACTGTGCGACAGCGAGTACTTCATCACCCCGGCCCGTCAGGAATCCCTGCGTGAGGCGCAGTCCAATGGCGACGAATGGGAGAAGCATGGCACCATCGGCGCCGTCGCACGTGACGCGTCCGGCAATATCGCAGCCGGCACCTCCACTGGCGGCATCACCAACCAGATGCCGGGCCGTGTTGGCGATTCGCCGCTGCCGGGTTGCGGCACTTACGCCAACAACGATTCCGTTGCGATCTCCTGCACCGGCATCGGTGAGGCGTTCGTCAAGGAAGTCGCCGCGCACCAGGTTTCCGACCGCGTGCTGTATGCCAAGGAAGATCCGGTTGAGGCTGCGAAGGCCGCGCTGGACGGTGTGGCCCGTCACCACGGCGACGGTGGCATGATCGTCGTCCCCGCCCATGGCGACGGTGCGATGGTGTTCAACAGCGAGATGATGAACTGCGGTTGGAAGTCCCCGAAGGGCAGCTACGTGCAGAGCTGACGCCATAGGTTTGACGCCGTAAGCAAATAAACGAAACGGCTGCAAAACGCCGAGTGGGGGTTCGAATCCATTAAGGATTCGAACCCCCACTCGTTTTTCGTTGCCGATTGGCAGCGAAACGTCACAACGAAGCCGTCACTTGGTGATGGTGTTGTAGGTAGGCAGGTTGGTGTAGTCGAACGACACGTTCTTCACGTTCGTCGCGGACGCGGCGGCGACGTTGTCGTTCCACAGCGGAATCACCGGAAGATCCTTGGCCAGCACTTCCTGCGCCTTGGTGAAGTCCTCGGTTCGCTTCTTCACGTCGGTCTGGGCGAGCGCGGCGTTCAGGAGCTTGTCGAATTCCGCGCTCTTGTAATCACCGTCGTTCGAACCATGGCCGTCGGCGGAGCTGGAGGCATATAGCGGATTGAGATAATCTTCAGCGGACGGGTAGTCCAGCATCCAGCCGGCACGGAACGCGGTTTTGATGGTGCGGTTGGTCACCTGGTTACGCACGTCGCTGAACGTGGCGTACGGTTCGCCGGCGGCGTCGATGTCGAGTGTGTTCTTGATCTGGTTGCACACGGCGTCGACCCATTCCTTATGGCCGCCATCGGCATTATAGGCGATTCGGAAGTTGCCGGACCATGGCTTGATGGCATTGGCTTTCTTCCACAGTTCCTTGGCCTTGGAAGCGTTGTACTTCAGGTTGTCGCCGTTCTTCTCCAGCTTCTTCACATATTCGGGGACGAGCGGTGAAGTGAAATCGGTGGCCGGGGTCTTCGTGTTGTTGTAAACCTTCTTGACGATCTGGTCGCGGTTGATGGCCATGGAGATGGCCTGACGACGCAATTGGCCTTCCTCGTCGTTGCCGAAGTGCTCAAGACGTTCCGGAATGACGAAGGACTGGAATGAGGATCCTGCCTGGCTGTAGGCGATCACGCTGGAATCCTGACGGAAGGTCTTCACCGCGGACTGTGGAATCTGATCCATCACGTCGAGGTTGCCGGACAGCACGTCGGAGTAAGCGGAATCCTCGTTCGTGTAGACGCGGTATTCGATGCCGTTGTTGGATACCTTGCGGCTGCCCTTGTAATCCTTGTTCGGCACGATGATGATGTTCTTGTCATGCGACCAGGACTTGAACTTGTACGGACCATTGCCGATCGGAGCCTGACCGAACTTCTTGATGTCCTTAAATGCCACGCTCGGCAGCGGGAACATGGATTGGTGCGCGAGCTTGGTCGGGAACACGGAATCAGGCTTGTTCAGCTCGACGACCAGCGTGTAGTCGTCCGGGGTGGAAAGACCGGAAAGTGTGGCCTTCGGATCGACGTTCGGATTCTGCAGCTCGTCATAGCCCTTGATGGTGGAGAAGCGGCTCGAGGTCTTCTGCGCGTTCTTCACGTTCGCCGCGAAGCTCCACGTGTCGGCGAAGGAATGGGCGGTTACTGCCTCGCCGTTGGTGAACTTCCAACCCTTCTTCAGTTTGATCGTGTACTTGGTGGCATCCTCGTTCGGTGTGATGCTTTCGGCCACTTCGAGATGTTGCTTGCCTTTCGCGTCGAAGCTCACCAGACCTTCGAACAGGTAGCGGATGACCTTGCCGCCGCCCATTTCGTTGGTGTCGCTCGGAATCAGACCGTTCTGCGGCTCGCTGTTGTTCACGGAAATCAGCGAGGTGTCGCTGGAATTGCTGGTGGCGGCGTTGTCATCGGATGACGAGCCGCACGCGGCGACCGACATCAGCATGGTTCCCGCCGCGGCCATGGCGACCAGGCGGTGGAGCATGTTTCTCTTCATTGTTTTCTCCTCTGATGTTGACATTCCGTCGCTTATGACGGCGGAAAGACAATAGACGTGATTATAGGAGTTTTGTTAACCGAGCTCACTGCTCTGTCTCAATGTGAGATGGAACGTTTCCATACAAAAGGGCTAAGAGGGTAATGCAGGGAGGGAAGAGGGGCGGGATGCCGCTGAGAACATCAGTCGAAGCGGACGCCCTCGGGCTTGCTGGGCAGCGAGTACAGGAATGCTTGGATGATCAGCGAGATGCCGGCCATGCCGAGGCTGACATAGAACAGCGTGAGCAGCATTCCCGGGAAGCTGTTCGGGTCATGAAAGTCGAGTTTCGGTGGCTCGTGGGGGATGACCATGATCATGCCGATTTCGATGATGACCAGGCCGAACGCAATGACGACCAGCATCGCAAGGGCCAGAATGGTGCCGACGTGCCCAAGCAGAAACCACCAGCCGGTGCGGTTGGCATCATGCAGCCTTCTGAAGGAGATGGCCATGATCGGTACCATGGTGGCCAGCATCCACAGTATTCCGGACACCGTTCCGGCAGCCGGAATAAGGAATATCAGCACGCTGACCGGAATGAAGAACAGCATGGCGAGCCAGAACTCGCGTCTGCTGGAACGCCCCCGAAACTCCATGTAGCCGATGAAAAAACGTTTGACGGCATCAATGAAACCGCAGTGGTAGTCGGGCGTCCATGTGCCGTTGCCGCTGTAGGGGAATCGCATATTCGTAAAGCCTTCTTCTCAATGAAACGCATACGCTGGATTCGCGTCGCGCGTCCACCGACGGTGGTGTGCGGCCATCGTAACATGCTGCTATTCGCCCATAGCGCAACCGTTGCAATCGCAATGATTCGGCGGATTTTCCCGCAATATGGCGTGTGTGGCCGCCCATAGCGTCGGTCACACACGAAAGACGGAAAACTTTAAAGCAAACCGTCCGCCTGCAACGCGTCATGCATGCGGTTGAGGCAATCCTCCAGCAGCGGATACGGCATCGCCATGTTCACACGCGCGCAGCCGGCTCCCGCGCGGCCGCACGAACGGCCGTCGGTCAGCGCCACCTTCGCCTTCTCAAGGAAATACGCGGCCGGATCGTCAATGCCAAGCGGGCCGAAATCCAGCCATGCGATATACGTGCCGCGCGGGCGAATATAGCCAACGCCCGAGAACCGCGTGCTCATCTGCTCATCGAACAACCCAAGATTGCGTCGCACGTAGGAAAGCGCGTCCTGGAACCACGGATCGCCCTCGTTGTAGGCGGTGGTGGTGGCGATCGCACCGATCGTGGCGGTCCGATGCTCGCTCCACTCCGCACGTTCCGCCCACATCTCACGGTCCGCCGGATTCGTCAGCAGCACCTGCGCGCACTTCGTACCCGGAATGTTGAACGACTTCGACGCGCTGGTAGCGGTCATAGACTGCTGAGCGGCCGCCTCGCTGATGGTCGGATACGGAATATGACGCCCCTCGAACACGAACGGCGCGTGGATCTCATCATTGAAAATACGCACGTCGTACCGTTCCGCCAGCTCGCACAGCCGCTGCTCCTCGGCCAACGTAAGCACCTTGCCGATCGGATTGTGCGGATTGCACAGCACGAACGCATGGCAGCCAGCCGCGAACGCGTGTTCGATGGCGTTGAAATCGAACAGCCATTCGCGTTCGCCGGTCGTTTCGTCGGTTCCCTGAAGCATTTCGATTTCGATCACGTCGACGTCGTACAGCTTCGGCACGCTCAGGAACGGCATGTACGCGGGCGTCGGCACGACCACGGCATTGCCGGCGCCGACCAGCTCGCGCAGGAAGATCTCGTACGCTTCCAACACGTCCGGCACCACGCGGATGATGTCCGGATCCACGTCCCAGCCGTAGTGGCTTTTCTGCCAGCCGGCGCACGCCTCGGCCACGCGGCGCTTCCACGGTTCGGGAATGTAACCGAGTTTGCAATGGTCGCAGGCGCTGTCGATGGCCTGCTGGATGCACGGCGCCAGGCCGTAGTCCATTTCCGCGATGAACGCGCCGATACAGCCGGGGTAGCGGGTCCACTTGTCGGAACCGACTTCGGCCAGATCTGCGGCGGTGGTGCGATCGATGGCATCGGCATCAAAGCCGGAAAAAATACGATTCTGCTTTTCCATGCGTTCCAGCATAGCCGCCGCCCGGTTACGCGTGTTGCGATGCCGTAACGTACATACGACGGCTGCCATGTAATCGTCGTATGTGCGATTGCTGTCATGCGATCACTGTCATACGGTTGCCGTTAGGGCCGTTGGAAACGCATGACAGCGCTGCGGAAGAACGGATTTCAGCTTCCCAGGAACGCTGGAATCGCGGCAGCCGCCGCATATCCGGCGCGGTACATGCGTTCCAGACCTTCGAACGACTTGCTCAGCGTGTTCAAGCCGTACATGCTTTCCGGCGCGAGGATGAGCACACGGCCATCCTTCTCGTATTCCTTGGCCAACGCCATCTCGTCGTTGTACGTCTGATAGCGGTTCATCAGCTTTTCCGCGGCCTCCGGGTGCGTGCGCTTCAGGATCGTGGCCGGGCCGATGTCCTTCTTCTGTTCGCGTACGGTGTCTTTCGGACGGGTGAGGATCACCACGATGCGGTCATAGCCGTCATCGATGGCCTTCTGCACCGGAATCGGATCAGCGATGCCCCCGTCGTAATACGGGACGCCGTCGATCACATACGGTTCGCACGCCACCGGCACCGCCGATGACGCCTTCATGATGTCGTAATTGTCGTAGCCGACGTCCGACTTGTCGAAATACTTCGTGGAACCATCGTCCGCATTGCAGGCCACCACGGTGAATTCGGTCGGATTCGCCGCAAACGCCTCGTAATCCACCGGATTCTCGCCATCGTGGTTGCTCAGCGTGCTGTACACGTAGTCGAGGTTCGCGTAATTGTGGTTCTTCACATAGCTGTCGAAGCTCGCGTATTCCTTACGGAACGCGTACTGCGTGTAGAACGTGTGGTTTCGCCCGTGCTGTCCGGAAATGTAGGAAACCATATTGGCGCTGCCGGCGGAAACACCATAGCAATGGTCGACATGTATGCCGTCCTCCAGCATGCGGTCCATCACGCCCGCGCCGTAAATCGCGCGGAAACCGCCGCCGACGTCGATCATCGCTGTCCTGTTGGCCATATGCGCCCGTCCTTTCGCAAGTCCGTCCCTTTTGCCGGGTTTCATTCGACTTTACGCGGTCTGTCGGGACATTCGCGCTCAGCGATCAAGCAGCGACTGCGCCAACTGCGCGATTCGTGCGGAAGTGTCGGAATTGGCCAGCTCGATGCCGCCTTCCGCGTCTTCCGGAGCGAGCTTGCCCAACGATTCGAGCACCACGCCAAGATGACGTACAGTGCCTTCGTTGCCGTCGATGATCGCCGCCGTATCGGGCAGTAGTTCGCGGAAATAATCGCGGTAGAACACGAAATGCGTGCAGCCGAGCACAACGGAGTCGATCGTGGACAGATCGTATTGGTCGAAATACTGGTGCAGCGTGCGCATCACCACATCATGGTCGTCAAGCTGCCCATGCTCCACGATCTCCACCAGACCGGGGCAGGGCTCCGGAAAAATCGTATGATTGGCCTTGAAACGGTCCATCAGCACGGCGAACTTGCGTTCACGCAACGTCAGGGGAGTGGCGGCCACGATGACGCGCTGACGCTTGCCGTGACCACGGTCGCAAGCCACCTTCAATGCCGGCTCCATGCCGATGATCGGAATGTCGTATGTGTCGCGCAGTTCGTTGGCTGCGGCGGAAGTGGCGGTATTGCAGGCGATCACGACCGCTTTCACGCCTTGTTCCACGAATCGTTTCACAATGACGTCGGACAGTTCGCGCACCTGTTCGGGCGATTTCGTGCCGTATGGAGCGTTCGCGGAGTCGCCGAAATACAGCACATGCTCGTTCGGCATGTCGCGGCGGATCTCACGCGCCACGGAAATCCCCCCCAAACCGGAATCGAAAACGCCGATAGGTGCCGTTGAAGCCATACGTCCTCCTTTGCCATCGCGCGCATGCCCGCAGGCGCATACGCCAAACGCTTTCAATAGCCTACCGCGTGTAGAGTGAACTGGTATGAGCATTCCAAGCATTGTTTACAAAGCGCACGCCACCGGCAACGATTTCGTGGTGTATCTCGACGAAGACGGTACGCACGAGCCG
>OGRK01001506.1_pt1 | contig 14403 bp, 13 predicted proteins | sample 1553471 | NCBI WGS metagenome assembly OGRK01 (sample SAMEA2580080, study PRJEB22360) | human gut metagenome | biome: human gut; feature: human-associated habitat; material: faeces | place: Denmark | collected 2008/2010
AATCTTGGAAAGTGCGATACCAAGTTCGAACTTATCCATATTTTCTGTAACATCTTTTACAAGGCTGTTGCATTTTGACATGATCCAGCAGTCTGCAGGACGTTTTTCAAAGTTCGCCGGTTTCTTCAATTCTTTTTCATCCAGGTTCATCATGATAAATCTGGAAGCATTCCATACTTTATTGGCAAAGTTACGGCTGGATTCTACACGTTCGTTGTAGAAACGCATATCATTTCCAGGAGCATTTCCTGTAATCAGTGTCATACGAAGTGCGTCTGCGCCGTACTGATCGATAATATCCAGAGGATCGATACCATTTCCAAGTGATTTACTCATCTTGCGTCCCTGAGAATCGCGAACAAGTCCGTGGATCAGTACTGTGTTAAATGGTGCCTTTCCTGTATGTGCATATCCTGAGAATACCATACGGATAACCCAGAAGAAAATGATGTCGTATCCAGTTACAAGTACATTCGTTGGATAGAAGTAGTCAAGATCCTCCGTCTCATGTGGCCAGCCAAGTGTTGAGAATGGCCAAAGCGCAGAACTGAACCATGTATCCAGCGTATCCTCATCCTGTTTAAAATGTGTACAACCACAATGTGGGCATTTTTCCGGTGCTTCGGAAGCTACTACGACTTCTCCACAATCCTGGCAGTAGTAGGCTGGGATTCTATGTCCCCACCAGATCTGTCTGGATATGCACCAGTCACGGATATTCTCAAGCCAGTGCAGGTAAATCTTATCAAAACGCTCTGGTACAAACTTAAGCTCACCATTCTTGATCGCCTCAATGGCTGGTTTTGCAAGCTCTTCCATCTTTACGAACCACTGCTGTTTGATCATTGGCTCTACCGTTGTATGACATCTGTCGTGAGTTCCTACATTATGAGAATGTGGAACAACTTTTACAAGATATCCCTGCTCTTTCAGATCCTCTACCATAGCTTTTCTTGCCTCGTAGCGATCCATGCCTGCATATTTTCCACCATACTTCTCATTGATCGTAGCATCATCATTCATGATGTTAAGTTCTGGCAGATTGTGACGTTTTCCAACTTCAAAGTCGTTAGGGTCATGTGCCGGTGTGATTTTAACAGCACCTGTTCCGAACTCTTTGTCTACATAATAATCTGCAACGATCGGAATCTCACGGTCTGTCAGTGGCAGCTTACACATCTTTCCAACGATATCTTTATATCTCTCATCATCCGGGTGAACTGCAATTGCAGTATCTCCCAGAAGAGTCTCCGGACGTGTTGTTGCAATCTCAAGGAAACGGTCTGTTCCTACGATTGGGTACTTAATGTGCCAGAAGAATCCGTCCTGCTCTTCATGCTCTACCTCGGCATCAGACAGGGAAGTCTTACATACCGGACACCAGTTGATGATCCTGGATCCTCTGTAAATGAATCCTTTTTTATGAAGGTTCAAGAATACTTTCTCAACTGCTTCAGAACATCCCTCGTCCATTGTGAAACGCTCTCTGTCCCAGTCACAGGAAACACCCATCTTTTTAAGCTGTGATGTGATAGTTCCGCCATATTCTTCTTTCCACTGCCATGTTCTCTCTAAGAATTTCTCACGGCCAAGTTCTTTTTTATCAATACCTTCGTCTTTTAACTGATTGGTAACCTTTACTTCTGTAGAAATAGCCGCATGGTCTGTTCCCGGAATCCACAGTGCATTGTATCCCTGCATTCTCTTGTAGCGGATCAGGATATCCTGCATCGTGTTGTCAAGAGCATGTCCCATGTGAAGCTTACCTGTAATATTCGGTGGCGGCATTACGATTGTAAATGGTTTCTTACTTCTGTCCACTTCTGCGTGGAAATACTTATTTTCGCACCACTTCTGGTACAGTTTGTCTTCAATCTCTTTCGGATTGTAAGTTTTCTCCAAATTCTGACTCATAGTCTCCTCCTCAAATACGTGTTTCCTGGTTCATGTTTTCACACATTTTCACATTTCAGGGCAAAATATAGAATGTGCCCCAGCCCATTCTGGCGCCTGCGGTGGTCGCTTGCGACATCTACTTTGTACGCCGCAGTGCGCATCCCCGCGGAGCGTTTTTTTATTTACAGGAAAGTAATTTTCTGTAAATAAAAAAATAGAAAGTCAAGTTCCCTCTTACTATATGAAGTCTCTTCACTTTCTATTCTTGATTCATTCATTTCTATTCTATTTATTATTTCTATTTATTATTCTTCACGATTTTTCTTTTTTTAATTTCATCGAGTTCATCAAAAATCACTTCATTCAAAACTTTAATATAGGTTCCTTTCATACCGGAAGAACGAGATTCGATAACTCCTGCACTTTCAAACTTACGAAGTGCATTTACAATCACAGACCTTGTAATTCCCACACGGTCTGCAATCTTACTTGCAACTAAGATCCCCTCATCTCCGTCGAGTTCATCAAAGATATGAATGATTGCCTCCAACTCTGAGAATGACAGTGTATTGAAAGCCGCTTTTACCACCTGAATCTTCCGATTTTCTTCTGCATTTTCTTCATGAACGGAACGCATCATTTCAAGACCAACCACAGTTGTTCCGTACTCACTTACGATAATATCTTCTATATCATAACTTTTGGTATCACGGTACATAAAGAGTGTTCCTAAACGTTCTCCTGCAATATCAATCGGACTGATAATAGCCATATACTTATCAATACCTTCGCTTTCAAATCCAAGAGTCTGTAAATTGACATTTTCTTTTGTTGACAAAACTCCAAGCAGTCTTTCATTTAAGAGCTTATCAATAAATCCGCCGACCTCATCGTCAATTAGCTCTGTAATCTCCTGCACTCCCTGACATGTTCCGACACCAAGTACTTTCCCCTTTTTACTGATAACAAGTATATTGGAGTCCAGAGTCTCTACCATCACCTCGCAGATATCATTAAATAATACCTTGGAAGAATGATTATTATGGAGCAGTTTATTAATTTTTCTGGTCTTGTCTAGTAATTGTACGCTCATAATAAATCTCCTTTCGTTTTGTTCAGCATCCAATCCTATATATTACATTTATTTTTCCTTTTTTCATTTTACCACACAATTATTCTGAAATCAATGGATAATATAGCTATTTTCTGTCTATTCATTTTTTTCTAACAATTTCGTTTCTTTCACCAAAAAGAGCGACTACAAGACTTTTCCTGCAATCGCCCTAAATTAACCATTTATTTTCATTGTTTTTATTCCACAAATGTCCTCTTTACTTGGATTTTTATTTAAGCCTCTTCGCCTTTGTCTTTCGGCTGTATTTTTACAAATCCACACTGTTCATTTGCACAGACCAGTTTGTTTCCTTTTTCTACCATATATCCACCGCAGTTTGGACATTTTTCTTTGGATGGCTTCTGCCAGGACATAAATTCACATTCCGGATTGTTTTCACAACCATAATAACGGCGTCCTTTTTTACTTCTGCGCATTACTACTTCTTTTCCACAGATTGGACACGGTACTCCGATTTTTTCCAGATACGGTTTGGTATTACGACATTCCGGAAATCCAGGGCAAGCCAGAAATTTTCCATGCGGTCCGTATTTAATTACCATATTTCTTCCGCATTGTTCACAAATTACGTCGGTTACCTCATCTTCTATCTTAACTTCTTCAAGTTCCTTTTCTGCTGTCTTTACTGCCTCATCCAAATCCGGATAGAAATTACGAATTACCGTTTTCCACTCAATCAGTCCTTCTGCAATACTGTCGAGCAGTTCTTCCATCGTTGCCGTAAAATGTACATCTACAATACTTGGGAAAGAAGTTTTCATAATATTATTAACTACTTCACCTATTTCTGTCATATAAAGGTTTTTATTTTCTTTTGCAACATACCGTCTTGCAATAATCGTAGTAATAGTTGGTGCGTAGGTACTTGGACGTCCAATTCCAAGTTCTTCTAATGTTTTTACAAGAGTCGCCTCTGTATAATGAGCCGGTGGCTGAGTAAAATGCTGCTGTTCGTTAAATTTCTCAAATGTCAGCTCACTCGTCTCATCGAGCCCTTTTGTCAAAACCGTCTTATCTGATTTTTCATCATCTTCCTGCACATAAACTGCCATGAAACCATCAAATTTTAATTTCGATGCAGATGTTGTAAAATAATACTCTCCGCCTTTAATTTTAACGGAAGTGGTTTCATATTTTGCAGGCTGCATCTGACTTGCGGTAAAACGTTTCCAAATTAACTGATACAGACGGAACTGGTCTCTGGTTAAAGACTCTTTTAAAGAAATCGGGGTTCTTGTAATATCGGTTGGACGAATTGCTTCATGCGCATCCTGAATTTTCTTCTTATTACTATCTTTTTTCTCAGTTACTTTGGTATATTCTTCTCCATACTGTTCTGTAATATACTCTTGTGCTGCTTTCTGGGCTTCATCCGAGATACGGGTTGAATCCGTACGCAGATAAGTAATCACACCGACTGTTCCATTTCCCTTGATATCAATTCCTTCATATAACTGCTGTGCAAGACGCATGGTTTTCTGTGTCGAGAAGTTTAACACTTTGGAGGCTTCCTGCTGTAAGGTACTGGTAGTAAATGGAAATGGTGCTTTTTTGGTACGCTCTCCCTTTTTTACTTCATCCACCTCATAGCTTGCACCCTCAAGGTTTTTTAAAATTTCATCGAGTTCTCCTTTGGAATGAATATTGATTCTCTGTCCTTTTTTTCCATAAAATTTTGCAGTCAGCGGTTTTTTCTCACCTTTTACCGCAAACTGTGCCTCTAAAGTCCAATATTCCTCCGGTATAAATGCATTGATTTCTTCTTCTCTGTCTCCAATAATACGAAGAGCAACAGACTGCACACGTCCTGCACTCAATCCACGTTTTACTTTCGCCCATAAAACCGGACTGATTCTATATCCAACCATACGGTCTAACATTCTTCTGGTCTGCTGTGCATCCACTAATTTTAAATCAATCTCTCTAGCCTCTTTAATAGAAGCTTTGACTGCCGTTTTTGTAATTTCATTAAAGGTAATACGACGCATTTTTTTATCATCTAACTTCAATGCCTTTGAAAGATGCCATGAAATCGCTTCTCCCTCACGGTCAGGGTCAGTCGCAAGATAAACTTTATCTGCTTTTTTCGCAGCTTTTCGAAGTGCTGCTAAAATGTCACCCTTTCCGCGAATTGTTATATACTTTGGTTCATAATCATTTTCTACACTAAACCCCAACTGGCTTTTCGGCAAATCTCTTACATGTCCGTTTGATGCCATGACTTCATAATTGGAACCTAAAAATTTTTTTATTGTCTTTACTTTTGCCGGCGATTCCACTATCACTAAATACTTTGCCATATCAACCTCCCGCTCTGGCATAATAATTCTTTATTGGCTCTGTTACAAGTTCCATCAACTCTAATTTCACCAAAATTTCCTGCACTTCAAGCAATTCCAAGTCAGTCAATTTTATAATTTCGTCCAGGTGTTTTGGTTTCAAATCCACACAACTATACACCATTTCTTCTTTTCTTGCAAGCCTTATCTCTGTTTTTTTATTCTTTTCTTTCGTCATTTTATCCAAAATTTCGAGTTCTTCGAGGATAATTTCCACATTTTTTGCAATTTGTGCTCCCTGAAAAATTAAATTGTTGCATCCTTCACTTAATGCTTCCCCCACTCTTCCCGGAAGCGCATAGACAGACTTTCCCTGCTCAAGTGCATACTCTACTGTAATTAATGAACCGCTTTTTTTCTTTGCCTCGATTACTAAAACAATATCAGCAAGCCCACTGATAATTCGATTTCTTAATGGAAAATGCCATCCAAGGGGTTTCTCTCCTTCCTCATACTCAGAGATAATTCCTCCCTTTTTCTGAATCTCACGATAGAGATTGATATTCTGGCTCGGATAACAAATATCCACTCCACAACCAAGCACCGCAAATGTTTCTCCTCCGCCATCAATTGCACCTTTATGTGCCCAGCCATCAATTCCTCTTGCCAGTCCGCTGATAACCTGAACTCCACAAGAAGCAAATTCTTTTGCAAATTCATAAGCCTGCGTTCTGCCGTAATAACTGCACATTCTTGCCCCGATAATCGCCACACTTTTGCGATTTGGATCCGGAAGTTTTCCTTTTACATACAACCGTTTGGGTCTGTCTTTAAAATTTCTTAATTTATCCGGATACTCAACGTCATCCGGTGTATAACTTACAATTTTTTCTTCCATATTTCAAGTATCCTTTCCTTCTACTCTTCGATAACAAAGTGCTTCACTGATATGCGCTTCTTTTATCTCCTCTTCTTGTTCCAAATCCGCAATGGTACGTGCCGTTTTTAAGATTTTATGATATGCCCTTGCACTTAATCTCATTTTTTTATACGCTTTTTCCAAAATTCGCTGTCCCTCTGCACTTACATTGCAAAACTCCTCCAATAATTTACCGGAAAGCTGAGAATTAAACCGAATCTTTTTCTCCTGATAGCGTTCCCCTTGTACCTTTACTGCCATCTCAACTTCTTTTCTAAATTTTTTTGAACTTTTTTCTTTCCGTTTTCCGGTCAGTTCCTGATAAGAAATTCCCGACACTTCTGCCACAATATCAATTCTGTCTAAAATCGGACCACTGATTCGATTCTGATAACGCTTTACTTCCTGAAACGTACAACTGCACCGATTTAAATCCGGAAACTGACCACAGGGACAATGGTTCATTGCAGCAACCAGCATAAAATCGGCCGGAAACAAGTACGAACCTCCGCTTCGGCTGATTAAAATTTTCCGTTCTTCTAACGGCTGTCTTAATAATTCAATACATTCATGGGAAAACTCCGGAAATTCATCTAAGAAAAGAACGCCCTTATGGGCAAGCGTGATTTCTCCGGCTTTTGGATACTTTCCACCTCCGGCAAGTGCTGCCGGTGAAATGGTGTGATGGGGTGCCCGAAATGGACGAGATAAAAGAAACGGTTTCTCTTCGGATAACAGACCTGAAATGCTGTAAATCTTTGATACTTCAAGCAGTTCTTCTTTGGTAGGTTCTGGCAGAATCCCTGGGATTCTTCTGGCAATCATCGTCTTTCCTGTTCCCTTTGGACCGGTCATAAGAAAGTTATGCATCCCTGCTGCCGCAATCACGGCTGCCCGCTTCACATATTCCTGACCTTGAATATCAGCAAAATCTTCGATTTCTTCTTTCTTTGCAGGCAGTAAAACCGGCTCTTCTTTTTTATCTTCTAAAAGCCCCCAGTTTTCTTTTCTGGCACAGCTTAAAAATTCCTGCAAAGACTCCACTCCAAGCACAGAAATCTGTCCAATCATCCGTGCTTCCCTGTAATTTTGCTTTGGCACAATACAAAGCCGACATCCCTTTTTGTAAGCGGTTTCTACAAAAGGCAGAATTCCTCTGACTCCATTAATCCTGCCATTTAAGCCAAGTTCTCCGGCAAGCATCACGCCATCGAATTTTTCCGCTTCCAGAAAGCCAAATGCAATCATAAGCGAAGCCGCTATTGGCAAATCAAAATGATTTCCATCTTTACGGACATCCGCAGGTGCTAAATTTACAGTTACTCTTTTGGGTGGAATTGTCATTCCACTGTTTCTTATCGCAGTACGGACTCTCTCTTGCGCTTCTTTTACCTGATAAGATAAATCTCCTACCATCAAAAAAGCCGGAAGTCCATTACTTGCATCCACTTCTACTGATACCGGAACGCACCTTGCCCCATCAATAGCCGCTGACAACACTTTACTGAACATACATAAAATGCCTCCTAAACTCATAATTACTTGTCTTAGATTTGAAATTAAATAAATTTAAAATTTGAAAAAACGGCAGAACTGCCAGAACTGGTACAGCGAAGATTAAGCAGCTGTACCGGAAAACATGAATTGTTTTCTGATTCGATTATCGTATCACAATTTTCCTTTTGATACAAGCATTTTTTCTTTTTTTGGAAAAGCACAATTTATCCCTTTTTCTCATAGACTATTATTAAATCCCTTTGAGGTAAGGCTGCTTGAAAACATTTCTTAAGCCCTTGACATCCGAGGAGGAAAAATATTATCTCCAAGAATACAAAAGGGGCAGTCAGGAAGCAAAAAATGTTCTCATTGAACGCAATCTGCGCCTTGTAGCACATATTGTAAAAAAATATCAAGGGGTTGAAGAAGAATTAGATGACCTGATTTCGATTGGAACAATCGGTCTGATAAAAGCAATTCATACATTTAATCAGGAAAAATCCAACCGGCTCTCCACTTATGCTGCCCGCTGTATCGACAATGAACTGCTTATGCTGCTTCGTTCTAAAAAGAAAACCAGCAAAGATATTTCTCTTTACGAACCAATCGGCACAGACCGTGAAGGAAATGAAATCAATCTGCTTGATGTGATTGAAAATGAACCTGTCGATGTCGTAAAAAATTATTCTTTAAAACAGGATATCCGTAAACTTTACTACCTGCTCGGTTTCGTACTGACCAAACGGGAAGCGGAAGTCTTAAAACTACGCTTTGGGCTTTATGGCTGTGATGAGCTGACCCAGCGGGAAATAGCAAAGCGGCTGAATATCAGCCGCTCTTATGTGTCCCGTATTGAAAAAAATGCGATTTTAAAGTTAAGAAACGCTTTCTTTTCTTCTTAAAAGGTCAAAGACATTTAAATCTTCTCCCAAATCCAGATACAGCACCTGCTGTGGATGCGGAGCACTATCACAGGAATTTCCCTCTTCATCATAGATTGCTTTTACCGTAACCAGACGGTTTTCTCCATCCGGACGCATGACCTCTATCGTTTCTCCTACAAGGAATTTATTTCTCTGGGTGATTCGATAGAGTCCTTTTTCTGTCTTTTCTTCCAGGAAACCAAGATAGGTGTAGTCTTTTGCATAAGTATTACTGTCATAAATCTGGGAAGTTTCATCCGGTTTTCCATAAAAAAATCCAGTGGTAAACAGACGATAGGTACATCCCATAATCTGCTCTTTATACCATTCCATGTTTTTCCGGTATAATTTTGGACTCTCAAAATAATCATCAATGGCTTTTCTGTAGGTTCTTGCAACCGTTGCCACATAAAGGGCGGTTTTCATTCGTCCTTCGATTTTTAAGCTGTCGATTCCTGAAGTCAGAATATCATCCATATGCTCAATCATACATAAATCTTTTGAGTTAAAGATATAAGTTCCACGCTCGTTTTCATAAACCGGCATATATTCTCCCGGTCTGGTTTCTTCTACAATCGAATATTTCCATCTACACGGATGCGTACACGCACCCTGATTGGCATCTCTTCCGGTAAAGAAATTGCTTAAGAGACATCTTCCGGAATAAGAAATACACATTGCACCATGAATAAAAGTTTCGATTTCCAAATCATCCGGAATATTTGCACGAATCTGTTTAATCTCTTCTAAAGAAAGTTCTCTTGCACTGACCACACGTTTTGCGCCCAGTCCATACCAGAACTTATAAGTTTCATAATTGGTATTATTTGCCTGAGTACTGATATGGCGTTCAATCTCCGGACATACTTCTTTTGCAATCATAAATACACCCGGATCAGAAATAATGAGTGCATCTGGCTTGATTTCTTTTAATTCACGGAAATATTCTCTTACTCCGTCCAAATCTTTGTTGTGTGCCAAAATGTTTGCTGTTACATATACTTTTACATGGTGCTGATGTGCAAATTCAATTCCCTCTTTCATGTCTTCCATAGAAAAGTTTCTTGCCTTTGCACGCAGTCCAAAGGCTTCTCCACCGATATAAACTGCATCTGCACCAAAAATAACCGCTATTTTTAAAACTTCCAGACTGCTTGCCGGAATTAATAACTCTGGTTTTGCTCTCATCTTTCCTGCCTTTCTATTTCTTAATACTAAGCGTTACTCCATCACCGAGAGGAATAATACTTGTCTCAAGTTCTTCATGATTTTTCAGCACATAAAGGTATTCCCTCATCCGCTTATAAATTGTCCGGTTTCTTCTCTCAACCGCAAAGTGAGATTCGATAATATCTCCATCTTGCAGTACATTATCAGAAATCAAAATTCCGCCTTTTTTCAAAAGTCTCAGCACATCCGGAAAGAAGTTAATATACTGCGCTTTTGCTGCGTCCATAAAGATAAAATCATAACTTCCCTCCAGCGTCTTTAAAATTTTGGCCGCATCCCCCTCTAATAAGGTAATCTGCTCTTCTTTTCCTGCTTTTTTAAAATTTTCTCTGGCAATCGGTATTCTCTTCTCATAATTTTCTATCGTCGTGATTCTGCAGTCTTTCGGTGCATACTCACTCATAAGAAGAGTGGAAAAACCAACAGCAGTCCCCACCTCTAAGATGAGATGGGGACTTGCTATCTGTAGCATTACTTTTAAAAAGCTCTGCATTTCCCGCCGTATAATCGGCACATAATTTTCCTTTGCATCCTTTTCAAGCTGAGTCAAAAAAGGCGTATTTCCTTTGTCCAGAGAGTTTATATAGGTAACCATTCTTTCATCAACAATCACTTTTTTTCCCTCTTATTCAGCCGTTTCTCCTGCCTGTTCTCCTGACGCATCCTGACTCTCATCTGTAACGGACTCTTCTGTTGTCTGCACATCTGTGCCATCCGCTGAAGTGTCCAGAGAATCCGTGGAATCCTGCTCCGGCTGTCCTGTCATATCTTCTCTTGCAAGCACTGCCAGCATTTCATCTGTCGTCATAGAAGTATTTAAAATATAAGTTCCCGACTGTAATTTATCTTTATAATTTGAAAGACTTTCCTGTACCACAAATACTTTTGCATCTTTAATCAGACCTTTGCTTTTTAAAATCTTTCCAATCTGATACACCGACGCTCCGTCTTTGATTACAACAGTTACATCTTCTCCATGGTCTTCATCATCCACAGGTATCTGGTCGAAAATCGCATATCCAAAATCATACGCTGATTTTCCAACATAAATCACGGCACACACCACACAGGCATACACAGCAAAGCGGAAAAATCCACCTGCAAAAATTGATGCCGCACCCTGTTTTCTGATTCCTCTTCCCATTTTTTTCTCCTTATTTTCTTAATGCACCCTCGGAATATTAAAGTCTCCTGCTAATCCTGCCAATTGAATGCCGATAAGCATTCCCCTAATTCAAGTCCGGTACATCTAAATGAATCGCCTCATGTACTCTTACCGAAATATCCTGCAGGAGTCTGCAAAGCGCAGCTTCTGCCTCTAAAAACTGATTCACTTCCGGTATACAGCTTAACTCATTTATCTTATCATCAATGTCATCTATGGTGTCATAAGAGTCTATATCATCATTTTTAATCTGCGCCTGATAGTTTAATCTGCGCAATTCGTCGACCTGCCGTTTTATCTCAGGATTTGCGTTAAGCTTTTCAAGAGAAGTCGTGTATTGTCTGTAAACACTCTCACTTTTAATCTCCTCAATCACCCTGTTTACATAATAATCAATATTACTCATGGAATTATGCCTCCATAATAATCGGCAGAATCATCGGACTTCTCTTGGTTCTCTTCCACAAGAATTCTCCCAGAGAATCTTTAATCACATTTTTCATCTTGCCCCAGTCTGTAATATGTCTCTCCAGACAGCTGTCAATTGCCTCTTCCACTACACTTCTGGCCTCTTCCATTAAATCTTCCGATTCACGCACATATACAAAACCACGTGATACGATATCCGGTCCTGCGAGAAGATTGCTCGAATGTTTTTCTAAAGTAAGCACAACAATCATAATACCGTCTTCAGAAAGATGCTGACGATCACGAAGTACGATATTTCCAACATCTCCAACACCAAGACCATCAACAAAGATTGCTCCCGTACGAACCTGTCCGGTTACTCTTGCCGGTTCTTCTTCATTTAATTCAAGCACATCACCGGAAGAAAGAATAAAGATATTTTCCTTTGGAATTCCAAGTTCTTCTGCCACACCTGCCTGTGCTTTTAAGTGTCTGTACTCTCCATGCACCGGAATGGCATACTTCGGTTTTACAAGGGAATAAATCAGTTTAATCTCTTCCTGACATGCATGTCCGGAAACGTGTGCATCCTGAAAGATAACGTCTGCACCTTTCATACTTAATTCATTAATCACCTTTGATACTGCTTTTTCATTTCCCGGAATCGGATTGGAACTGAAAATAATAGTATCATTCGGTTTGATCACTATTTTCTTATGGATGTTTGCAGCCATACGGGAAAGAGCTGCCATGGATTCACCCTGGCTTCCTGTTGTGATCAGCACTACCTGTTCATCCGGGTAATTCTTAACCTGATCGATCTCAATCAGAGTCTGATCCGGAATGCGAAGGTATCCAAGCTCTGCTGCAGTTGTGATAACATTTACCATACTGCGGCCCTCTACTGCAACCTTGCGTCCGAAACGATAAGCTGTGTTAATGATCTGCTGTACGCGGTCTACATTGGATGCAAAAGTGGCAATAATGATTCTGTTTGTCTTATATTCATTGAAAAGATTATCAAACACATGTCCCACAGAACGTTCAGACATGGTAAATCCGGTTCTCTCTGCATTAGTACTGTCACACATCAGTGCCAGTACTCCCTTTCTTCCAATCTCTGCAAAACGCTGCAGATCAATGGCATCTCCGAATACAGGAGTATAATCTACTTTAAAGTCGCCGGTATGCACTACGATGCCTGCCGGAGAATAGATCGCAAGTGCAGATGCATCCTGGATACTATGGTTTGTCTTTATAAATTCAATTGAAAAATCACCAAGATTAATGACCTGTCCATGCCTTACTTCCTTTAACTTGGTAGTATTGGTCATATTATGCTCTTTCAGCTTATTTGCAATAAGGGCAATGGTCAGCTTCGTGGAATAAACAGGGACATTTACATCTTTGAGTACATACGGCAGCGCACCGATATGGTCCTCATGTCCATGAGTGATCACAAAGCCTTTTACTTTGGAAATATTCTCTTTTAAATAGGTGACATCCGGAATGACAAGGTCAATTCCGAGCATATCATCTTCCGGGAAAGCAAGACCGCAGTCTACCACAACAATGCTGTCTTCATATTCAAATGCTGTGATATTCATTCCAATCTGTTCCAGACCACCCAGAGGAATGATCTTTAATTTAGATGTTGGTTTCTTCGGTCTGCGGGAAGAATTCTTTATCGCAGCCTTAAATGGTACCTGTATTCCGTTCTTCTCTTTATCTGCCGGAGCCTTGCGGTCCTGCATTGGTTTTCTTCCATAAGAGTTTCTGTGCTGTGGTTTATATTTATAATTCTTCGGTCTGTTGTATGGCCTCTTCTGACCATGTCCGAACTGTCCGTCATGATTTTCACGCGCTTCATTATTAAACTGGTTGTTATTTTCGTTACTCAAGTACTACACCTCCATGCTACATTTCAAGGTCTACGTCATCTAACATTTGTTCAAATACTTTAAAAACTGCCTGCATCTCATCCTCGTCCTCGACCATTTCATAGCAGGCTTCCTGACTGTCATCCTCTGACACGTCTTTAAAAATATAGGCTGTCGCCTCATCATCCTGAGAATCAGATACCAGAAGATATGCAACTCCTCCGATCCTGGTCTGCTCCTCTACATAAAACTCCGCTTCTGTTCCGTCCTCAAGCTGAAATTTGATTTTCTCCATAAATTTGTTCTCCTAACGCGGCAGGGAATCCAGATATCCCTGCAAAATAAAAACAGCCGCAAGCTGATCCAGATACTTTTTACGATTCTCTCTGCGCACGCTGGCTTCCATTAATGTACGGTTGGCTTCTACGGTCGTAAGTCTCTCGTCCCACATGATCACCTGCAGACCCGTCCGTTTCTCCAGCATCTGCTGAAATTCCAGTGCCTTCTCTGCCCGTTCTCCGATATCATTATTCATATGTTTTGGAAATCCAAGCACGATCTTCTCTACCTGATATTCTTTGATCAATTCTTCAATCCTCGCACAGGTACGGCGCAGCTTGTTCTCCTCTTTCCGTTGTATTGTCTCAATTCCCTGGGCCGTAAGTCCGAGCGGGTCGCTGATAGCAACACCTACAGTCTTCGTCCCATAGTCCAGTCCCATTACTCTCATTGTCTGATTATTCCCACGCATTATGCTCAATATACGCTTTCAACAGTTCTTCTACCAGTTCATCACGTTCCACCTTCATGATCAGGCTTCTTGCTCCGTTAAAACTTGTAATGTATGTCGGATCTCCTGACATAATATATCCTACGATCTGATTCACAGGATTATAGCCTTTTTCTTCCATTGCGTTATAAACCAGGTCCAGGATCTCTTTTACTTCCAGTTCCTGATCCGGTTTTGTTCTGAAATATTGTGTATTTCCCAAACTGTTTTCTGCCATTTTTCTCACGTCCTTAATAAGATTTCCCTTTTATTTTAATATAATTCTCATCAAAATACAAGAA
>OGRK01001519.1_pt1 | contig 14323 bp, 14 predicted proteins | sample 1553471 | NCBI WGS metagenome assembly OGRK01 (sample SAMEA2580080, study PRJEB22360) | human gut metagenome | biome: human gut; feature: human-associated habitat; material: faeces | place: Denmark | collected 2008/2010
TGTTGCCGTATTCTTCGTCCAGCTTTTCAAAGTAGTCGCTTTCTTTAAAAACGATCTGCTCTTCCGGTTCTTCATTAAAGAAATCCTTTAAATCTGTTCCCAGTGCCTGCAGGATGTCCATCAGGGTTGCGATGGAAGGAGAGGTCAGATCCCGCTCCAGCTGAGAGATAAAGCCTTTGGAAAGCTCTGTCCGGTCAGCCAGCTCCTCCTGTGTCAGTCCCTTTTGCACTCGCAGTTCCTTTACCTTTGCTCCGATTTTCATGTCTGATCCTTCATAGTTATTTTAAACAAAAAGTTTAAAATATTAAACTAAAGTATAAAAAAAGAAATAGTTTTCACTATTTCTCTAAATTTCTTCTTCTTTTTGATGATTCAATAAACATCGCCTTTAAAGTTTGACTATCTTCTTCTTTAATTGCTTTTTTTAGAATATCTAGCTGATCTTCAAAACTTTGAATACTCTTTAATAAATTATCTTTATTGGTAAAGAATAATTCAGTCCATAAATCTTCATTAATATTCGCAATACGTGTTAAATCACGATATGAATCTCCAATATATTTTCCTGTATCATATTTTTGATTATCACTATCAATCAAGGATACAGCAATGACATGAGGAAGTTGTGAAGTAAATGAAATAATTTCATCATGTGCTTGTGGTGACATGATTTTAACGGAATAGAATCCTAAATTAGAAACAAATTGTTCCATCATGGCAATCGCACTTTTACTATTTTGTTCATGTTGAATCAAAATATAGTTTGCCCCTTGGAATACTTCTTTACTAGCATAAAGATAGCCTTTGTTTTCTCTTCCAGCCATTGGATGTCCCGAAACAAATTCTACATCTTTATCTTTTAATAAATTCATTGCTTCATTTAAAAAATGTGTTTTAACCCCAACAGCATCTGTAATAATACTTCCTTTTTTAAATTCATGTTCTTTAATGTAATCTAAAACAAGAGATGGATAAAGACAAACAATTGTCATGTCTGATCGTTTAATGATTTCTCTACCATCAACAAATCCTTCTTTAATACATCCATCAGCTTTTGCTCTAGCAAGTGTTTCTTCATCAACATCAACACCATAAACTTCATGACCTTGACCTTTTAATGCTTTAACAAAGCTTCCCCCAACAACACCAAGACCAACGACTGTTATAATCATAATTTCTCCCTATGATCTATACGTGGACAAACTTTATTTAAATAATCAAAGATCTTTTGACTATTTTTTTCATTTGTTTTATATAGATACTCTTTTCCTTTCACTCTAATTACAATTTTATATTTCTTTTGTTTATCCATTAATTTAACAGCACGAATACTTTTATAAGAAATGTTTTCCCCATTTAATATCATTTCATGTTTATTAAATACTAATAATGATTCATAAGCTAAATAATCAATAAGTGGTACAAGCCATGAAACCATCAATATTGGTGACGTCATTGAAACAATTTGTACCATCTCTAAATAAATCAAAAGACATGTAACACATAATACAATGTATGAAACCCCATATAAATATTTTTCATACCCTGTATAAATAACTTCTTTAGCTAATTTTAATTTTTTCTTTTTTCGATAAACAAGTACAATTAAAACATAACTTACTAATAAAACCAAAAATGTTAAAGCTCCCATAAAAACTTCTTGATTTCCTAAAGAAATCAAACCTGAAAAAAAGGTAATGACTCCTAATGCTGATAAAATAATTAATTCAACCATGAAGTAATCATCATTGAAATACCTGATGAGGCTCCTAATAAAATAAACATAAATAGGAAACGAGCAAATAATGAAATCATTTTTGGTTTTTCTCGATTAACTAAACATCCTGTAAGAACAATTAATAAACTTGTAATAAAACCATGTCCAACCACAAAAGCAACAGCTTCATTTAAATATTGCATTAAAATTGGAATAATAAGTAAAGTTACAAGTAGAAAATCAATAATGAAAACAAGAATTGTTTTTAAATCTAAATGCACCCATTTTAAATTAAAATTCTTTTTAAAGAAATCTTTATTTGTTTCAACTACTTTTTCTTTTTGGGTAAATTGATATTCTTTTTTTGTTCTTTCAACTTTTCTATCAAATCTTGCCATCTTTTATTTTCTCTTTTCTTCTAACATTTTTATTTTATAATCTAATAATTTTTTTGAAAGATCAACGTAATAATTATGTGGGAATTCTAATCTAAAAATTTCATCCCATAAACGTGCTTTTTCTTTCATTGAATAATCTCTAATTTCTTTAACAGATAATTTTTCATAAACAAATTTTCCATTTTCAAAAATAGGTACTTGAAGTTCTTCAACTGTATATGTATCAGCTTCAATTGTTTTAAATTTCCATACATCTGATTGATGATAAATTGTTAAATCTTTTGTTGAATCAATGACTTCATCATGGAAAGTAATTAAATCAGCCATCGCTTTTCCTGTTTCATTTTCAAAAAGACGGTAAACACGTTTATATCCTGGATTGGTAATTTTTTCTGTATTTTCTGAAATTTTGATTTTTGGAATGATTTGTCCATCTTTTTCAATGGCTACTAATTTATAAACCCCGCCAAAAACAGGTGATGATTTTGAAACAATTAAGTTTTCTCCAACACCAAAAGAATCAAGTTGAGCTCCTTGGTTTAATAAAGAACGAATTAAATACTCATCTAATGAGTTAGATGCAGAAATGCTGACATAAGTTAATCCAGCTACATCAAGCATCGCTCTTGCACGTTTTGATAAATAAGAAATATCTCCACTATCTAAACGAATTCCTTTGAGTTTTTTACCCATTGGTTCTAAAACTTCTTTGGCAATTTCAATAGCATTAGGGACACCACTTTTTAAGGTATCATATGTATCTACTAATAAGACACAATCATCTGGATAAGTAAGTGCATAAGCTTTAAAGGCTTCATATTCATTATCAAAAGATTGTACAAAAGAATGAGCCATTGTTCCTACAACTGGAATATCAAACATTTCTCCTGCTGAAACAGTTGCTGTTCCTGCAACCCCACCAATATAAGCTGCACGTGCTCCATAAGTGGCACTATCATAACCTTGTGCACGTCTTGCACCAAATTCCATTACAGGTCTTCCTTTGGCTTCTTGTACGACACGATGTGCTTTTGTCGCAATCAATGATTGATGATTCACTGTAACAAGTAACATTGTTTCAATGATTTGTGCTTCAATAAATTTTGCTTTGACTGTAATAAGTGGTTCATTAGGAAATACCGGTGTTCCTTCTTTAATTGCATAAATTGAACCTGTAAATTTAAAATCTAATAAATAATCTAAAAAATCTTCATCAAATTTTTGAAGTGAACGGAGATATTGAATATCTCCTTCACTAAAATGCAAATTTTCAATACATTCAATTAATTGTTGTAAGCCTGCAAAAACAGCAAACCCACCATTATCTGGATTTTTTCTATAAAACATATCAAAATAAACAAGTTGATCTTTATTACCTTGTTTAAAATAATTATATGCCATTGTTAATTCATATAAATCCATTACAAGAGTTAGATTTCTTTCACTACCTGCATGTCTATTCATATAATTCTCCTTTAACGTTATTTTATGAATATAATAAGCTTTTTTATAAAAAAAATCTAGTCTATTAAAAATATAATTCATAAGAATCTCTTGTTTGTGGTAAAGGCATTGGTCCTTGGGGAATAAATGGAATATAGAGTTGTTGATCAGGATAGATCATCATTTGTTGATTAAGTTTATTCATACAAGCAATCCATTCAATCTTTGTATTAAAATTACGAGCAATACGATAAATATTATCTCCAGGTCTTACGGTGTATAAGTAAATATCACCTACTCTACGAGGATGAATCACTCTTTCATAATCATCTTCAAACATATTTAACCTCCTTCAGTTTACTCTATGTCTTTAGATAAAAAGTTTTTGGGCAAAAAAAAGAGATAACGAATGTTATCTACTTTGCAAGTTTTTTTAAAGCATCTTTGGCAGCTTTTTGTTCCGCTCTTTTTTTACTTGAACCTTTTCCAGTTCCTAAAGTCATATCGTCCATCATCACCGCTACTTCAAATTCAGGAGCATTGGCTGGACCCGTTGTTGAAAGAAGTGAATATGTGACTGTTTTTCTTTGATCAGCTTGAATGAGTTCTTGTAATTTTGTTTTAAAATCTGTGATGTCATCATAATTAACATCTTCTACATGTTTATAAATTGTTATATCTAAGATTTTTAAAACATAGTCAATCCCACAATCTTCACTGATAGCCCCTATGAAAGCTTCAAAGATATCCGCCAAAACACTATTACGATCTCGACCACCGTTGTGTTCTTCACCGGCACCTAAAAAGATTTGAGGTCCTAACCCGAGTTCACGCGAGAATCTTGCAAGTGATTCTTCTCTTACAAGTTTAGAGCGTAAAAGTGTTAATTCTCCTTCTGGTTTTTCTGGATATTTTTCATATATAAATTTAGAGACATAGTATTGTAAAACTGAATCTCCTAAAAACTCTAATCTTTCATAATTTTTACCCTTATTTTCATTTGTATAAGAAGGATGTGTAAAAGCTTCTTTATAAATTAAAATATTATTATAAGGGATTTCTAATTTTTGTAAAAATTTACCTAATTCCACTTTCGTTTAACCCTACTTTCATTTTATCTACGACATTTGTTTCAATCATATTAAAAGCTAAATTCATAGCACTTTCAAATGCTTTGGCATCACTTGCCCCATGTGCTTTAACAACCGGTTTAACAAACCCCATCATCAAAGCCCCTCCAACACCTGCTGGATCAAATTTATTTTTTAAATCTTTTAAAACAGGTTTGGACATGACCGCACCTAATTTTGTACGTGTTGATGACATGAAACCATCTTTTAAGGCGGACATCATTGATAAAGCAACACCTTCAATGGTTTTTAAAGTGACATTTCCAGTAAAACCATCTGTTACAATAACATCAACATCACCTTTTAAGATTTCTTTTCCTTCAATATTTCCTACAAAATCAATTTGTTGTAATTCTTTTAAAGATTGATATGTTTCTTTATGAATTTCATCACCTTTATGATCTTCACTACCAATGTTTAATAACGCAACTTTTGGCTTTTGAATATGTCTAACATTTTTAGCGTAGACATTTCCCATGATTGCAAATTGTACCAACTGTTCCGCGGTATTTTCTGCATTGGCACCTACATCTAGCATACAAACCCCTTTATCATTTAAAGTTGGAACGGTTGCCATTAAACATGATTTATCAATTCCTTTAATACGTTTTAAAAATAGCATTGCACAAGCATAATAAGCACCTGTATTTCCACAAGATAAAACACCATCTACTTCATTATTTCTAGCAAGCATCATTGCTTTAACTAGGCTGGATTCTTTTTTTCGACGAATAGCAAGAATGTTTTCTGTCATTTCAAAAGTTTCTCTTGCATCAATCAATGTGACTTGTTGATATTCTTTCAATGCTTCTAATTCTTCTATTTTTCCTACAACATAAAGCTCATCTGTTTTATTTTTTTCTAAAAATGAACGACAAGCTTCTACAACAATAGAGCTACCTAAATCTCCACTCATTGCATCTATGGCTAATTTCATGTTCTCACCTCTTCAAGATTATAACACATTAATCAATATATGCATTATTCTTTGTTAAATTGTTTTTTATTTCTACTAACATCTTTTGTATTTTTTCATCATCTTGATGTTGATTTAATGCTTCATAAGCATCTTTACGCGTAATTTCTAAAATATGATAATCTTTAAAAATATCACCAATTATAAAAGTTGGTACCCCACTTTGTTTTTGTCCAAGTAAATCACCTGGACCTCTTATTTTCAAATCATATTCAGATACTTCAAAACCATCATGATGATTTTCTAAAAATTCTAGTCTCTCTTTTTGTTCAGAATTATTTGCTTGAGAAAGCAAATAACAATATCCTTGTTCCTTTGATCTACCGACACGTCCACGTAATTGATGAAGTTGAGAAAGTCCAAATCTTTCAGCATTATAAATTACCATCATATTAGCATTGCTGACATCGACTCCTACTTCAATAACAGTTGTAGACACAAGAACTTGGATTTTATTTTCTTTAAAAGCATCCATAACTTGATTTTTTTCTTCATCATTCATTTGTCCATGAACTAGGCCTACTTCATATTGACCTTTAAAATAGCTTGCCATGGCTTTAGAAATATCACTGGCATTTCTTCCTTCAATTGCTTCACTTTCACTTACTAAAGGACAAACAACATAACATTGTCCACCACTTGCAAGATAATCTTTTAAATCTTTTAAAATAGGTTTCATGGAAATTCCTTTAACAAAACGTGTAATTACTTTTTTTCGACCATTAGGCATTGTTTTAATGGTTGAAACATCCATATCTCCATAAAGTGAAATTGCAAGTGTACGTGGGATTGGTGTGGCTGTCATTACAAGAAAATCCACTTTATTTCCTTTATTTTTAAGTGCTTTTCTTTGTTCAACACCAAAGCGATGTTGTTCATCAGTAATGACTAAACCGAGTTGGTTATATTGAACCTTATCTTGGAAAAGAGCGTGGGTTCCCACAATAATATCGATTTTCCCCTGTTCTAATTGTTGATAAATTTCATTTTTTTCTTTCAAACTTAAATGCCCTGTAAGTAAAGCAATATTGACTTTTGTTTTTTTAAATAGCTTTTTTAAAGATTGATAATGTTGTAAAGCAAGAATTTCAGTTGGTGCCATCATTGCTCCTTGATATCCCGCTAAATAATTAGCGTAAAGACTAATTGCAGCGACTACGGTTTTCCCACTTCCTACATCTCCTTGAACAAAACGATACATCAATTTCTGACTTGATAAATCAATCAAAATATCATCTACAACTTTTTGTTGATCTTCTGTTAATTGAAAAGGCAATTTTTGAATAAATTTATTAATTTGTTCTTTATCAATTAATTTTGAAATACCAATATTTTGTGTCCTGTTTTGTTTAATATATTGCATTGTCATTTGAAATTTAAAAAATTCTTCGTATTTTAAATATCTTAAAGCGCTAATAACATCACTTCTTGTTTGTGGCTGATGCACTTTAAAAAGGGCTTCTTGTCGATCAACTAAATGATATTTTTGACATAAATAATCTGGAAGAGAATTTCCAATATGTCCTTTATAAAAAGAAAGTGCTTTATTTACATAGCCTTGAAAGCTTTTTTGCGTCAAACCTTCTTTTAAAGAATATACCGGCGTAATTCCACTAATTTCTTCTAATCCTTTTAATTTAACTTCACTTGCGGTAATTGACTTTCTTGCTTCATTATATTTTCCAACTATTGTTAGTTTCATTCCAACATGCATATTCTTTTTTAAGAAATGACGGTTAAATAAGGTAATCGTTAAAGTTTCTCCATGATAATCAATATGAAATGTAAGTCGTGAAAGTCTTCCTTTAAAAAAGACTTTCGGTTCATCAATTAATTTTCCTTCAATAATTACCTTTGTTTCATCATGAAGAGGTGTTTCTAACATTTCTTCATAACGATAAGGATAATGTAAAATCAAATCTTTTACAGTATATAAAGACAATTCATTAAGCTGCTTGATTTTATTGTCATTAATTTTCAATACTTTTAGTTCATATTCCATAAAATCACCTAAGCAAATAAAATAATCAAAATAACAAGAACCGCAATACTTATAATAATTGATAAAGAACTTGAAATAGCTGGTGCATCTCGATGGTAACCAATATTTTTAGAAAAAACAGCGGATACAGTAGTAATAGGTGCTGCCATAGCAAGAACAACAATTTTTTTAGCAAGTAAAGGAATTGGAATAAAAAAATAAACGATACACATTAAGATTGCCCCAAAAAAGACACGAATAATAAGTGTTTTTAAAACAATTTTCATTTCTGCTGGATTGATTTTGATTTCTAATAAAAGTCCAATCATAAACATCGCTAAAAAACCATTTCCTGTCCCAATAAAAGAAGCAACCGATAAAATAGGTTGTGGAATAGAAATTTTAAAAAGTGCCAAAACAAAAATCAAAAGATAGACATCAAAAGGAATTGATGAAAATAATTTTTTTATGACTGTCTTAGGTGTTAATTTTTGATTACTGCTAGCTAAACTTCCTGCAAAAGCATAGCTCCCTCCTAAACACATAATTGAATTTCCAACATCAAACATACATAAATAAGCAACTCCCATTCCCGGAAAGAAACTTTGTACAAATGGCATAACAAAGTTTCCAATATTATATCCAGAACAGTTGATCATGTAATATCCTTTTAATACATTGTCCTCTTTTTTTGAAAGGATGTACGAAATAAAAAGCATGATAATGTTTGAAGTCAACCCAATAAGTAGTAAAAGAAGCATGGATTGATCAATGGTAATACCACTTGCATTTGTTAGTAAAGCACAAGGCAAAGTAACATTCATAATAATTGTTGCAATTGTTAAACCATCTCTTTTTTCTAAAACATGTACTTGCTTTAATACAAAAGCAATGATGATAACAAAGACAAAGCCTGCAGCTTTGATCATAATTTCGGCCATCGTTATATCCTCCTAAAAAATATTATAGCAAAAAAAAACATCGCTTAGGATGTTTATTTTTTGATTAAATCTAAAGCTTGATTTAAAACAGCCTCACCATTCATTTCAACAAAATCATTTTCATTAATCAATGCACATGGAATAACCCCATGAACCATTTCTTCAAATTTAGATAATTCTGAAGCAGATTGTGGTGCTAATAAAACACAATCAGCATCTGCCCATGATAAACCTACTGATTTAGAACCAACTGCCCAGCACATTACTTTAATATCTTTTTGTTTTGCTGATTCTTTTACTGCTTTAACAAGTTTATTTGTTGTTACACCTGAAACACAGCATAATAAAATTTTATACATTTTTTACTACCTCACTTCTTAAAAATAAATTTCTCTCATAATTATATTCTTTTTTCAATATTTTTCTATAAAAAATAACATTTATTTTTTCAAAATTTGAAAAAGTAGCTTTTGCTACTTTTCATACATTTTTGGTTTATAAAGTGCTCTATTTTCTAAAGAGAAAACACGCTTTGTAAACTTACCATATTCTACAGTTTCTAAAGCTTTGTCCATCATAGCCATACGTGCATCAATGTTATCAATCAAATATAAGATTTCTGCTTCTTTAATTTGTGGTAATACCGGTGAGCCATATTCATTTTTACCATGATGTGCTAAAATCATATGTTGTAATAATGTAACCTCTTCTCCCTCAATATGCAATTTATTAGCCGTTTCTTTTATCATGGCATTTGAAATAGAAATATGCCCTAATAATTTTCCTTCTAAAGTGTACTCTGGAACAACTGGTCCACTTAATTCTACGGTTTTTCCTAAATCGTGTAATGTAATTCCCGAATAAAGTAAATCTTTATTTAATGAAGGATATAATGTGCAAAATGATTCTGCAACTTTTAACATACCATAAGTATGATAAGCAAGTCCAGAAACATATTCATGATGGTTTTTACTAGCTGCTGGATAATAAGATAATTTTTCTATATTTTCTTCAAAGAGTGTTTTAACTAATTGATGTAGTTTTAAATTATCAATTTGATCAATAAATTTCTTTATTTCGTGTATCATAAATTGACCATCTAACGGTGCTTGTTTTAAAAAACGAATTCTTTCCTTATCATCTTGTGTACCTGTATGGATTTTAACAATTTTCATTTGACGATCTTCATTATATTTAATGACATCCCCTTTGATTTGAACAACAGTCCCCTTTACTAAAGTTTGAACTTGTTCATCTGTTGCATTCCAAAGCTTTGCATCAATAGATCCTGTATCATCTTGCAAAGTCATTGATAAGTATGTTGAACGATGCGCTCCGTTTGTTTTTCCTGAAACAACATGATTAATAAGAGCTTCTATATAAACACCATCATCCCCTGGTTTTAAATTTGCTATTTTATTCATCTTCTGTCTCCTTAACTTCTAAGATATGTTTTATATCTTCGTAATTATATCCTTTTTTTAATAAGGTATCAATTATTTTGTTTTTTAACTCTTTTCCTTGTATTTTTTTACTATAACGGTTTAAAGCTTTTGTCATATCTTTTTCTAATGCGAATTTTTCTTTTTCATTATCATATTCAAAATCATATTGAGACATAGCTTTATCTATGATTTCATTAGTAAATCCTTTTAAGAAAAGCTTTTCCTTAATTTTTCTTTGGATATTTCTATAAGAAATGCTTGTATTTTTTTTATAATAATTATTGATTAAAAGCATTGCTGCTTGATATTCTTCATCATCATCTAATTCTTCTAAACATAAATCAATAATTTCACTATCAACGCCATAACTTCTTAAATTATAGATAGCCTTATTATGTCCAATTCCTAATCGTGTACATCTTTTGAAATAATTCAAAGTAAATAAATGATCATTGATGAGATTCTTTTCTGAAAGTAATTGAATTGTTGCATCTAGTTGAGCATCATCATAATCACCTGAATTCATGAGTTTTTTTCGCATTTGTTGTTCTGTATAATCTTTAACAGAAAGATATTTAAGAGCTTTATTATATGCTCTACTGATTTGTTCTAAATCTTTTAGTGTATTAAAGGTATCTCGATCAATTATTGCTCCTTGATGAAGTTGATATTGATCAATCACTTTATCTGTTAATTCTAAAGTAACTGTACTTGCATTTTCATCATAAGTAAAAGAAACTTCATTTTTATTGTTTTTAATTGGAAAGATAGAAACAACTTGATACGTATATTCTTTGGTTAGAATGGCTTGTTGATAGACTTCTAAAACTTTTCTAGCAAATGTTTCACCACTATACTCCTTTGCTTTAGCTAAAGCATTTTCTTTAAATGAAGTTAAATCCATCTCCATTGTTTTTAAAATAAGTTGAGGTAATTCGTTTTCATCTCTAAAAAAGAAACCATTTTTTCCATCTTCAATGACATCTACTAACTGATCATCATAACGTGCAATAACAGGAATATTAGAAGCCATCGCTTCAATATAAGTTAAGCCCTGTGTTTCAGAAAGTGAAGCAGAAATAAACATATCGGAAATATGATAATGTGCTGGTACATATTCCCCGCTTTGTGGTCCAGTAAAAATCACATAAGATTCTATATGATCGTCTTTTACATAGTTTTTAAGTTCTTCTAATTGTGGTCCACCACCAACAATTAAAAAACGAATATTATCATTTAAAGCAACCACTTCTTTTAAAGCATCAATGATAACAGTAATACTTTTTTCAGGAGCAATTCTTCCTAAAAAAGTAAGAACAAAATGATTTTGTAATTGGTATTTTTCTATTAATTCTTGACATATTTTTTCATCTTTATTTTTAATAGAAAAACGATCAAGTTCTAAACCTGTAGGAATCGTATAGATATGTTCTTGTTGTAAACCATAATGTAATAAAGCTTCTTTTGTCTTATTGGAAGGAACAATAAGTCCTTGACAGCTATTACCATAAAATTTACTAATTTTTGTGATTACTTTTTTTACAACCGTATCGACCGTTTCAGAATTAATAGGATTCATATAATGCGAATAGTCTGTCCACATTGTATGATACGTGTAAACAACTGGAAGATCTAAATATTCTCCAGCAATACGTCCAAAGATACCAATTCCAAATTCTGTTTGTACATGAATAACCTCCGGTGCAAATTTCTTTATTTCTTTCATTCCTTTAAAAGAAAAAATATTACACGCCCTATAGCCATAAAGAGCCTGAATTTCTAATCCAGGTACTCTTAATATTTGATCATCTAAATTTATATCATAATCACTATCACTTGGTAATTCACTTGTAACAACCAAAACATCATGTCCTAAGCGTACAAGTTCATTTCTTAAAATATTTGTTGAGGTCGCAACCCCGTTTATATCTGGTAAATATGTATCAGAGAAGAGTGCTATTTTCATAAAATCCTCCTATTTTTTAAAGTCTTTTAATTCAACTTCTTCAATATCTTCAATAACAATGCCATTTTCTTCAATTGGTTGATTCGATTCTTTTAATGTAGCAATATTTAATTCTTTACTAAAAGACATTGTAAGTCCACCGATAATCAACCCAGCATAATAGGTTGCAAATCGCCAAACAAGTAAAGTTGCAGAAGTTGCATTTTTAAGAAAATAACGAAGTAAAATAAAGAATGAGCCTTCACTTCCCCCACTTGCTCCAGGAAGTGGAACAAAGTCTGAAATTAAATAAACAAATGCAGTAATACCAATTAAATCAAAGAAATGTTTCCATGATAATGGAACATTCATCGCTAAAGAACAAAAAAATGGAATACTGTAAAGCACAGTGAGTTTTAAAACATTTAAACCTATTGATTTTAATAAAATAGGTTTATTTTTTTGTAATAAATTTAATTCTACTCTAAAATTTTCGAGTTTTCTTTCTATTTTAGAGCTTGTTTCTTCATAATTTTTAACAATATGTAATTTTGCTAGAAGCTTAACAACATTATTACTTAAAAAATTTTGAAGTCTTTCTGATTTAGCACCTAAAAAGAGTGTTGAAATAACAACAAGATTAATAACAAAACCTACAATAGCAAGTGAAAAAAAACCTGAATAAAGAGAACTAAAATACGCAAATTTCAAAAGCATGATAATAGAGGTATATAGAACCAAAACACTTTGATAAACAATAAAAATCATAAGTAAGATACTCGAAGAATAAGTTGCTTTAATTCCTTGTTTATTAAAAGCATAAATTTGATAAAATTGTCCTCCAGATGCCATTGGTGTAATTCCATTAAAGAAAATACCAGCCATAGCATTAACAATTCCCTGCTTTAAACAATAATCCTCTTTATAAACTCTGGCAAATAATGTAAGATTCATAGCATTTATCAAATAGAAAATAAGCATAAGAATAACTACAACAAGAAGCCATCCCAAATGACAATGTGATAATGATTCTATTGTACCTTCTAGTTGATTACCAATCGAAAAATAAATCGATAAGCCACCTACTAAAAGAATAATAGCCACATTAAGTATGTATTTTTTTATATTCTTTTTATTCATAATCAAGCCCTCTATAAGGATTCTACTTTTTCATAGATTTCTTTTAATTGTTGACCAATAAGTATTAAATCCCTTTCTTTAGCTACTTTATAACCTTCATCTATTGTTGAAGGTAATTCTTTATTAATTATTTTTTGAATTAAAGAAATAAATTCTTCATTTGTTTTTCCTTTATAACAATTTATTTGATCTTTCATCCAGGGATCAAAAGCAGGAATATCTCTCAATAATATTTGTGTTTTACAAGCTAAAGCTTCTAACACAACAATTCCTTCTGTTTCTTCGCGCGATGGAAAGAAAAAAACATCAGCACGACCATATGCGCCTTTAATAACATCTCCACTAACATATCCTGGTAAGATGACATTTTCTGGTAATTCTTTAAGTAATTTTTTTATTTTAGAAGTTGGATTAGATAATTTAACGTCACCAAACCACATGAATTTTATATTTGGCATTTCCCTTGCAACTTCTACAAAAGTATCAAACCCTTTTCTTTCAAAAAGCCATCCAACTGATATAACAAGTTTATCATTAACAGAGATATTAAACTTTTGAATAAATTCATTAATTTGTTCAGAAGTAGGATTAAATTGTTCAACATCAACTCCATTAGAAATAGCATAGATTTCTTTATTTAAATCATATGATTCTAATAAACTTTTAGAATAAGGTGTTGGTGTAATAATAACATCTGCAGTATTATAAAGATAAACCAACCATTTTTTATATAAACTTGCAAAAGTATTTGAAAACATAAATGAATTTTTAAAATCTTCTTCTGTACTATGCGCATGATAAATAATTTTTTTATTATTTTCTCTCGCTTGTTTAATAATTGGTAAACTATCAGGATAGATTGTATTGATATGTAAAATATCATAATCTAAATCATTTTTATTTGTTGTAAATTCAATATTATTTAATGTTAAAGCTTTTTTTTGGTGGTAAAATGCACGTCCAATTCCTGACTTCTTAATTGCATTTTCCATTCCAAAATATAATTTAATTTTCATAAAAAACATCACCCAAACTATTATAACATAATTTTATTTTTGAAACTATACATTCACATATTTAAAGCTATAATCTAATAGCCATGTAAAAGTTAAGATATATATTATATATTAGTTCATAAATATAAACTGATTATTAATAAAAAATATAAAAAAAAGAACTGGCAACGAGCTATTTTCGCACCGAAGTA
>OGRK01001521.1_pt1 | contig 14320 bp, 14 predicted proteins | sample 1553471 | NCBI WGS metagenome assembly OGRK01 (sample SAMEA2580080, study PRJEB22360) | human gut metagenome | biome: human gut; feature: human-associated habitat; material: faeces | place: Denmark | collected 2008/2010
CCGAAGCCGCAAAGCAGGCGGGCACCACCCGTGCCGTTGCCGCCATGCACCGCGCTGCCCGGGAGCACCCGGGGGCCATCCTTGCCGTGGGCAATGCGCCCACAGCCCTGCTGACCATCGCAGAAGAAATAGAAGCCGGGCTGCGGCCTGCGCTGGTCATCGGTGTGCCGGTGGGCTTTGTGAACGTGGTGGAGAGCAAGGAACGGCTCTTCGCCGTCTGCGAAAAGCACGGCGTACCCGCCATCGTGGCCATGGGCCGCAAGGGCGGCAGCAACGTGGCCGCCGCCATCTGCAATGCCCTGCTCTACTCTGCCGCCGAAATGCTGGACCCCGCGGTCCGGGGCTGGCGGTGACCTATTTTTGACCGGAATACGCAAAAAGGACAGAACTGCCGCCATGCAGTTCTGTCCTTTTTCTTGTATTCGTTCAGGGGCTCACCGGGTAAATCTCGGTTGACGGTCTCTCATTTTCGGGGGGGGGGTAACAAGGTACTTCCGGACAGCACGCTCCAGCACCGCAATGTCCACCGGCTCGGACAGATGCTCGTCCATGCCGGCTTCCTTGCTCTTTTCCATGTCCTCGGTGAAGGCGTTTGCGGTCATGGCAGAGAAAGCCCCGGCGGCCTGCCGCGTTTGCAGCATACCGCCGGGACCTTTATCGAATTGCAAAAATACAGATCTGCGCAAGCGGGACCGCACTGCCCGCCAACCATGCTGCCCCCGCGCAAAGGACCAGTTTTCCAGAGGCCGCCTGCTTCAAGCGGACGTTCAGAACAAGCTGCCTGTGCCCCGCTTGACCGTACCCGGGCAGTCTTCAAAGGCATCCTCTGCGATCTCGGTATCGTCCGACAAAACGGCAATGTTCTGCAGAGAGTAACATTCCCAAAACGCATGCTCTCCGACTTTTTCCACTCCCGCCGGGATCACGATCCGTTTGAGCGCCCAGCAATGCGCAAATGCGTCCTCCCCGATCTCGTTCAACTCCTCCGGCAGTTGAACTTCCTGCAGAGACTGACAGTAGTAAAACGCTGCTCGTTCGATTTGTCTCACCTGCGCGGGAATCGTGACCTTCTGCAGAGAACGGCAATATTCAAATGCGTCATCCTGCAGTTCTTCCAGCCCGTCCGGCAGCTGCGCTTCCAGCAAGGATGTGCAGTTCTCAAAAGCCCCCCGACAAAGCCGTTTCAGGCTGGCCGGCAGAACGATTCTAGTCAGGGTGTCGCAGTCCTCAAACGCAAACATTCCGATTTGTTCCAGTCCTTCCGGCAGATGGACTTCCTGCAGAGCCCTGCAGGACTGAAAAACTGCCGTTTCGATGCATTTTACGCCGACAGGAACGGTGATCTGCCTGAGCGACCGGCATCCACTGAATGCGTCACTTCCAATTTCTTTCAGTCCATCCGGCAGCCGGATCTCCTGCAGAGCTTCGCATTCACTGAATGCGCTCCTCCCGATCAATTCCAGTCCATCCGGCAGCCGGATCTCCTGCAGGGCGGTGCATTCACAGAACGTTTTCTCCCGGATGGACCTTACTCCCTCAGGGATCACGATCCGTTTGAGAGAACTGCACCCCTCAAATGCGCTTTTCCCGATTTCTTCCAGTCCTTCCGGCAGTTCGATCTCCTGCAGCGACATGCAATTCACAAAGCACTCCTTTGCAATGGCTGTCACTCCGGCAGGCACGATCACGCAGGCGTCGGTCCCGTGGTATTTCTTCAGGACCGTACCGCCCTCGGCAAGGTCCATCGGGCCGGATCGTTTCACTCCCTCAACAGGGTCCTCCGGACGTTTCACGACGCCCGGACAGTTCCGAAAGGTATCCGTCTCAAAGGTGGTGTCCTTAGACAACAGCGTAATCTCCTGCAGGGCGATGCAGTCCCGGAATGCGCTCGCCTCGATTTGCTTCACACTGGCCGGGATCACGATTTTTTCCAGAGCATTGCAGCCTTTGAATACATAACCGCCAATTATCTCCAGTCCTTCTGATAGCTCGATTACCCGCAGGGCTGTGCAGTCCCGAAATGTTTCCGTGTCAATCTGCTTCACAGAGGCCGGGATCTCGATTTTCCTTAAAGCACTACAGCCATAAAATGCAGCGCGGCCAAGTCTCTTCAGTTTGTCTGGCAGCCGAATCTCCTGCAATGCTGTGCACTCCTGAAATGCACCTTTCAGGATCATCGTCAAGTCCTCTGGCAGTTCGATCTCCTGCAGTGCCGTGTCATTATAAAAGCTGTATTCTTCGAGCTCCTTCACGCCTGCAGGCACCACGACCTTTGCCTCCCTGCCAGAGCAGCTCAGCAGCGTGTCCCCCATGATCGCAAGTTCAACCGGATGGTCGGAGTCCTGTTCATCGGCAGAGTCATCGCCGACCCAGGCCCCGCAATTCGGACAGATCCGGCTCGCAAAGATCCAGCTTCCACAATTCGGACAACTCCACATAGTGTTTTCTCCTCTCCTGTGCATTCCCGCCGCTTTTGTTTCTTCCAGTCCACAGCCATTCGCCCGGATAGTCTATCCCCGACCGACTGCCGGATGTTTTTTTTAGTATACTCCCCCGGGCAGCATGCGGTCAATCTTTTTTGCGATAATCCCGGAAATTCATCCCCATGCCATGCTCAGCTGACCCACATCGGCGGCTTATCTTTTTGCATTTCAGTCAAACGCTTCAATTTTGTGCATATTTTGTTGTATATAGAAAAGATTTGCAACAATTGGTACTGGTATAAGGCTTCGTTCTAACACTCCTCAAAAAGAAGTGGTCGTAGGAACAACTTTTTATCGAGCCTATCTGGTTCAGCATAGAAGGGTATAACGAAAAAACGGTGACGTTCCGCATTGTGGAAAGTCACCGTTTTCTCTTATGCTGTGCAGTGGTCGTTCACTGCACAGATTGATAAGAAGGAGAACTTAAATTTCATACCATCTGATTTCATTGGCATCCAGATGCAGGTCAAAGCTGTTGCCATCAGTCGTATAAACTGTGGTATCCTGCGGCTCGTAAGTGTTGTTCACAACGCAATACTTGCCATTTTTGACATAAGCATGGACTTCCACATTGTAGTTGGAACTGAACCAAGTGTGCAGTTCATCCTCGCTGTGGGCACTCCACAAAATGGCTCGGTAAAGGGTGCGGCTGTTGGCAAAACTATACGGTACACCGCTGATGTATACGGCACGTCCCTTGCCGAAATCATGCGCCGCCATCTGCACTTCCTTATTCCGCTGCACCAGCACTTCCGTGCCTTCCAGGGCATAAATATTCTTCTTTTCCTCACCGAAGTCGATGGGTTTGTCAGCATCCTGCAAGATGAAATGATTTGGATGCTCTTCCCAGTTGTACTTGTCGTAGTTCAGGGTAAAGCCATTTTCTTCCTCCACGCCCAGAACACTGGCCATCTGGAGGATATGACCCTGATATGGATGACCGGACGGTTCTCCAACGCCGATGAAGCCGCCGCCGTTCCAGACGAACCGGCGAATGGCGGAGGAGATTTCCGGGTCTTCCCACCAGATACCGCCAGTGTGGGCGGTGTCGGCATCGCCTACATTGATGATGACATCCACCGTTTCCAGCAGCTTCGGATCGTTTTTGATATCCTCAAAGCTGATAAACTTCACATCAAACGGTGCGCCGGACAGCATTTCGATCACGCCCGAATAGCTGTAATTCTGCTTGTAGTAGAGGGCATGATGCACCATGTGACAGCCCCATGCCCGCATTTTACCCCAGCAGTTCAACACCGCCACCCGTTTGACGCAGTAAGGCGTAGTGCCCTTGATATTCTCATACAGTTCGCGGAACTCCTTGCAGACGCTTTCCACATAGTCCACAAACTCCGGGAACTGCAATGCCAGCTTCAAATAGCCGCCATAGCCAATGCGGTCAATGGGCTTGCGCAGGATGGCGCGGCGGGCTGTGACCCAGTTTTCCTTGGCTTCTTTCACCGGGTCGCCGCCCTCATGGAACGTGTCCGGGAAGAAGTAAGGCAGAAAGCGTCCTTCCGTGTACTTCACGCCCTCGATGTCGGAGATCAGGCGCAGCGTGGAGCCATTGCCCACGCTGCCCACCACGGCATCCAGCCCGATGGTCTTGAACTCCGGCATAAAAGGCTCGGTGCCGATCCAGTGATCGCCCAGGAACATCATGGCCTCGCAGCCGCACTCGTGCGTGATGTCCACCATTTCTTTGGCCAGCTTTGCTACTTCGCGCCGCTGGAACGCCTGAAAATCACGGTATTCCTTGCTGGGCACACGATACTGGTTGTTGTAGTAGCCCTGGTCGATGATATACTCCGGGCGGAACTTGTAACCCACTTCCTGCTCAAACTGATTGAGGATATAGGGGCTGACGGAAGCAGAATAGCCATACCAGTCCACGAATTTTTCCCGCTTGAGTTCATCGAAGATCAGGGTGAACTGATGGAAGAACGTGGTATAGCGGATGACGTTCACATACGGATGCTCTGCAATGAATTTCCGCAGACGCTCCATGGAATATTTGTGGGTTTTCGGCTGGCGCACATCAAATGTGATCTGATGCTCGAAATTCGTCCAGCCGTTGGTGGTGGCATTGTACATATGCACCGGGTCCCAGATGAGGTAGGCAAGGAAACTCACAGTATACTCATGGAACGGCACCGCCTGCACGGTCACGCTGCCATCCGCATAGCTCCACTGTTCTGGCGGCACAGGCTGACCCGTGGAGCGATCCATGACCTCCCACCAGCGGGTGATGTCATCGTGATCGTTTACTTTCATCAGCTCCGGGCTGATGCCTTTCATCAGAGGGATGGTCACGGTCTCGCCGGGGGCGGTGTAGAAGCCCGTCATAATGTAGCACTGCTGCACTTCGTCCGGGTTTGCTTTGGCCCATGCGTTATCCTTGCGCGTGGTATAATAGGTGGAATAGATCTTTGCATCGGCGTTTTTCAGTTCCTGCGGAAAATCCGTACCATCGCAGTCACGGATGGCATCCGCACCCCACTTTTTCAGAATCTCCAACGTTTCGGGCACCACATCCAGGTCGGTCGGAATGGTAACGCGCCCGGTCTTGCACTTATCTTCCATAGTTTTCCTCTCTTATCCTCAATCCTGATAGGTTGCGTTGTAGATGGCCAATACTGCCAGCAGTAGTGCCACGCCCACAAGCATGATGCCAAGCCCTGCAAGCTGTCCGGTCATTTTCCAGCCTGCCACCACCAATGCAATGGACAGCACAAACAGTACGATCATCAGCATGATGCGCAGGGCAGGATGCGTTTTCCAGAATGTTTTCATGTTTTGTCACCTTATCCTTTCAAGCCGCCCACCGTCATGCCCTGTGTCAGCTGCTTCTGCACACAGATGTACAAAATCAGAGTGGGCAACATCACCAGCACAAGACCTGCGTACATGGTGCCGTACTGCGCAGCACTCTGCTGGGCCTGCATCAGATTCAGCAGACCCACCGGCAGAGTACGGGGTGCGTTGGTGGAACTCATCAGGGTCATGGAGATGATGTACTCATTCCAGAAAGACAGGAAGTTGAACAGAATAATGGTGATGATCGACGGCTTCGCCATTGGGAAAATGATACGGGTCATTGCAGAGAAATAGCTGGCACCGTCAATGTAGGCCGCTTCTTCAAAGTCGTGGGGCAAAGTGGCAAAATAGCCCGACAGCAGATAGATGGTAAAGGGCAGTGCCGTAGCTGCATACACGACCGCCAGAATGAACAGGTTGTTCAGCAAAAAGCCGCTGCCGATATGGTTTTTCAGCCACACATCACCGTCACGCAGCATCAGGAAGATGGGAACTACAATATAGTTGACATTGATGAACAGACCTGCCATAAACAGCGTGTTCAGCAGCTTGCGCCCCTTGAACCGGAAACGAGACAGGCAGTAAGCCGCCGGCAGCGCAATCACCAGCAACAGCACCAGAGCCAGCGCTGTGACCAGAACGGAGTTGAGCATATATTCGCCCATCTTGGCTCCATTCCACGCATTGACGAAGTTTTGCCAGTAGAATCCGGCAGGCAGTGCCCACGGATTGCCGTAGAACTCCGAGTTCTGCTTGATGGATGCCATAAACACCCATGCCACCGGCACAATGATCGTCACAGCCAGCAGGATCAGCACAAAATAGATAAAAAATTTGTACAGGCCCTCCGCCGAACGGGAGGATTTTTCTTCCGTTTTCTTCATGTTTTTCCTCCTTAAAACTCCAGCGGTTCACGGCTGGTGGCACGGTTGACGCAGGCGGACAAGGCGAACGAGAACAGGAAGATCACCACACCGATTGCCATGCTGTAACCGTACAGACCTGCATCTTTCTGGCTGTACATATAGTTCAGCGCCACATCCGAGGCACCGTTCGGCCCGCCGCTGGTCATCGCCTTGACGAACAGGAACGCCATATTGATGGTGGAAATGATAAAGAAGGTCAGGGTGGTACGGATGTTCGTCCAGACCAGCGGAATCGTGATCTGGAAGAACTGGGTCAGGCGGCCTGCTCCATCCAGATTGGCACTCTCGTATAAGCTGGCAGGCACCGAGGACATGGAAGCCATATACATCACCATATAGTAGCCCACAGCCTGCCAGACCATTGCAATGATGATGGACGGAATGACCAGCTTTTCGCCTTTCCAGAGGAGAGGGTCAGTCATATCCCGGAACAGCCCGATGATGCTGTTCAGCATACCATTCTCCGGCTTATAGATGGCAGAAAAGATACCGGAGATGACGACCACAGACAGGATGTTCGGGATGTAGAAAATGATGCGGAAGAAATTCTGCCCCTTGATTTTTTCGCGGGTCAGGATGGCTGCAAACACCAGCGCAAACGCAAAGGTGATGATGGTAACGACCACCACCAGCAGGATCATGTTCTGCATGGAGCGGATGAACTGGGTGTCCTTCAGCAGATGCTGAAAATTTTTCAGCCCGACAAAGGTTTCGTTTGGCGAGTAGGCTCCACGCTCATACAGGCTCATGCGGAACACATTGAGGGTTGGCAAAATCATAAAAATAAAAAACAGGATGGTGGCCGGTGCCACACAGAGGAACACGAACCGTTTGCGGCTTTTGTCAGATTTCATAGACAAACCGTTCCTTTCTACTGGAATCCAGAAACCCAAAAAAGCGGAGGCGGTCAAAACCGCCTCCGCTGGGCAGGGCCTTGGAAGCTGTTTTCGGATGCAGCTTCGTTCTTACTCGATGATGTTGGCGCGCATCTGGTCGCTGGCGGACTTGATGCCATCGATCCACTGCTGTTCCGTCGTGCTGCCGGAAACCAGCGAGTTGACGGGGTCAAAGAACACCGTGCGGACTTCCACACCGGGGATAGCGGTGAAGGAAGCAAAGTTGCCCATAGCTGCCTTTGCGCCGTTGTCGTAGATGGAGTAGAACATCTTGTTGTCGCCGTCCAGATCATCGGCAATCCCCAGCACAGGCTGGATCGCGCCGCTTTCGGCAAACAGCTTGCAGGCTTCGTCGCTGTACAGGTAGGCTACAAACTGCTTGGCAGCATCCAGATGCTCCGCACCGGCCGGAATCCATGCCTGCTCGAACCAGGTGTAGCTGTAGCTGTCACCGCCAGCCTTCACAGCAGGCAGAGCGGTCATGCCCCACTCAAAGCCGTCGGCACGGGGAGCCTCGGCCATCTCGCCCACGATCCAGGTGCCGTTGGGCATGAACAGAGCCTTGTTATCCAGCACCAGCTGCTGGTTCTGGGTAAAGTCCTGATCGTTCGCCTGTGCCGGAGTGATGGGGTTGGTGTAGGAGGCCAGTTTGGTCACGATGTCAAAGCAGGTCTGTGCTTCGGCAGTGTCCCAGATGCCTTCTTCATAATGGGTCGCCTTGTTGAAGAAGTCGGGGCCGCCTGCTGCATACATCAGCGCATAGAAGAACGCATCAAAGTAGCCGGTGGTGGGGTAAGTGAACAGGTAGGTGCCCTCCGCAGCCGCCTTGTCACCCAGTTCCCACATTTCATCCCATGTGGTGGGCACATCCCAGCCCTTTTCCTTCAGGAAGCCAGCGTTGTAGAACAGGCCGCAGGGGCTGTAGAACATGGGGGCCAGGTAGGTCTTGCCATCGCCGTAGGGGTTGGTGAGAGAAGTGTCGGTAAAGCCGCCGGCGATCTTCTCGCTGACCTTCTTGCTCTCGCCGGGCACGGTCATGCTCAGCACATCGGTGATGTCAGCGATCAGATTGCCCTTGATGAACTGCTCGGTCAGAGCAGCTTCACGGCCGGTAGCCAGGTGGATCACGTCGGGGTAATCGCCGCCCTGCATGGAGGGGCCGATGACATCTTCCAGGTTCTTGTCGGTGGTCAGTTCCACCTTGATGCCCGTCTGGGCGGTAAAGGCTTCGGTGACTTTCTGCCACATCTCGGAGCCGTAAGCGGTCTCAATGGCAGCGACTTTGATGGTCACATCCTCCGCAGGCGTGGCAGAGGCAGCAGCCGAAGAAGTCGTGCTGGAACCGGTAGAGCTGGAAGAACTGCCGCAGGCGGCCAGCCCCAGTGCAGCGGCACCCACGCCAGCCGCTTTCAGGAAATTGCGACGAGAAATGCGTTTCATAGTGTATCCTCCATCATTTGATCTCGTTCAAACACAGCCGGGGCAAACAGGCTCTGCCCGGGAGGGCTGTGTGTTTTTCTGTCTCCAATATAAGTTTTTTCGCCTTCCTGAACAAGGGGTTTGTTGTTTCTTTTTTTATAAATCTTGCTCTATGGAATTTTCTTTCAGCAAAATCACTAAATTCAAGAGGCTGCTTTGGGCAAGTTGCCCTTGCTTGTAACTTTTTTGACATATTTAAAAGTTTTTCCGGAACAAAAAATAGAGGACCCACCGAAAAACAGGGCTTGCTTTTTTCTCACTTTCCCTCTATAATGGAAAAAAGCCCACGAGGCATCGTATCATTTTAGCGTTTCTTTTTAATTATCTTGTCTTTATTTTTATGTTTTTTGCATTACTTAAAGGAGCCGTTGTGTTATGAGCACCCAACGCTTTGACATCCAGCACGCCCCTGCCCCCCGGGAGTCCTTCCGGCTGCTGTACATCAGCAAAAGCCGGTTTGGCGGCGACTGGAACAGCACCGCCCACACCCACTCCTGCACGGAGCTGTTCTACTGCCTCAGCGGCGAGGGTCAGTTCTACCTTGCCGGGCAGCTGTTTCCGGTAAAGCCCGACGACATGGTCATCGTGAACCCCCAGGTGGAGCACACCGAGCTGAGCCTCAACGCCTCCCCCCTGGAGTATATCGTGCTGGGGGTAGCCAGCATGGAGTTCTTGTTCAGCCAGGCCGACACCTCCTACGCCATCTTCAACTGCCGGGAGAACCGGGAGCGGATGGTCACTCTGCTGCACATGCTGCTGGCAGAGGCCGACCGCAGCCTGGACGGCTGTGAGACAGTCTGTCAGGACCTGCTGGAGGTACTGCTGATCTGGCTGGTGCGCTGCACCACCCTTTCTCTGCAGCTGGAGGAGGCCCCCCGGGCAGAGAACCGGGAGTGTGCCGAGATCAAGCGGTATCTGGACACCAACTACCGGGAGGACATCTCCCTGGACCGTCTGGCAGAGATCGCCCACCTGAACAAATACTATCTGGCCCATACCTTTCAAAAGGAATACGGCGTCTCCCCTATCACCTACCTGAACCGCCGCCGCATTGAAGAAAGCAAGTATATGCTGGGCAACACCGGCTACAGCCTGGCCCAGATCAGCGAGCTGATGGGCTTTTCATCCCCCAGCTACTTTTCCCAGTGCTTCCGCAAGTCGGAAGGGCTGACCCCCAACGAATACCGCCGTCAGGCACGGCAGGGAAAACGCCCTGCTCCGGCAAAACGGCATGAAGGATAAGGAAACGAGGATCACATCATGAAACCTGTAACAGAACCCATTCTCCTGGCAGCAGCAAACGCCTTTGATTTTGGCGGACCGGTGGTCTGCGACGGCCGCCACTACGGCGAAGGCCATATCAACGACACCTATCTGGTCTGGCGTGCCGACCACTCCAAGCGGTTCATCCTGCAGCGCATCAACACCGACACCTTCACGGACCCGGTGGGCCTGATGGAGAACATCTGCGGCGTCACCCGGCACCTGAGCCGCAAGATCCTGGCGGAGGGCGGCGACCCCATGCGTGAGACCCTGAACGTGGTCCCCACCCTGTCCGGCAGCACCTGCTACCTGGACGCTGAGGGCGGTGCCTGGCGTGTCTACGACTTTGTGGAGGGCACCGTCTGTCTGCAGCAGGTGGGCAGCGAGGGAGATTTCCGCACCGTAGCCGAGACTCTGGGCAAGTTCCAGAACCAGCTGGCAGACTACCCTGCCTCCACCCTCCACGAGACCATTGCCCGGTTCCACGACACCGCCAACCGCTACGCCAATTTTGAAAAGGCCCTGGCTGCCGACAGCATGGGCCGGGCCGCCAAGATCGCTGAGGAGATCGCCTTTGTCCGTGCCCGGGAGGCCGACTGCCATGTGCTGCTGGACCAGCTGGCTGCCGGAGAGATCCCCCTGCGTGTCACCCACAACGACACCAAGATCAACAACGTCCTCATTGACGAGGCCACCGGCAAGGGTCTGTGCGTCATCGACCTGGACACTGTAATGCCGGGCCTGTCCGCCTATGATTTTGGCGACTCCATCCGCACCGGTGCCAACGACTGTGCCGAGGACGAACCGGACCAGAGCAAGGTCCACTTTGACCTGCACCTGTATGAGGTGTTCGCCCAGGGCTATCTGTCCACCGCCGGGGCTTCCATGAGCCTGGCCGAGAAAAAGAGCCTGGCCTGGGGTGCACGGCTCATGACCCTGGAGTGCGGCACCCGGTTCCTCACCGACTACCTGGAGGGGGACCACTACTTCCACACCGCCCGTCCGAACCACAACCTCGACCGTGCCCGCACCCAGTTCACGCTGGTACGACAGATGGAAGATGTATTTGATCAGATGACCGCGATCGTCTGCCCGGAAACCGACCTCTGATCCAAATGTGATTTCACAAAACAAAGCAGTTCAGTCGATTATTTTATCCGACTGAACTGCTTTGTTGTCTCTCTGCTAAATTTTCTGCCTCTATTGATTCTGTTGCGGAACGCCTGACCGTTGAGTTCCAAAAGGCTGCAAAATCCTTGGAACTGATGCCGCAGCGATGCCCGTGGCTCAAGGGCGAATACATCCCACGGAATGTCTACCGCTTCATCCTGTTTGAAAAACGCTATATGCTTATTTTTCAAATTGCCGATGATGTGGTCTATGCGGATTATGTGGTAGATTGCAGGCAGGATTACGGCTGGCTCATCCGATAAGCTGAAACAGAAAACCGGTGACTTTCTCCATTGCGGAAAGTCACCGGTTTTTGTTATCTTACACTCTGCCCGAAGGTCTTGACCACCGGAATGCCCCGGACGTATTCCACGGCCTCGTTGGACATGGCCTCCAAGGCGTTGCCGTACTGCCGCATTTTTTCAACCATGCGCTTGCCGGTCATGGTTGCCATAATGAGGAAGGCCAGCACCACCAGCGCACTGGCCGCAGACAACACCCACATCCCCATGGGCATCCCTGCATACTTCATTGTCTGCCTCCGAATCCGATCTTCACGATCTGCATTTTCATCCCGTTGTCCCCGATCCTTGCGAGGAATCGGAAAAAGCCGCTGACAGAAGGGTCTCTCAGGTCGCTGTAACCCAGCATATAACCTCGGCTGGACACCTGCAGGCGGCTGTCCCAGGGGGAAAGCTCACTTTTTGCATCCGAAACCGCGAAATATGCCCCCACATCCTTGATCTTTGCAGTCTTGAGCCATGTTTTTGCGATCATCTTCACCGCCGTGCGGTTGGCGGCATCAAAGACCAGCACCCCGCCGGGGAAAGTAGCTGCCATCCCCCGTACCAGTTCCCGGACCTGCTGGGTCGGGAAGTAATAGAACACCCCGGAGGCAAAGAACACCGCCCCGCCGGAGGCATCGATTTTGCTAAACCATGTAGTGTCTTTCAGGTCGCAGGGGATATTTTGTTCTCGATCCCCGGCGGGCAGTAGCTGCTGCCGCAAGGCGATCACATCCGGGAAGTCCAGATTGTAGATCTTGCATCTACCGTTGTCGCAGGTTCTGCCGGTGTTGTCCAGCCCGCAGCCCAGATTGACCACCGCCGCATTGGGGTGGCCTTTCAGGTAATCCCGCACCTCGAAAGCAAGATCACTCTGCCGTGTGGCCACCTCCAGCGCACCAAAGCGCTGCATCAGGCTGCGGGAGTTTTTCTCTGCCTCTGAAAAGTCGTAGTCGATTTGGTCGAGCAGACGAACCGCTGTTTCATCCCTATAAAGGTTCGGGTACAGCTCCGTACACAGCTTCCGGGAATACAGCGGGAGGATCAGCGTCTCCTGAACGGTGTTTTTCTCAATTTTATATTTCATGGGTTTCTTCCTCAGTGAATAAAAACTGTCATAATTGCCGCCAGCACAGCCGCTATGACCGTCATGCCTATCGCCATGTGCAGGATGGATGCAAAAATACCCGTGCTTGATGCCCTTACTTTCGCGCCGTGACGCAGAGCCACTTTTTCTTTTTGTGTATCTGCACCTCGTGAAAACCCGCCTGCTCCAGACATGCCTTTAATTCAATGTCCTTGTAGATGGTCATGCCGCCGATGATCTGCGTCCACCTCTCGTCCTTGTCCGTATCGCCATTGCTCTCGTTGCAGATAAGAATTGTCCCGCCTGGCTTCAGCGTCCGCCAGACCTCACGGAAGCATCGGGTCAAATCAGGCCAAAAATAGACGGTCTCAAAGGCCGTGGCAGCATCGAAGTAACTATCCTCAAACGCCATATCCGCCACACTGCCTTGCAGAATGGCGCAACGCCCCTCCTGAATTGCAGTTCGGTTGAGCTTTCTAGCCTTCTCAACGCTGACGGGCGAATAGTCAATGCCCTTGACGACGCCATGCGGGCATTTTTTCAGCAGCCGTTTTATGTTCGCCCCGCCGCCGCAGCCGCAATCCAGCACCTTGGCATTTGGCGCAAGTCGTAGAAATTGAAGTCCCCACTGGGCCACAGGGCTGTGGCCCAGATTCATCATGGCAACCATAAGTTTTCCGCCGAGGCCCACGGGCTTGCGGGTGTTTTCAAAGAACGACATCTGGTCCCTCCGATTTCGTGCATTCCGCATAGGTCAACGGGAACGAGGCCTTCAGCACCGCGCTTTTCTGCACTGCCCAGCCGTTTTGACGCAGGAAACGTAGGTATTCCTCGCTTGTCCACCTGCTGTGGAGGGGGAATCCCGCCATACTCATGAAAAAGGCTTTTGCCTTGCCGGAAACCGAGCTCCCCGCGTGGGTGAAGGTTGGCGCGATGAGCACGCCGTCGTCCTTCAGCACCCGCCTGATTTCTTGCAGGGCCTTTTCCGGATGCGGCACTATGTGAAGCGCGTTGGACGCGATCACCACATCGAAGGACTTCTGTGCATAGGGCAGGCGGAACATATCTTGTACGGAAAAGTGCAGCTTTGCGGATTGACTGTCCCGTTTTGCTTCAAGGATCATCTTTGCAGAAGCGTCCGTAGCCTCGATGTGCGCCGCCGCATTCACGACGCTCTTTGCGATAAGCCCCGTGCCAGTGGCAACCTCCAGTACGGTTTTTGCTTTCACCACCGGCCTGATCAGCTCATACATCTTCTCATACGCCGCCCGGTCCTTTCGCATGAAACGGTCGTACCGACCGGCATTCTTGTCCCAGAAGCCCTTGCGTTCGTGCATGGCTATCGCCCCCAAATAGTTAGAGCCATCTAACTATAACACACGAATCATGCAGTAAGATAAGGCTAACCTTATTTTCTTGGCAAAGACGCATCTCTCCGACCCTTTGAATCACCCCTTTTCACGCTGCCCTCTACGAACCCCGGCGGAAACCAGGGAGTGATTAAAGGAGCGACCTGCGATTTTGCGAATCAATTGAGTCATTCCCGAAACCGCGAATCAAGGGCCTGATTCGCTCGAATTGCGCACGAATCAGCCCTCGGGCGGTACGACGCGACACGCATCGACAACACTCAGACTGGATTAGTCATCGAGTGGGAGAGTAATAGAACATTTGCTCTTGTTTTTCATACGGTTTCGTACGGTTCCGATGGCGACCGATGGGGGCGTTTCGCAGCCGCCGCACCTGCAAGCCACATGGTTTCACAATCGGACAAAAACTCAGAAGGCTCCTCGTGAAAAACGAGGAGCCTTCCTGTTTCCTTCGGCGCGGGCTGATCGGGACCCCCGCCGATCTAGAGGCACTCGGTCAGAATCTGGAACACCTCGCTGCGCTCCAGTTTCTTGGCGCAGCCGCC
>OGRK01001533.1_pt1 | contig 14209 bp, 8 predicted proteins | sample 1553471 | NCBI WGS metagenome assembly OGRK01 (sample SAMEA2580080, study PRJEB22360) | human gut metagenome | biome: human gut; feature: human-associated habitat; material: faeces | place: Denmark | collected 2008/2010
GTGTTCGATACATTTATCTTCCACCATATAGTCCTGATCTGAATCCTATTGAAAAGCTCTGGTCGACGGTGAAGTCTTTCCTTCGTAAATTCAAGGCACGGACCCTGGATGCTCTTCCGAACGCGATACAATGCGCTTTTCAGACAGTTTCGCCTTCTGACTGCTCAGGCTGGTTCCATTCCTGCGGCTATTCGCCTTATTTTTAAAAATTGCTATAAATTAAAGAACGATATGACACAACAAAACAGAAAGTGAGGAAAACAATGAAGTTCAAACGCGCATTTTTGATGGAGCCTCATCGCTTTGAGATCCACGAAGTAGAGGAAGAACCGGGGCCGGGCGAAGTGATGATGAAGGTTGCCAGCTGCGGCCTGTGCAACTGGGAGCTGAATTTCTGGGACGGCAACCTGAACTTTATGGGCTACCCCCACAAGCTGGGACATGAGTTCGCCGGTACCGTGGTCAAGCTGGGTCCCGGCTGCACCAAATTCAAGGTAGGGGATAAAATCAGCGCCGTGGCCCGCGGCTTTGGCGGCTTTGCCGAGTACCGCGCCACCCCAGAAGCCTGCTGCGAAAAGCTGGCTGACAACATTGACCCTAAGTACGCTTTGGGCGAACCGCAGAAGTGCATCCTGACCGTGTTGCGCGCCACCGCCCCCCAGGCCGCCGATTACGGTGTGGTGCTGGGTTGCGGCCCCATGGGCATGTGGTGCATTCAGGCATTGGCCGGTAACTATCTGGCCGGGCTGATTGCCATTGACGTGGATGATGCCAAGCTGGAAATGGCCAAGGGCTTTGGCGCAACGGCCACCATCAACAGCAAAAATGAGAACGTGGTGGAGCGCATCCGGGAGATCACTGGCGGTCACATGGCAGACTTTGTGATTGAAGGTACCGGCATCCCCGCGTTGCTGAACGCTGCGCAGGATTACCTGAAAGTTGGCCGCGACAGCCGCCTTGTGCTGATGAGCAGCCACCACGATGTTTGCAAGGAGTTCGACTTCCGCAAGGCCATTGACCGCGGCTTAAAGATTCTGGTTGCTCACCCGCCGATGTCCGAAAGCGAGCCGGAAGATTTCCGCCGCGCGGTGGTGTACATCAACAACGGCACCTTCCAGAACAAGCCCCTGATCACCCACGAGTTCAAATTGAGCGAGATCCAGACCGCATTCGAGACCCTGGAACATAAACCGGCAGGATTTATGAAGGGGATTGTGGTACCGGATTGATAGTTAGGAGTTAGGAGCTGGCACAATCAATTAGGAATGAGAAATGAGGAATTAGGAATTGGAGGCGGAGCAGAGGTTTGCATTAAAAATGTAGGGTAAACGGTAATTTTATTTGTAGGGCGCGATGAGGGTCATCGCGCCGGAGAGAAACTTTTTCGTCATCTGTCTATCACACCCAATCATTCTTATAACTGCCCGTTCATCTAACCTCAAATTACTCATTGCTCATTGCTAATTTCTAATTCTAAAAATCGACTTTTATTTTGCAGAACACTATAAAGAAAGAAGGCATCTCCATGAAAAAGACCACCATCCGTTCGGCGCTTGCAGTTTTGCTGGCGGCATCCACCTTAACGGCCTGCGGCGGCAGCGCAGCTTCCAGTGCGCCTGCTTCTGCAGCGGCGTCCAGCACGGCAGTGGCCCCCGCCAAGCAGTACACCATCGGCATTGCGGAAGCTCAGGCCAACGATGAAACCACCGTGCGCCGCGCTTACCTGGAAAACTACATCGGACCCGCTTACAACGTCAAGTTCATCTTCTCCGAGGTGCTCAAGGATGATGCAGCGACGAAAACATTTATTGAAAACTGCGCTGATGCCGGTGCCGATGCTATCATCGACTTTAAATCCATGTCCGGCCAGATGTGCCAGATCTGCGCCGATAACGATATGGTGTATGCCATCAGCGGCAACTATATTGCGCATCCCGAATTTTTGGAAACCGATTACCCCAACTTTGCGGGCGCGGTCGGTTCCAACAATGCCGAGCTGGGCAGCCTGTTTGGTACCTGGCTGAAAGATAACGTGGAAGCAGATGGCACCGAGGGCTACCTGATTGCCACCGGCATTGCTTCCAGCGGCAACCAGCAGCACATTGAGATCGGTCAGGGCATCCTGAATGGCATTGCCGACAAATACGGCCTGACCTTTGAGCAGGACATTGCCGACCTTGTCACCGTGGCCGAAACCACCAACGCCGCCAACGATAAGGGCATTCTGGTCACCTTGTATCCCGGCTCCCCCAACAAGGAAACCTGGCTGCCCGGCGTTTCTGCCCTGATCCAGACCGGCCAGTACAATACTTTCCTGAGCGCAGGCCAGACCTATAACCAGAGCGCTACCGTGGTTGACGAAGTGGAAAAGAGCTTTGGCATTGACATCAAGGTTGCCAGTGTTGGCGCCCTGGGCCAGACTTTGACGACCGCGTTCAACACCAAGGACCCGTTCGGCAACCCCAGTATTGACCTGGCCACTGTCAAGTCTACCTCCGTTTTGACCAGCGCCCTGTTTGCCATTACTTACAACGCTCTGAACGGTGATGTGCAGACCGCATGCCGCGGCACGGACGGCAAGCCGCTTTACTTTGAATTTGCCAATATGTCCGTTACCAGCGCCGAACAGCTGGCCCAGATGGATGGCTGGGACGATGCTTCTACCGGCAACTGGTGCGCTACCACAGATGTAGTAGACGGCATGCTGACCATCGTGAACCCCGATCTGACCGCAGAAGAGATCAACACCTATCTTGGCACACTGGACTTTGAGACCCTGAAATCCATGATGGGCTGATGAGCCGCAGCCAACCCCATTTTTGCTGAAAACGTAAAGTCGGATTTTCGATAATCACAACCGACTTTCTGGCGGCGGGAAAGCTTTCCCGCCGCTATACTTTATAATAGGTAATAAGAGTAGAAAGGAATATTGCCATGAGGATTTTGTATGTAGATATCGACACCCTGCGCCCAGACCACCTGGGCTGCTATGGTTATCCGCGTGCCACCAGCACCAATATTGATAAAGTGACCGAAGATTCTGTGCGCTTTACCGATGTATATTGTTCCGATGCTCCCTGCCTGCCTAGCCGCGCCGCTTTGATGACCGGCCGGTTTGGTATCCACACCGGCTGCGTAGGCCACGGCGGAGTGAACGCTGAAATGCGTTGGGAGGGCCGCAACCGCGGCATGGCCGATTTCAATGGCCGCTACAACCTGCCCGCCGTACTGCGCCGCGCGGGCATGAAAACCGCCAGCATCAGCAGCTTCCCGGACCGCCACGCAGCGTGGTGGTTCAACGGCGGCTTTGACGAAACCTACAACATCGGCAAGCGCGGCCTGGAACCTGCCCACGAGGTGATCCCTGTAGCGCTGGACTGGCTGGACCGCAAGCGCGATACCAAAGACTGGTTCCTGCATGTGCATGTGTGGGACCCGCACATCCCGTACCGTACCCCGACCGAGTATGGCGAGCCGTTCAAGGATGCCCCGCTGCCTGACCCCTGGATGACCCAGGAGATTCTGGATAAGCACCGCGCCACCAAGCCGGGCGGACATTCTGCCTGCGAAGTGACCGGATATGACAACAAGCCCAACCCCGCTACCCCGCGCCAGCCGGTGGAGATCAAGAACACCGATGATTTCCGCCATATGATCGATGAATACGATACCGGCATCTGGTACGCGGACAAGCAGCTGGGCCTGCTGTTTGACAAGCTGCGCGAGCAGGGAATTTATGACGATATGGCCATCATTATCAGCTCTGACCACGGCGAGGATCTGGGCGAGATGGGCAGCTATTGCGAACACGGCGAGGCCGACTACATCACCACCCACATTCCCCTTATCATCAAGTGGCCCGGCTGCGCCAAGAACATCGTGTCCCATGGCTTCCATTACAATCTGGACCTGCTGCCAACCCTGGTAGACCTGCTGGGCGGCGTTCCGCCCTTCACCTGCAACCCGGTGGTTGGCAATCCCAACCCGGTGGTGTATGATGGTGAAAGCTACGCTGACTGTGTGCGCACCGGCCAGGACGGCGGCCGCGATCATCTGGTCGTCAGCCAGTGCGCTCATGTCTGCCAGCGCAGTGTGCGCTTTGGCGATTATATGTACATCCGCACCTATCACGATGGCTACCACCTGACCCCGGGCGAGGAGCTGTTCAACGTGAAGGAGGACCCGCATGAAATCCACGACCTGGCCGAAGAAAAGCCGGAGTTGTGTTGGCGTGCTGCATGGTATCTGGAACATTGGGTTGCAGACAACATGCTGAGCAACATTTATAACTACCATGAAGACCCGCTGTGGAACGTCATCGCCGAGGGCGGCCCCTTCCACTGCCGCGGCTACCTGAAAGATTACTGCAAGCGCTTGGAAGATACCGGCCGCGGCGATTGTGCCGAAGAGCTGCGCCGCCGCCACAAGGGCGAACTGGACGAGTAAATCCCACCCCGCGGGCCTGGCCCCGAAACAAGGAGGTTTGTATGGCAAAGCGACCACACATCATTATTTTTAACCCGGATGAAATGCGCGGCGATGCGCTGGCCCATCTGGGCAACCCGGCATCTATCACCCCAAATCTGGACGCTTTTGCTGCCAACGAGGCGGTATCCTTTGGGCAGGCATATTGCCAGAATCCCGTCTGCGTGCCCAGCCGGTGCAGCTTTTTTACCGGCCTGTATCCCCATGTGCGCGGCCACCGCACCATGAGCCACCTGCTGCGCCCCGGTGAGACCAGCATGCTGAAAGAGCTGAAAGAGGCCGGTTATTACGTTTGGATGAACGACCGCAACGACCTGACCGCAGGCCAGATCCCCGGCTGGACGGAAAGCCATGCGACCGAAATTTATTACAGCGGCCAGAAAAAGCAGGGCCCCGGTAATGTGAACCCCGACCAGCGCGGGGAGCCCGGCAACAAATATTATTACTCCCATTATGAGGGACAGCTGAAATGCAACGCCGAGGGCAAGAACTATAACGGCGATGACGAAGTAGTGGATGCCGCTATCGAGCGCATCCATAACCGCCCGGCCGACCAGCCGCTCTGTATGTTTCTGGGCCTGGTTTATCCCCACACGCCGTACCGGGTGGAGGAACCGTATTTTTCCACCATTGACCGTGCCAAGCTGCCCAAGCGGGTCCATGCAGATGACTGCACCGGCAAGCCCCTGATGGAGGCGGAGATCCGCAAGTATGCCGGAATGCAGGACTTTACTGACGCCGACTGGGACGAATTGCGCGCCGTATATCTTGGCATGTGCATGAAGATCGATGTCCAGTTCGGCAAGTTGGTTGAAGCTTTGAAAGAAGAGGGCATTTACGATGACTGTGCAATCTTCTTCCTGAGCGACCACGGCGATTTTACCGGCGATTTTGACCTGCCGGAAAAGGCGCAGAACTGCTTTGAGGATTGCCTGACCCGCGTGCCGCTGCTGATCAAGCCGCCGAAGAATATTCCGCTGGACCCCGGCATCAGCAACAGCATGGTGGAGTTGGTGGATTTTTACGCCACGGCGATGGATCTGGCGGGCGTGCAGCCCACCCACACCCACTTTGGCCACAGCCTGCGCCCCGTGTTGGCGGACCGCAGCGCCAAGGTGCGGGATTACGTTTTCTGCGAGGGCGGCCGCCAGCCGGGCGAGACCCACTGCGATGAATACCACCGCAACAGCAAGAATGGCAAAGGCGCCCCGACCACAACGGTCTACTGGCCCAAGATGAAAGCTCAAAGCGAGGACGATGCCCACGCCAAGGGCATTATGATGCGCGATGAGCGGTACAAGTACATCAGCCGTACGGTAGGCAAAGATGAGTTATATGATCTGCAGGCCGACCCGCAGGAGATGACAAACCGCATTGATGACGAGAGCCTAGCCCCCGTGGTGGTGGATATGCAGCGCAAGATGCTGAAATGGCTGGAAGCCACCGATGATATCGTGCCCTTTGAGCTGGACGAGCGCTTTACCCCTGAAATGCTGTGGGCGCGGGTGCGCGGCCTTGTGCCCCCGGAAAAGGAAGCCGAAGTGCGCAAGATGATTGCCGATGGCACTCCGTTCCCGGTTTTGATGGGCTACTGCCATTCGTTAAAGTAAATACATTCTCTCCAAGCGCTACCGTACCGCTGTTTCCAGGCGGGTTTTGCGGGAGCGCTTGTTGTGCAGTTAAAAATTTTTGAAAGTAGGAATGAAAAATTAGCAATTAGGAATTTGAGGTCAGTTGAAGTTTGTGCTGTAGGGCGGGATGCCCTCATCCCGCCGTGAAAGAACGTATTATATACCATTAAGTCTGTGGCAGGGAACGGTCTTGCCCCCCTACAGCTATTTCTATGGTTCATCGTTTTTTTCAAATACCAACCAGCCTAATATTTCCTGAGCGGCGCTTTTGTGCCGCGATCCACCAACATCATTCTTTTTTAATTATTCATTCCATTCCTAATTCCTCATTTCTAATTGCTAATGATCCAGCGTTTCTCGTTTTACTCCTAACTGTTATCGTTCCCATTATAAACACATCTTTCATACATTTGTGTTATAATGCACCCATTATACAATCTATACCCCAACCAACAATTACCCTTGCGGAGGAATTGCTGTGGAATTGGATAAAAAAAGTTTTTCGATCCGCCGGCATATCACGCTGGTGCTGACCCTGCTCACGGTGCTGATCGTGCTGCTCATCGGCGTGTGCGTGGCGGTGGTGCGGGAACAAAGCCGCATCCGGCTGACCAGCGCGGCGGATTCTTATTTAAGCCTGCTGACCCGCACGCTGGAAAACCAGCTTGTCATCCAGGAATCCTATATCACCAGCCAGGTGCTGAACAGTGAGGAGCTGCACCGCCTTGGCTTTGGCGAGGGCCACACCCAGGCATACCTGGACAGCTATAAGCTGCACACCGGGTTTTCGTCCGCTATGGCTGCGGGCAATGATGTCACCGCCCTTTACCTGTACAGTGAGCCGAACTCCATTTTGATGAGCGAGTACGCCACCGCCCAGGCTGGCCGCCCCACCGAGACCCAGATCCAGAAAACCAACCTGGAAGAGACCCTGCGCAGCATGGTGGACGCCAAAACGTTGAATGATGAGCGCTGGACACCGTATGTGGTGTCCGGTCAGCAATACTGGGTGCGGGCTGTGCACTATTATGGTGCATGGCTGATTTCGGTGGTCAACCTGGACCGGCAGTGCAGCCAGGCAACGGACGGTATGCTGGCGTTTGCCCAGCCGGACGGCGTGCTGCTGGCCGGTACCCGGCCCGAAGAGGGCGAGCTGTCTCGTTACATCAGCCTGACAGCTGAAACGGAAGGCTTGGTACTGGAATATTATGTGCCCAGCACTGATATGGACCTGGATAATGCAATGAACCTTGCCCTTGCTGTGGGCATTACGGCAGTGCTGGCGGCGATTTGCTTTGTCATCTGGTACCTGTGCAGCAATGTGGTGCACCCGCTGGATGCTTTGGTCGACGCCATGCGCCGCATTTCGGCGGGCGACCTTTCAGTGCGTGCTGACTGGAACCCGGTCAACCTGGAGTTGCAGCAGGTGAAAGAAGCGTTCAACGTGATGCTGAACGAGATTGAAACCCTGAAAATTGAGCAGTACGAGCAGAAGTTGGATGCCGAGCGCCAGGAAATGGCCGCCCTGAAAATGCAGATCCGCCCGCACTTTTTCCTGAACAACTTAAAGCTGATCTATGCGTTGGCAGAAACCGGCCAGACCCAGCAGATCCAGCGGATGATTTTACTGCTGTCCAAACATCTGCGCTATGTGATGGATTACAAGCGGGAAACGACCTCGCTGCGGGACGAAACAAACTTCTGCCAGAACTATATGGAGATGACAGGCATTGGGCAAAAATTCCCGCCATTCTGCCGTGTTACCGTCAGCCTGGATCTGCAGGAAATGCAGCTGCCCGCTATGACGTTGCTGACCTTGGCGGAAAACAGTGTGAAGCACGCCACCCGCCCGGACCGCCCGCTGACGGTGCAGATTACCGCAAAAAGCCTGCCGATGGAAGGGGAAAAGCTGGTGAACATTACCGTGCGGGATAACGGCGATGGATTTCCCGAAGAAGTGATGAAAGAACTGAACTCCGGCAAACAGGTGGCCACTGGCCACTATGGCCTGACCAACGTGCAGCGGCGCTGTGCCCTGTTGTTTGGCCCGAATTTTGCCATGACCTTTACCAACGCTGCAGCGGGCGGCGCGGTTGTGGAAATGTATATCCCGCTGCCGGATGTCGCCGAGGAAGCAAAAGAGGAGGAAAAGCATGAAACTGTTGATCGTGGATGATCAGCCCGGCGTAACCGAAGGGCTTTGCCACGGCGTAAACTGGGCCCAGCTGGGGTTCAGCCAGGTACAGGCTGTCAACAGCGTAAGGGAAGCCCGCGCCGCCATGCTGAACACGGTGCCCGATGTGATGCTGTGCGATATCGAAATGCCGGAAGAAACCGGTCTGGAGCTGTTCAAGTGGGTCAAGAAGCAGGGCTTTGCCACCCGGTGCATCTTTTTAACAGCCCACGCCAAGTTCAGCTATGCGCAGGAAGCCATGCACCTGGGCGCGTTCGATTATATCATCCAGCCCGCACCCTATTCCGAAATCAGCCAGGTAACAGCCCGCGCAGTGAAAGATGTGCAGGCCAGCCGCGACCAGAAAGAGCTAACCCAGATGGGCCGCGCGTTCAACGAGCAGGCGCAGGCCATCACAGCCCAGGCAATCCGCGCGTTTTTGAGCCGCCAGCACAACGAACGGGATGTCAAAACCTTGCAGGGGCTGGGGATTTTCCCCCGCAGTGATCGGAACGGCTACCTGGTGTTGATCCATATCTTGCGGTGGGAGCCGACTGCAGACCACTGGGAAAAGCAGCTGCTTGCTGTGGCGCTGAACAACATTGCCGCTGAAACTTTTGCGGTACATTCCGAACTTTCGCCCATTGCCTCGGTGGATGAACACTCTTACGCTATGCTGCTGCAAAATACTGCGGGCGAGGAGATGGATCTTGAAGGGATCATGCGCCAGCTGATGTATATCAGCAATGTGGCGCAGCAGTACTTGCGGTGCAGCATGGCGTTCTATCTGGATGATAAACTGCCTGTGCCCAAGATGCCTGATTTGTGGGAAAAGCTGCTGCACATGCAGGGCGAAAATGTAACACTGCGCAGCGGGGTGTTCCGCCTGAAAGAAGCCCCGCGCCAGCCGCATATCTTCCGCGTGCCGCAGATCCGCACCTGGAACACCCTGCTTAAAGATGGCTACCCCGAAGCCGTAAAGCAGGAGGCCATGACCCTGCTGGATGAAATGTCTGCCCGCGGCGAGATGAACGCTGATTCACTGCGTAGCTTTTATCAGGACTTCATGCAGATGATCTACTTTACCGTGGGCGGCAGCGAGGAAAAGATTCACGAGCTGTTCTACCAGCCCGAAGCATTGGAATTATACCGCAACGGCATGAAATCAGTGGACGAGATGAAAGCCCTGATCCGGTATGTGACATCCTCCTGGACAGAGCACAAGAGTGTGGATGAATCCAAAGAGCTACTGGACAAGCTGAAGCAATATATTGATGAGCACCTGGAAAGTGAGCTGCGCCGCGATGAGCTGGCCGAATATGTTCATCTGAACCCTGACTATCTGACCCGCCTGATGAAAAAGCAGACGGGCTACAGCCTGAAAGAATATGTGACCCGCCGCAAAATGGAAACCGCCCGCACCCTGCTGCGTACCACAACGCTGCCGGTCGGCTTTATTGCAGCCAAGCTGGGGTACAATAATTTTTCGCATTTTTCCTATACCTATAAAAAGATCATGGACGTTACCCCGCAGGAGGAACGCCACACGGAGGAAAAATGAAGCTGAAACTGTATCATGCGGCGGCAGCTGCCGCAATAGCACTTAGCGTTATGCTGCTGACCGCCTGTGGCAGTCCCAAGCAGGCGGACCCGCTGCCCATTATCAAGCTGCGCACGGTAGGGTCCTCTTCCGAAGCCGCGTGCCAGCGCATTGGCGAAGCATTGAGCGAACTGACCGCGGAAAAGTTTGGATTTACGGTAGAGATCTCCCAACAGTCCACCACCAACTATAATGCAGAACTGGAACGCGAACTGCTGCTTGGCAAAGAACCCGACGTTTTTTGCTATACGGACGCCGAAAATATGTTCAGCCTAGCCGCGGATGGCACTACCGAACCGCTGGATGATTGGCTGGAAGAGTTCCCAACGCTGAAAGAAGCTGTGAGCCAGGACCGCTGGAACTGCATGCGGTACGATGGCAAGTTGATTGCCGTGCCGGGCAATAATCCATCTGCGGTGGCCATCGGCTTTGAGGCACGCACCGATGTTCTGGACGAGTTGGGCATCGATGCGGCAAGCATCCAAACTATGGAAGATATGCACGCCCTGCTGCTGGCTGCCAAACAGCAAAACCCCAGCAGCGTACCGCTGGTACCACACTTTGGCCAGACCCTGATGATGCTGGACTGTGACCCTCTGAACAACGGCCTTGGCGTGCTGCTGCACAACACCGGCACCGAGGTGGTAAACCTGTACGATACCCCGGAGTATGAGGAACTGTGCAATCAGATGCACCAGTGGTATACCGAGGGTCTGATTTTGAGAGATGCCCCCCTGACCAATGCGCCCAACACCCGCCTGATGCAGATGTATGGCGGGGTTGCATTCTCCCACCGCGTTGCGGAGCAGAACGTTGTCAGCGTAACACGCAGCACCAAACAGCGTCTGACCAGCATTACGCTGGGTAGCAAGCTGCAGAACACCAGCGTTTTGAACATTGGGTGGTGCATTTCCTCCCGCAGTGAACACAAGCGCGAAGGGATGCAGCTGCTGCAATACCTGTACACCGACCGCGAGGCCGCAGACCTTTTGCTGTACGGCGTGGAGGGTGTGGACTACCGCCGCCTGGATGCTGACCATGTGACCAATATTGACGAGCTGCCCGCCAACGAGTGGAGCACCGTCCATTGGGGTCAGCCCAACTGCCAGGCCGCCAGCACCTGGGTGAATGCAGACGGAACCGAGGTGGGATACATCGGCCCGACGGACGTGATAACCTCCGAAGCATATGGCTTTACCTATACTCCAAAAATCGAGCTGCGCCCCACGGTGAACAGCTGCCTGGAAATTGTGCGCAAGTATAACAATGCGCTGCTCAGCGGCTACCTGGACCCCGAAGAAGCGCTGCCCCTCTTCCGTTCCGAACTCCACGCTGCCGGTATTGATAAGGTGATTGCGGATAAGCAATACCAGCTGGAGCGATGGAAAGCGAAAAATAGTTAGAAAGCTGTTAGGGTGTATCTGCAATTAGAAATGAGCAATTAGGAATTTGAGGTGGAGCAGGGGATGCTGCGGATTTGCAGTGTCCCCGCTGCCCCATCGCGCCGGGGAGAAACGTAAATGCTTTGCCGCAAACCTACAAACGATTTGTAGGGGACGATGCTTGTCATCGTCCTGCGGGATTTGTGGCATTGCAAATCATAGCATTTGTAACGCAATCGCTTGTAGGGCATGCTTATCCGACCACGATGAACGCTTATTCTGGCGTATATTTTTAACGCATAACCCACCTAATATTTCTGAGCAGCGCACCGTAGTCTGCCACCATTATTCTTTATTCATTGTTATTTATTTTTTAAGCCAATCAGCAAAAAGCAGGGCCCGGTGCGGAGTTTGCACCGGGTCCTGCCTTATTTCATTTACTCATTGCTAATTACTAATCGTTTTACGTCGTTTTGCCTTGCCGCACCAACAGGCTTATCCTTCCAACCCAAATCCATACTCATAATAATTTCCCGCAGCATCGCGGTAAGCATAGGCTTTGCCGTTCTCATCTTTGAGGGAATCGGGCATATAGCGATCTTTGTCGTAACCGGGCACATCGTTGGGGCTGATGCAAACGCCGTCGACGTTCACGGCCAGCACGGCATCCCCGCGGGGCAGGGTGAGGGGCAGCTTGCCGGTGGGGGCAAAACAGCCAAAAATAACATCCAGCGTAGCAGAACGGTAGGTGTCAAACCCGGCCAGCAGTACATCGCACAACGGCTCTACATTGCCCAGCTGCCAGGCCAGCGTTATGTTCACATTGGTGATGACCTTGCCGCCGTTTGCGTGTACCGATGCGGCAATCTCAGCCAGCCGTTTTCCCCCATGCAGCGTGGTTTCTGTGTGGGTGTCGGCCATCGGCTTGCCGTTCGCATCTACATTGCAGACCGTCTTGTCCTCACAGATATCCAGCTCCAGATAGCCGGGGGTGGCGTTAAAATATTCGCCGGAGGAGGGAGAGACAAACAGCAGGGCAAAATCCGCCTGGGCGGGGTCATCCACCAGGGTGCAGGTATCGGCCAGCTCTTTGCGCAGCGCGGCAGTGGAATCCGCGGCGTGCTTGGCGTTTTTCAAAAATGCTTCGGCATAGATTTTTTTGTTCGCGCGCTTGTCGGCGGTCAGGGGCAGGGTACCGTCATTTTTCAACAGCACCACGCTGCGGCGATGGGCATCCGCGGCGGCTTCCCAATCGCTGGGGGTAGCCACAATGCGTGCGGCTTCGTCCGGGTCGCGGTAGGGGTTCTCAAACATTCCCAGGGCAAACAGTTCCGTCAGGGTGCGGGCCACGGCACGGTCCAGTGCTTCATCCGTCAGGGTTAGTTCCTCTTTGGCAAAGCCTTTCGGAAGGGGGTGAGTTTCATAATAACCATTTTTGCCGCGGTTGTAGGCTTCCATGCCGGCTTCGTTATCAAACAGGCCGCTGATGATATCCACGCCTGCATTGGCCACGGCAAAGCCGATGCGCTCCGGCACATCCAGCATCTCAACGCCCCAGGCCATGTTGTGGGCAATGCCGGTATCGGAGTTGATGTAGCCGTCAAAACCCATCTGACCGCGCAGCATGGTATCGATAAAATACTTGTTGTAGGCGAAGCCATAAGGTTTCATTTCCACGGTATTGCCTGCTAGATCATGCTGCACCGCGCTTTTTGCTGCTGCGGGCTTAGAATAATACGGCATAATGGAAGAAGTTCCCGCCTTGACGGCCGCGGCAAACGGCGGCAGGTGGTAGGTTTCCAGGCTGCCGGGGGTGGCGTACACGTTCCACTGGCCCGCAGCGTAATGGGGGTCAAAGCCATTTTCGCGCGCGCCGCCGCCCGGGAAGTGTTTGGTCGTTACCGCAACACCATCCTCGGTCACACCATGGTCGCTGCCCTGAATACGGGGGATAATATGGGCCATAATCTCGCTGATCAGGGCCGGATCCTCGCCAAAAGTACCGTAGGTACGCTGCCAGCGCGGGTCGGTCACAGCGTCCGCCATGTACATATAGCCTTTGCGCAGGCCGCAGGCGTTCCATTCGCGGCGGATGGTATCGGCAAACTTGTCCACAAGATCAATTTTGCTGCCCTTAACGGCGGCAATGCCCAAGGTACCGGGCCAGGTTGCCAGCACGCCGCCCGCATCGTTCATTCCGAACACCAGCTCGCCATTCTCGTTGCGGGAGTTGGACGCCGCTGCCACAGGGATAAAGTGCTCGCACTCCTCGCACACTGCATCCGCCTGGTTCATCCAATCAGCCAAATCGGCGGGGGTGGCGTTGGCACGCAGGATAACATGGCGGTTGAACCAGTCTTTGAGCAGGAGAGAGGTGCCGGGCAAGTACTGCTCGCCGAAAATTGTCTTGCCGCGGAATTCGCCCTCATCCAGAATGCCTGTCTCGTCAGTCTTTTTCTCAATATCTTTATATAGGTCCGCCATGGGGCCGGTGATGGGGTACTTGGCCATCCGCCAGTCCGAAATGAACAGCTGGGCGATCTTTTCCTTCACGCTCAACGTTTTAACGTAAGCCGCTGCGCGCTCGGCCGGGCTGTTGCGCCAGTCGTTGACGGGGGACAGCGTTCCGGTGCCGTCAATATCCTTGAAGATCAGGCCGTCCTGTTCCAACACCCTGCGGTTAACGGTGGACACTACCGGCCCATTGGGGTTGCGGTAAATCTTGATGTTGTCAGATGCTTTTGGCATGGAGAACTCCTTTCGGTATTGCCCTAATTTCCAATAGAATCCAAGATCGCGGGCACACCGCAAAAGGATGTGCCCGCGTAGGAGAGGAGGTGTTGAACTGTTAAAGGCAGGAAATGTTATTTATCGCCCTTGGGCAACACCGCACAATTCCCGCCTGACGGCTTAAGCACCGCTCCGGCGGCTGCGGCAC
>OGRK01001535.1_pt1 | contig 14184 bp, 10 predicted proteins | sample 1553471 | NCBI WGS metagenome assembly OGRK01 (sample SAMEA2580080, study PRJEB22360) | human gut metagenome | biome: human gut; feature: human-associated habitat; material: faeces | place: Denmark | collected 2008/2010
GCCTGCCACATTTCCTGCCGTGCAGCTCTCGGCGGTAGCAAGTGTCAGGTTCTCTTTCCAAAACAACTCGCTGATCTCTTTGCTTAAAAATTTACCTTCTACTGACATTTCGATTTCTTTTAAAATAAATACTAAATTGTTACCCGTGAATATGCGGGTTTGTCAATGGTGCAAAAATCTTTGTCCAAATACTTATAATAACCGGTAATGGCAATCATTGCTGCATTGTCGGTTGTATAACTGAATTTCGGAATATATATGTTCCATCCATATTTGGCGGCATGTTCATGGAATGAATTGCGCAAACCGTTGTTGGCTGATACTCCTCCGGCTACAGCTATTTCGTTTATCTTGAGCGCTTTGGCTACTTTTCTCAGTTTATCCATCAGAATATCTACAATAGTTGCTTCCAGTGAAGCAGCCAAATCATTTTTATGATGTTCAATAAAGTTAGGATCTTCTTTCAGCCAGTCACGTAAAGAGTAGAGAAAAGAGGTCTTCAGTCCACTGAAACTGTAATTGTAATCAGGAATATGAGGCTTACTGAATGTAAATGCCTTCGGATTTCCTTGGCGGGCCAGTTTATCAATGATGGGCCCCCCGGGATAGCCTAATCCCATTACCTTAGAACATTTGTCAATGGCTTCTCCGGCAGCATCGTCAATGGTTTGACCCAAAACTTCCATGTCATTATAGGCTTTTACCAAAATAATTTGTGAATTGCCACCCGATACCAGAAGACATAAAAATGGAAACTTAGGTTGATTTGTATCTTCTTCTGTTTCTTTAATGAAATGAGCTAACACATGAGCTTGCAGATGATTAACGTCAATCATGGGAATATTTAAAGAGCGAGCAAACCCTTTGGCAAAAGAGACACCTACCAATAAAGATCCCATTAATCCGGGCCCGCGCGTAAAAGCTACTGCACTCAATTCTTCTTTAGTAACTCCTGCCCTTTTCAAGGCTTCATGTACTACAGGTACAATATTTTGCTGATGTGCTCTTGATGCCAATTCCGGCACGACACCTCCATATGCTTCATGAACAGCTTGGCTGGACACTACATTCGACAACAAGACGCCATTTCTGATTACAGCAGCAGAAGTGTCGTCGCAAGAAGATTCTATACCTAATATAATTGTATCCATAATCTATACCTTATTATATATATATTAATGTGTAAGGATTTCAAGTCCGTTTTCCGTCATAAGAAATGTATGTTCCCATTGTGCAGAAGGAAGTTCGTCTTCCGTAACTACTGTCCATCCATCTTCTTCATCTATAAATACTTCCCAAGTCCCGGCATTAATCATAGGTTCGATAGTAAAGACCATGCCCGGTACTAATAACATGCCTGTCCCCTTTTTCCCAAAGTGCTCTACGTCAGGCTCTTCGTGGAATTCCACTCCTACACCATGTCCGCAGAGGTCACGCACAACAGAAAAGCCATTTTTTTTGGCATGTTTCTCTATCGCATGACCTATATCGCCTATAAATCCAAAAGGTTTGGCTGCTTCCATGCCGATTTCCAAGCACTCTCTGGCCACTTGCACTAATTTTTCTTTTTTAGGAGTAGTCTTTCCAATAATAAACATACGTGAGGCATCGGCATAATAACCATCCAAAATAGTGGTGCAGTCCACATTTATAATATCCCCTTCTTCCAAAATATCAAATTCATTAGGAATGCCATGACATACCACTTCATTAATAGAGGTACAACAGCTTTTGGGAAAACCTTCATAACCTAATGTAGCGGGAATACCACCGTGCGATATGGTGTAATCATACACCAACTTATCAATTTCGAGAGTGCTCATACCGGCATGAATTTCTTTTTCTACTAAATCTAGAACTCCGGTATTAATGATTCCGCTTCGGCGTATGCCTTCTATTTGCTCAGGCGTTTTGATCAGTTCTCTTGTGGGAACCAAATGTCCTCTATCCTGATAATAAAGAACCTTTCTATCTAAATCTGTGATTTCCATTCCTTTAGGAACTCTCCAGTTTATTTTATTCCTTTTCATTTATTTTGTTTATAATCTGGTAAACGCTTGTTATTGACTGACAAAGATAATATTTATTTGTTTATTATATAACAGTCTATGAGATAAAAGTTTAATTCGCTTTGAAAAGATATGTGGAAATGGGGCCATCTGAATAAGAAGAAAGGCGTATGCCTAGCATTCCACCACCCGATACACATTCCCCTTGGCGGTATGCACCCGCTCGCCCAACTGGGGTAGAATGCGGCTCAGGCTGTATGCCGTCATACCCCTCATGGCCGAGGGATGGGCGGACTTCATCCGCTCGAACAACTGGGTGGCGGAAAGGGTCAGTACCTCCTGCGGATGGTCCTCTTCCGTGGCAAAGCGGAAGCAGAGGCGGAACACCTCCTCTTCGGGTACATGCTTGTAGAACAGGGCGTTATGACGCTGTATGGTTTGTTCCTCTTCCTTGTTAAACCAGCTTCGTTCGCCGGACAGAAGCTCCGCTTTGAGTTGGGCGTACAGTTGCTCATGCTCTACGGAGGTGGTGCAGTCTATGGCGTGCTCCAGACTGACACAGAGGAAACGGCGCGAGCCGGTACGGTCCACCAACAAATCTTCCCGGTTGCTGGTGCCGATGAACGAGGCGATGCGGGGAAGTGCCGAAGCACTGCGTTTGTAGGCCTTGCGGATATTCAGTGCGGAAACCTGCATCAAGTTCTTTAGAAGGGGCATTTTGGACACACCCAACTTGTCGAATTCATCCAGGTTGATCAGGCCGTAGGCGGCTAACCTGGCTTCGGCGGATGCCAGGGAGCCGAGGTCGTAACTTTCTGTGTAATAGGCTTTCAGCACATCGGGCATCAGCAGGCGGCAGAACGTACTTTTCCCTAATCCTTGTCGGCTGCTCACCAACAGGGGAGCCACGCTGTTGGCGCGGTTGGTATCCGACCGGAACTGCATCCATTGGGCGGAGAGTCCCAGCATCCAGCGGTGGAAACCGTTCACCCATACCGGATTGTCGGACACCCGGCGGGCGAGTGCCGACACCCGGTCCGTGCCGTCCCATTCGGGGAGCTGCTCAAAGTAAGCGGTAAAGGGATGGTATTCGCTGATGCGGCGCGAGCGCACAAAGCGTTGGATGTCTCTGTCCCAGCAGTCTATGCCCGCTTCGATGGCCTCCAGACTGAGCGAGTTCATCCAGCGTTCGTCCACCTTGGCGTAGCGCAAGTGATCATCGGAAATACCGTTTTCCACGCCCGCCACCTCGGTCTCCTCAGTCAGCACGTTGAATCGGAAGCGGTAGCGGGAGGTGAGAAAAGTGGTCACTTCCTGCATCAAGGAACGTGATTTCGCCTTCCCAACAGTTTCTTCCGGAGATATTGGCGCGGCTTCCTTTTCAGTATCTTTCGAGGATTTCAGTCCGACTTCCTTTCGGGAGTCTTCCAAAGATATCGGTTGGGCTTCCTTTTTAATGTCTTTCGAGTGTATGGGATTCATAACCTCCCGAACACTTTCCAATTGTACAGACTCCTCCTCTGTTTCTTCCGTTAAGGCAGCCAGACATCCGGAAAAACCGTCTCTGCTTTCCAACAAATTTCCCTCGCCGTTTTCAGCAAGAAGAACCTGTGACTTGTCCACTTCTTTCACTCCATCTTCATCGGAAACGATGTAGTGGTAACTGCCCGCCAGCGCATTTCCGTCGGTGCGCGGAGTCCAGTCCAGCACCAGAACCACCCGGCCTTCGCGGATATCTACAGCCAGATGTACACCGGGCATGGTCCGACAAAGCGGCATCAGTCCGTTGAGGGCGGATACGAGGTCACGGCGTGGTGTTCCGTCGGAGGGAACAGGAGCTGACAGGAATTTGCTTCCGAAGAAGACTGTTTTGAGAGTGGCGAATACATTCATGAGCACTTTTTTTAGATTTGACGAACTACAAATATACAACATAAAAAAGCCTTTGTCAAGAGGGAAGACAAACTAAGCCAATCCCGACTCAGAATATGACGGAGCCTGACACAATGACATATATACGTATAGGCTCATGCATACGTACGTGTAGCCCGATGCGTATATACATGTGGGCTTATGCCACCGTATGTATTGGCCGATGCGTGCCTACGTACACATTTAAAGATATACAGCTCACGCTGAGTGCTGCAAAAAGACCTTGATGTTTTTAAAAAAGGTCGTTGTGTTTTCAAAAAACTTCAGCACCTTTTTAAAAAAGCTCGGCATCTTTTTCATGTAGGGGTAGATAGAATCATCCCCTCACTAAGCCGGTCATCCCTTCTTTTCCGACCATCTTTGTTCCCGTTCATCCTTACATTTTAATTAAAGCATCCAGATAATCAATCTGTTAAGAATGACAGGACATCCCCTCATCCTCGTTTCAGCGGCGTTTGCCAAGTTTCTCCAAATCAGCCTTCAGCATTTGTGCTATCAAAAAAAGTCATACAGATGAAAGGAGACTGAAAAGACAACACGGGATGTCCATTCATTATCGGAATCCCCACCAACATGATGTTTCAGCAGCTAATGAAAGGAAGAACGGAATTTTCGGACAGCTCCCTGATTAGGGATTAATCCGAAAATCCTGTGGGTGATCCGTGTAGATTATCCAAATAACATTATTTTTGCATTTAAATTAAACAAACCAATCCAATGAATCCCAATCGTAGTCTGCATAAGTTACTTCGGATAATCTTCTCTGAAGTTTTAATGGAATATTTCGATATATCCAGTTGGCATGACGATTCTTCAAAAATCGAAGTTTGGCTTGATGAGAAGAATTATATGGAACGTTTTGATTACAAGAGCGGTACTGTCATTTCCAGTGGTTTTATAGATGAAAAAGTAATTCAGGACTTTCCTCTGCGTGGTAAACCTGTCTATCTTCATGTCCGGCATCGTCGCTGGTATGATAAAGCCACCGGTGAACCCTTTTCCTATACATACGATGACCTTGCTGCCGAAGGAACGAAACTCACCCCCGAGTTTGTTTCTTTTTTAAAAGAGGAAGATTGAAAGTAGCGTCTGTAGCGTAAGTTCAATGGTCCTACTGGCGTAGCTTGCACATTAGTTTCAATCCACACACCTACATGAGGTGTGACCCCCTCCTGAAATCGGAGACCTTGCAATATTCTGGTTTCAATCCACACACCTACATGAGATGTGACGTGTAGGTATTGGAGTAGACATCATACACAACAGTTTCAATCCACACACCTACATGAGATGTGACCTGTAGGATAGTTTATCTCCCACTCCTCATAAGGGTTTCAATCCACACACCTACATGAGATGTGACTATATATTAAGTTCTTCTTCTGATGTGAATTTTGTTTCAATCCACACACCTACATGAGATGTGACATGGGTTCTTTCCGCTTAGTCTCGCGATTAAATGGTTTCAATCCACACACCTACATGAGATGTGACTGTATTCATTTTGCATGTTCCACATTTCCAATTGGTTTCAATCCACACACCTACATGAGATGTGACTCCTGCTCCACGGATACTCGTGTGCATCCGGTAGGTTTCAATCCACACACCTACATGAGATGTGACCTTACATTTTAATGTATCGCCCCGAATCTCGATGTTTCAATCCACACACCTACATGAGATGTGACAAGCCCAGCGATGCAAGGTAAACACTACTCATGGGTTTCAATCCACACACCTACATGAGATGTGACTTCATGTACCTTTTCGAGCAATTTATTATACTGAGTTTCAATCCACACACCTACATGAGATGTGACAAACCGCCAATATAGTGAGCGTGGTTACCCAAAGTTTCAATCCACACACCTACATGAGATGTGACAAAATCAGACATAGCGGTAAAATTTATATATTAATGTTTCAATCCACACACCTACATGAGATGTGACATTGAGCAGATACAGCGTAATCGGTCATCTGAGCGTTTCAATCCACACACCTACATGAGATGTGACCTCAGTATCAGAAGAGTAACGCAATCCATCATCAGTTTCAATCCACACACCTACATGAGATGTGACGTTTTCGGGGGTTGTTTTTTCCACAAGACGAAGTTTCAATCCACACACCTACATGAGATGTGACGATGCAGCCGTTTTCCTGTATTCAAGTATAGAGAGTTTCAATCCACACACCTACATGAGATGTGACGGTATACAGAGTTGTATATTATAAATCAATAAATTAACCCTACTAATATGCGAATTCTCATTTTTATTTCAATTGAATAACGGCATTCGCCTTATAAACAAGCCAATCTGCTGATTATTAAGAGTTGCGAAGATACTACTTTTTTTGCAACACTCCACATTCGCACACATTATACAATAAAAGCATTATTAACTTTATAAGCAGTTTCGACACCTATCACTTCCACCCTTCTATTCTCATTTTTACTAAGAATATAGAATCTAACACTATCACGAGACATATCAATGATATCTTTGATTCTTCCTCTCAAGAGACAATATTGTGCTTCTGTCACCTCACATTCAAAGACAGAATTCTGTACCCTCTGTCCATAATCTATGCAAGCCTTAGCCACACACCGTAAACGGCGAGCTCCTTCCTTGCTCGTAGTATCCACATCATAAGTTACAAGAATATACATACTCGTAAATCATTTTATTAGAAATACCGGATAATTATCAATATCTTGCCTAATATATCTTGCCATCAACATAGCTTGTGCATAAGGCAGAAGTCCTATCTCAATTTTTTCATTAAGATAAGGATGGATTATCACCTCTCTTTTCTTAGCCTGCCATGCAGAAATAAAAATCTTTTTCCCTTTATCTGTCATAACAATCCCATTATCACCTTGAAACAAAAAATCCTTGGATGTGATCTGTCTTTTATTAATCAATGACAAGACAAAACGATCACCAAGATAGGCACGAAATTCTTCCATCATATCCAATGCTAAGGACGTACGCCCCGGACGAAGTGTATGGAGAAATCCTACATAGGGATCAAGACCTACAGTCTCGAGTGCTGCAGATATTTCATTTGCTATCAAAGTATAAGCAAATGACAACATGGCATTCACTGCATCCTTAGGAGGACGGCGATTACGACCATGAAATGGAAAATCAGCTTTCTGATTAAGTATCAAAATAGGCAACACTTCAAAATAAGCATTTGAAGCCATGCCTTCATACCCTATTAGGGTCGTCTTATCTTGAGCTGTCAAAGCTTCACGCTTGGCATGCTCCAACACTTGTACTGCTTGATTGACATCTTCATTCTCCCCATAATCACGAATATATCTCCTCAATATATTACGATAGTTTTGAATCTTACCGCCAATCATCAGCCGTGCCGCATGTAACGACCAAGATTCATCGTCCGACAATTGATACTGTTTTTTACGCAACAGTACATTCCCTTTCGTCGTGCCCTGTACCCTGCTGATAAATCTGCCATGAGGAGAAAGGAATGTAAGTGATATGCCATTGTCAGTGCACAATTTCATCACACCGGGACTTGCGCCCATATATCCGAACGTCACAATGCCTTCTATGTTAATAGCAGGAATACGAAACACTTCCTCTTGTTTGACCGACACTACAACATTCAGCCCATCCTTACTAAGATACGCTTCCGGTGTCGTCACATACAAAGTATTCAACAATTTTCTCATTCATATAAATTTTTATTAAGGTATGTATCCACCGTAGTACAATTCTTTACCATCGTTGGCATACAAATATCTTTGAGGGAACATTTATCACAATGCTTGCCATACTCCGCCTTCGGAATAACCGCTTTGGCGAATACCTCGTGCATATCTTGAGTACATTGCTTGACAATGTTCCGCAATTCATCAGTTATATCCACATTCACCCGATGGCGAAGTTCTCCATAAAAGAACACACCGTATGGTATATGGATAGCGTACATTTCCTCAAGACACATTGTCTGTGCTGCCAACTGCACTTCATCCACTTCATTCCTTTTTGGTTTGCCATGTTTATACTCCACAACCACCGGTTTCCATTGCCCCGGATACTTCGGATGCTGAATTGTGTCTTCAAAAGATAAAGACGGAAGCAGTTCTATAGCATCTGAAATACCATAAAGACCCAGTTCATACGAAGCAATATTCACTGCGCGTAATGTTATTTGGTCACCACACTTCTGCCTATAAAACGGATCATCTACATGCTTGTGCAGGATCTGTCCTTCAATGGTAAGACGATTATCATCCCATTGCTGTTCGATATGTATTAAAGCCCATTGCCGAGGACAGAACCTAAAGTGCTGAATCCCCGACAACATGAGCATATCGTCTTCGCTATACATATACCTTTTACTTATATCAGCTCTTCAACAGTAACATTTGATGGAACATTCTCCTTGTCTATAATGACCGAATAGTCGCTGAATGAACGCGGTGCTCCGTCACAGATCTTCTCCACCTTAACCAAGTCAAACAGTTTGTTGGCAGGAGCATTGCCTAATACGGAATCATGCTTGAAAACAATCAGCTTTTGTGCACTCATCAATCCGCGTGCTGCCGAACGGTCCACATCGAACATATTCTTCAATGCTTCAAAAAATAATGCAAGGTCTTCTTCTGAGAATCCGGTTTGTCGTGCCAAGTTGGCAGAGATGAAACCATGGCAGATGTAGAGGCCGTAAGGTACGGTAGCCTTGCGACCTTGTATTCCTACTTGCAACTCATAAGGCTTTTCTTCATCGCGGGCTGCGCACACCGTTAGTGCATGTTCTTCTGAAACAATCATATCTTTTGAACGGGCAAAAGTCATCTGAACAGCTCCTCTTACTTGTCCTGCATTAGGGCCCGTTGATAGAACTGCGCCAAAGGTTCTCACATCAAAGAATCGTTTGCACATAGCAGTTCTACCAGCAGACACTTTATCAGCAGGAGCTTTTCCTTTCTCAAGCTTTATACTGAGATCTTCATATGTCTTACGGATTTCTCCATTAATAAAGACTTCTTCGCCTGAAATTTCCTTAGACTTAACAAGAATATCGTTACCAAGTTGTCCTGATTTAGCTATTTGCACATAATTACGCACCTTGCGCTTAAGGCAAACATCTGTAACAAGTCCCATACCAGTTTCAGCATCCACACGGGGGAGATTGCCTGCATCGGGGTCACCATTTGGGTTACCGTCTTGTACATCAAAGATGTAAACAAAATCTATTCTGTTTCTAATTTCTGACATAGTTATTTTCTTTTTTATATTGTTATTACTCTTCTGCTTCTTTATTATCTCTGTGGCATTTCTGATGATAATAGCCAAGAAAAAAACGTCCTTGATCACTCAAATTCAATGTATTTGGAAAATCTTGGATTAATGCTATAATTTCTTTCTTTTGATCATCAAAGAAATTAGCAAGTCCTTTTTTGTCTTTTGCTAATTTGCTATAATGACTATTTGATAGTTTAAGAATGGTTGGAAATACAGCTGATGGGGTAGATGAAGCTGCATTCAAATAACTTGAACGAATAGTATCTTGCTTATTTGCGGCATACTGGAGATTTTCCATTACCGCAAATAACCGTCCGCAAAGATACCCTTGATTTTGATTGTCTTTATCTAACATAATATCGAGTTTTTTATTGTTGTTATTATCATTCAGTCGGTTAAGATAAGCCTTGATGATGGCAGCATGCACAATGTTAACGGATTGTTTTGCACGTATGCGGCAAACGCAAGCTTGAAACAAAGAAACCGGATATGGTAATCCTTGAAAGATGCTTTTCACCACGGCATCAGGAAGACTAGGAGGGCAATTTTCTTTTATGTTCTCTTTCAAACTAACAGCCTTGAGTATTGCGTATAGACTACAATAATTAGGTCTTTTATCTCCACTCGTTATGATTTCCATATCTTCAAAATGCAAGAGAAGTTTACCGGCAAATTCCTTTACTGTAGTCTCATTCCAATACGATATCGCTATTCTTGCCTTGTTAGCGGCAAACATTCCGAGAATATAAAATTTATCATCAGTTTGAATAGGCTTATTTCCATTATATATTGATTTGAATATTTGGGTAATATTTTCAAGTATGCTATCAGGGTTATCCTTTTCTTCCCACCCAAATAAAGAATACACACTCTCTTCTATTTGCATATTTACTTCGTTTTTCCTTGAAGCCCAAAATACATAAGTCCTTAAGCCGACAGTAAATTTATTATGAGAGTTATAATCAATCAGTTTTTTTAAAGCAGCAGCAATTGCAAATTCCGCCGACTTAGACATCGGCGCATTATTTCCTTGCTCTTTTCCGTAGGAATCATATCCTTGATTCTTTTGAAAAGACACCAATTTTGTATCACTGAATTTCCCTAATTGGATTTTTGTAAAAGTTTTAACTGGTTGACATTTTTCACCCGTAACTAAACACACACAGATTCTGCTGAAATCAGTTTTGCCCTCATCAGTTTTATAATAAGATAAAACTGATTCTTTCTCAGCTATTATCTGTGTTTCTCCTTGAATGAGAAAAGATATGTTTTTAGTGAAATTCTTCTTTATATTATCCCAGTTATCGGCCTTTTGGAGCAATGACAATACGTCCTTGTTACCAATATAGAAGTTTGCAACAGCTTTTAAATCCTCATCATAGGGATATTGAGAACATAAGTCATTGATGTATTCAAGAAATGCCGAATGGTTTCTAACATTCTTGGCAATTTCTTTTTTATACTCAGCTTCCTTTTCAGGCTTTAATCCCTCGTCATTTATATGTATAGTAGCATTACTAATGCCTAAAACATAAGAAAAATTATCCCATAAATGATTAGGCAAACTTTTTGTGCCTGTACGACCATTGGTTTTAGCTACAAGTTTCTTAACAGGATTATCCTCTATTCTACACAGATTTCCATCTTTATCAATAACAATTATAAAACCAATCTCTTTGTATTCCAGCCCCAAAGGAGCTACATTATCCCCACTTCGATGGTAATAATCATACAATGCCTTCAATATCATCTCAGTACCTCCTCACTATCTTTACTTGGTACAACAATCACACCTTGTTTCATTCTAGCACGATAAAACATGGCATCCGGTTTCTGGGCATTCCCCTCAAAATCCATATCATAAAGCATAATGCCCAAATCTCTGTCTTCAAACAAAGGCGGCTCAAGATAATCCGTATTATCAATGTATTTCCAATTTGCGGCAAATTCGCGGCAACCCAAATAAGGCTGCGTAAAGCATTGCCCTTGCAATGCTCTGCGTTCAAACATCTGATAATACTTCATGGGATTCTCATCATTACTTGGCTGATGTTTGGCAAAAGCCTCCTTCGGACGATCTTTTACTGGGATAAATATCAATTTGGCATAAATGCGATAACGCACATCTTGCAAAAGCAAAGAGTTCTTCTGTTGGCGTGTCTTTCCATCGTCTATATAAATTGGTTTCATACTGGAATTTACCACTGCTCCCACTTCATTTCGCCTGATGGTAGTCCACTTAATGGGATTAAGCACTTCAATCTTCGTCACCTGCCAACGCATGGCATAGCGTTTGAAAAGTATAGCCTCAAAGACAGCACGTGCTGCCGATGGTGTAATGACATCGTAGCTCACTCGTTCTACTTTCAGTTCCGGGCGAGTAAAACAAGCCCAGTCACCCCATATCTCCAAACAATATTCTTTATCTGTATATTCCATATTATTCATTACTTTCGTTATTTTGCTATAAATCTTCCGATTCCGTCTTGTCTTTATATCATTAATATCTCTTCCATCCAATGGTTTTCAAGTTTAAGCCCTATAGCATTATCATACTGCGCCCTGTCGGCCAACACATATATACCTTCCAATATTTCTTCAACAGCACCATATTTAATCAATTGACTGAAATTCGAGCGATGAACACCTACAGTAAACTTGGCCAGTTGTTTCATTAATGAATATGTACAACCCGACTTTTTCAAATTCTCCACAAGTCCCATACTGTTTTCCCAATTCACTATGACATTCATACCATCATCATCAATCAGCCTAAACTCTTTTGAGGCTGTTTCAAAACATAACTCGTCAAGTTTATAAAGATAATGTTTCATATCCTTTTTATCAAACGTATCCTTCCTGAAATAAAGCTGTTGAAAATACTTTTCCATTGTGGAAGGAGCAAACCAATCGCTATCAGTAGGTAAGTTCAGTCGTGCATTGTTGGCTGCTGCCATTGAACCAAAGAGTATGCGCTTCTCTGCAGAAAGGCTGAATACAAATGTGTGACCAATCCTATTTTTCCCTTCACGGTTACATCTTCCCGCCGCTTGCAATACAGAATCAAGTCCTGCCTCTTGACGAAATACAACTGGAAAATCTATATCTACACCCGCTTCTACGAGTTGGGTTGCTATTACTCTTACAATTGGATGTGCTTCATCCTTTAACAAAGCTTTTATCTTACATATCGTTTCACTAATATGGGCAGGGCACATCATTCTTGATAAATGAATTTTCACTCCTTCGTCAGGCAAGCGATTATACAATTCCTTGGCATCCTTACGGGTGTTCACAATACAGAGTACCTTATCATGTTCAGACACCTTTGCCGCTATTTCATCATATGTTTTCCCCGTGTTATCTATTTCCAATTTCACACGACGGAGCTTGTCATGTAACGCAAATTCAGTCGGAATAATTTCCATGATATGCTCTATTCCCTTAAATCCGACTTTAGGATTTGCGCCTTCTATCAAACCGCTAAGCACCGGCTGACTCGCTGTTGTAAACAATATAGATACTCCAAACATTTTTTGATATGCCTTCATCGCATCGACTATCGGTTGCAAAAAGTCGGTCGGCAATGTCTGAACCTCGTCTAAGATAATAACTGAATTCACGATATTGTGCAACTTACGGCATTCGGACGGTCTATTGCTAAACATAGATTCAAAAAGTTGCACGTTGGTAGTGACAATAATGGGATAATCCCAATTTTCAGTGGCCAGCTTCGCTTTTTCGCGTACTTCCTCATTTTTAATATCATCCGGATTGAAGTTACTGTGATGTTCCAATACATTCTCTTCACCGAAGATTTTCTTCAGGAGACCTGCCGTCTGTACAATGATGCTAGTATATGGAATGGCAATGATGATACGATTCATGGCATGATTTGCAGCATGCTTCATGGCCCATAACAAAGACGAAAGCGTCTTGCCGCCTCCCGTTGGTACCGTAAGGCTGTAGAAACCTTTTTCACCTAAAGATGTTTTGCTGCATTGTTCTTGTACTTTCCTACGAATACGATTTACTTCCGTATCAACTGCATCCAACTGCAATTTTTGCAAATGCGCTTCCAATTTCGGTAACAAATCGACAACCGTAGACGAGCACTTCCTTTTCTGCCATGACTCTAGATTCATAAATTGCTCCGTGTCGAGTCGGTCAGCATCGACAAGACAAGAAAAAAGCATACGAGACAGGTGATGAAAGTGTTTCCGGTCTACCTTAAATTTAGAAAAAGGTGATTCAAGAAATTCTTTATACAAGAAGGGTATATCTATATTTATATTATCCTTGTCTATTTCTTCAGGCAACGGTTTTTCCTGCAAGATATTTTCTGCTTCCACATAATCATACAGTCCTGTATGGTGGGAAATTATTTGATTGGCAAGAAGATTGAGAACATCTTTCCCCATGAAATCCTTTGCCAGTATTCCACCCACAAAAGCATGAGCGTGATCATTATAATGCTTTTTATCATCCGTGGACAAACCGTTTACTTTACGTATGTATTGTTGGAACGCTGCACGTTCTTTACCTTTGTCATGAAGCAGACCAAGTGCATATCCCCAAGAAGGGAGTTCAAACCTTTTGGCAAAAGAGGCAGCTATTTTTGCTACTCCTTTTTGGTGCTCATCATTTGACTGTATCACCCATTGTCCATTCTCTTTATTTTGATACAAATGAGAGATTAATTGTCTTTCTGCTATCATATAATAAAATTCATTAAAGTCATATCATACAAATGTATAAAATAATTTTAGATTTTACTAACATTAAAAGCTACTGACGGCAAGTTTTCAAACTGAACCTTCTATATTTTGTAGGAATCCATAAAAGAAAAAGCTCCAAAAATCATTGATTTTCAGAGCTTTTCTTCAATTTACTTTTCTGATTCGTACACCCTCAGGGATTCGAACCCTGGACCCACTGATTAAGAGTCAGTTGCT
>OGRK01001544.1_pt1 | contig 14099 bp, 8 predicted proteins | sample 1553471 | NCBI WGS metagenome assembly OGRK01 (sample SAMEA2580080, study PRJEB22360) | human gut metagenome | biome: human gut; feature: human-associated habitat; material: faeces | place: Denmark | collected 2008/2010
CATACCTGCTTGCAATGATAATATTATTTCTCAATAAATTTAAAACAGCTTCTAAATTAATGTGTAATTTTGTCGACGGTTAAGACGGTTTATAGGAATGGATATTCAGAACTTTTCTGCGCTTTTTAACACTCCGGCGAGACGTGAAGCGTTTTTGAAACTCATTAAAGACAACAAGACAAAGCACATTTTTATACAGGGACTCGAAGGTTCCTCGATAGCGCTTTTCTTTTCCAATCTTCTAGAACATAAACAGGCACACATCATCATTGCAAACGATTTGGACGAAGCCGGTTATCTGTACAACGACTTGGTGCAAATAAACGGTAACGACCACATTCTTTTATTTCCATCTGGATACAAGCGGGACATCAAATACGGGCAACCCGACCCCCCTTCCGAAATACTGAGAACCGAAGTTCTGAACCGCCTGTGTCAAAAAGGAGAGTCCCTGTTGATAGTCACTTATCCCGAAGCTATCGCCGAAAAGGTTGTCCCGGTCAATATGCTTTCCGAACAGACCCTTCACATCGACAAAAATTCGAAGTGCGACATCATCACACTATCCGACAAACTGAGAGAACGAGGGTTCGAAGAAGTGGACTACGTGTACGAACCCGGTCAGTTTGCTGTACGGGGTAGTATTCTCGACGTCTTTTCGTATACCAACGAATTGCCCTATCGTATCGATTTTTTCGGTAAAGAGGTAGAAAGCATTCGTACTTTCGAAGTGGAAACACAACTTTCCACCGGAAAATTGGAAGAAGTTTATATCGTTGCCAACGTATGCGGACAGGAAGCCTCCGGCATCTCCATACTCGATTTCATCGATAAAAACACGATTTTAATCTGTCACAATCTGTCATGGGTGATCGACAGAATTTCAACCATAGCTTCCGAATCGCTCTCCGAGCAAACCCTTATCGCCGAAGAGGGCGACCGCTATGCTATGCAAAAAATTATCGATGTAACAGCTTTTCAAAAAAAGATAACTACATTTCAAAGGATAGATTATGGAGCAAGCAGTGAAGCGAATGCGCCGGCGGCCATTCGTTTCAACTGCGCACCACAAGGTGTTTATCACAAAAATTTCGATTTAGTCAGCCAATCGTTCTCCCAATTCATCGAAAAAGGCTACACTCTTTACATACTCAGCGACAGTGAAAAACAGATAGAACGATTGCAAGCTATTTTCGAAGAACGAGGCGATTCCATCTCGTTTACACCAGTATTGAAAACCTTGCATGAGGGATTCGTCGACAACGATTTGAAAATAGGTTGTTTCACCGACCACCAGATATTCGATCGGTTTCACAAATACACTTTGAAAAGCGAGCATGCGCGTTCAGGGAAACTGGCTCTTTCCTTGAAAGAGCTCAACCAGATAGAAGTCGGCGACTACATCGTACATGTGGATCACGGTATAGGTCGTTTCGGGGGATTGATACATACCGAGATCAACGGAAAAATACAAGAGGTCATTAAACTGACTTACCAAAACGACGATATTATTTTTGTCAACATTCACGCCTTGCACAAATTGGCGAAATACCGGGCAAAAGAGGGAGAAGCTCCTCGTATCAACAAACTGGGAAGCGGTGCTTGGGAACGCATGAAAGAGAAGACAAAAGGCAAGATGAAAGAGATTGCCCGCGACTTGATAAAACTCTATGCCGCCCGTAAAGAGGAAAAAGGATTCGCTTTCTCGCCCGACTCGTTCCTGCAACAAGAACTCGAAGCATCGTTCATTTACGAAGATACTCCCGACCAGATAAAATCCACAGCCGAAGTGAAAGCCGACATGGAACGCGAACGCCCTATGGACAGGCTCATCTGCGGCGACGTGGGTTTCGGGAAAACCGAAATTGCCATACGTGCGGCATTCAAAGCCACCTGCGACAACAAACAGGTCGCAGTACTCGTGCCTACCACCGTATTGGCCTTCCAGCATTACCAAACCTTCAAAGAGCGATTGAAGGAGTTCCCAGTACGTATCGAATACCTCAGCCGAGCCCGGAAAGCCTCAGAAGTAAAAGCCATTTTGAAAGACCTCGCCGACCGCAAAATAGATATTATCATAGGAACCCACAAGCTCATCGGGAAAGATGTGAGATTCAACGACCTCGGACTTTTAATTGTCGACGAAGAACAAAAATTCGGAGTGGCCGTAAAAGAGAAACTCAAACAGATGAAAGTGAATGTCGATACCCTTACGATGTCGGCAACTCCCATACCTCGCACCTTACAATTCTCTTTAATGGGTGCACGCGACCTTTCGGTTATCTCTACCCCTCCGGCCAATCGCTATCCTATCCAAACCGAAGTACACGCTTTCAACGACGACATTATCAAAGAAGCGATTAACTTCGAGATGAGCCGAGGCGGGCAGATTTTTTTCGTCAACAACCGTATTCCCCAACTGTACGAACTCGAAAACACGATTCACCGGTTGGTTCCCGACGCACGTGTCGTGATCGGGCACGGACAAATGCCACCCGAAAAATTGGAACAGGCAATTATCGACTTCGTCAACTATGATTATGATATTTTACTGGCTACTACCATTATCGAGTCGGGAATAGATATGCCAAACACCAATACGATAATCATCAACGATGCACAAAACTTCGGATTAAGCGAACTGCATCAACTGCGGGGACGTGTAGGCCGCAGCAACCGAAAGGCTTTCTGTTACCTGCTCACTCCACCACGCCACACATTCTCGGTAGATGCCCGCCGACGGTTACAAGCCATCGAAAGTTTCTCGGAATTGGGAAGCGGCATACACATCGCCATGCAGGACCTCGACATACGAGGAGCCGGTAACCTCTTAGGAGCGGAACAAAGCGGTTTCATCGCGGATTTAGGCTATGAAACTTACCAAAAAATTTTAAAAGAAGCTGTCGAAGAATTGAAAAACGATGAATTCAGCGACCTCTATTACGGAGCCGATTCGGATACGAAACCCGAAGAATTCGTCTCGGAATGTACCATTGAGTCCGACTTGGAAATCTTATTCCCGGCAAACTACGTACCACAGGAATCCGAGCGTATCTCCTTATATCAAGAGCTCGACAACATGGAGCGTGAAACCGATATACGACAATTTTGCGAGCGCTTGGAAGACCGTTTCGGACGCATACCCCACGAAGCTATGGAATTGATTCGGGTAGTCCGGTTAAGACGGCTGGCTAAACAATTAGGAATCGAGAAAGTAGGGTTGAAACAGGGATACATGTATCTTTACTTCGTTTCGGACGAGCATGTCGCCTATTATCAATCCGCTGCATTCGGTCGCATCTTAGGATTCTTGCAAAAAAATCCCAAGCTTTGTAAATTGCGGGAAATAAACGGTCGCCGCTCGTTAGCTATAAAGGACATCACTTCGGTGGAATCGGCGGTATCGGTTTTGGAGGAGGTGTTGCAGACACTTCCGGTTTAGTGGAAGACTGCACTTCCGTATTTTTCTCCTTCATGGTTCCCCACGGAATACCCCACAACTCATCGGGATTATGGCCGGCCGTCAATAGAGCCGAATTAATATAATCCCGTCCCGACGGATTTTGGAACGGATACAGACCGAACCGGGGCATGATAGCAGCATAATGTTCGAAAATTTCGGCTTGTATAGATTCATAGCTTACCCAATTTTTATTAGCCGAAAAGCAATATAACTGCAAAGGCAACCCGTTATCGTTAGGATCTAACGTTCTGACCATAAGAGTCAATTGATCGTTGATAAACTTATGTTGTTGTAAATAAAGAGTCATGTAAGCTCTGAAAAGCCCTAAATTCGTCTCGATCGTTCCGTTCACCAGTCCCGCGCTATTTTCGGTATTTTCTACAATTCCTTTTTGTTGTTGAGCCTCTTTTTTCTCGATGAAATCGCGCAGAATATCGATTTGTTTCAAATTTTGCAATAATTCGGGGGTACAAAATTTTACCGTGTTCAGGTCGATGGTAAACGAGCGCATGATACGACGGCCACCCGAATCGGACATTCCGCGCCAGTTTTGTACCTCCCCTGAAATAAGCGAATAAGGAGGAATAGTCACTATGGTATTATCGAAATTCTGAACCTTCACCGTATTCAACGAAACATCGATAACGACTCCGTTCACGGCGCCACCCGGCACGACAATCCAATCGCCATTCCTTATCATATCGTTTTGCGAGAGTTGTACACCGGCGACAAAGCCCAATATGCTGTCTTTAAATATCAACATCAGCACCGCGGCAAATGCGCCCAATCCGGTAATCAAAGCCATCGGCGAACGTTCTATCAAAATAGATACCGCAATAATCACCCATATCCCTATCAAAAGTCCTTTGATAATTTGTATCATTCCCTTCATCGGCCGATCCCGAAATGCGGTACGACGAGAATAGATACGCCAAAAGACCGAAATTTGCGTATTGATCGAAAAAACGAGGACTCCGAGCAGATAAATCCAGCAAACTTTTTCGATAATCCGTAATAGTTCGGGAGTTCCGTGAAAAGCAAATGGCAACAGAGATAAAATCACCAACGGCGGGATAACATGCGTTATATGGGTAAAGACTTTGGCTTCGACCAACCCTTTCAACAGATCCCCTCCTTTATATTTTATAATCCGATGAATCACATAAATAACAATCATTCTCAAAATCCTTGCAACCACAATAGCGATCACAAAAACAAGAATACCATACACAATTCTATCCCAAACCGGCGAAGGCTCTCCCGTTATTCTATGCAATAAAGAAGATACCCATTCCATGAGCCGGTCGGCTACTTCATAAGCTTTATTCATCAAATATCTTTTTTGTTAAAACGTTTTCATACCCCAGAGAGTTCACTACCGATCAGAGATCGGGCAACCATATCCTTCGCTTAAATAAGTCTCAAACAAAAAAAGAAATTCCTTTCAGAAGGAATTTCTTTTTTCCACAATAAACGAAAACTAATATATGCAACTATTGAACCGCCACTTTCGTTCCATTAACAATATACATTCCTGCTGGAACCGTTATTTCCGAATTTCCACCCGAAACTCTGACCATACGAATCAACTGCCCGGTAAACGAATATATATAAATATCCATATCCTTTGGAACAGAAACATAGATAGCTCCCGATCCTCCATAAACGACAAGGCCATCGACAATTCCCGACTGAACACCCGATGGAGTTTTAATATAAGGTTGTGACTCGTTTCCATAAGAATCAATAGCCGTTATAGCATACACATATCCCAATTGAGTATAAGAAGAAACATCTATACTTTTTTCCCATGTAACTCGCTTCAAATAGGCCGATGTTTCATAGGTTTGAGGATTATTAGCCACGCGACTGGGTACGAAATACACGGCATAACGTATCGTTTCATCTGCATCAGCCGACCAGCTCAACATATTTCCCGACACCGAAATATCGGTAATATCGGGCAAATCACAGGGCGTTTTCCAGCTCATAACGGGCGTTAACGCTGGTTCGGTAAATTTATTCTCGGCGACATAGGTATCCAACCCATAACTGAAAAACTGCGTCGTATTGAAAAAGACGTGTCCGGGAGCCCCCATCAGATCGGTCGATCGGTTCATATCCACTTCAAACCCGCACTCTTCCGTACCTTTGGCTGCTGTCGCGGCGATAGAACGTTCCACCATCGACAAACCGTTATATTCGTTCTCGCTCATGCCGAGCCGACGCAATACACTTTTCATACGCTGCGGACTATTTTGGGGCATCGTAGAAATTCGCATACTCGAATAAAAGTGTCTGTCCATCGTCTTGGCCACCTTCGCCCACCACGGAACCAATGTCTTATACCCCCAAACATGAGTGTTGAAACTCGGCCAGTAACATTGTGGCGAAATATAGTCTATCGTTTTCGCTTTCAACCAAGCCACTCCATCGCAATATAGTTGGGAATAGGCACTCGTTCCTCCGCTTGTATTCAAATACTCTATACCATACGAAGCGGCGACACTACTGCTACCGCCCCATATCCCGAAAGGCCCTATACCGAATTTCACGGTCGGTTTCGTCTCCTGTATCATAGCGTAAATATCGGCGATAAGTTTGTTGCAATTCTCACGGCGCCAATCCCCCACATTTTTCCCTTCGGGTTTATATAGACTCTGAGAATAGGCATCTTCATTTTTAGTGCCTTCGTAGGGGTAAAAGTAATCGTCGAACACGATACCGTCGACATTGTACTTGATGACTATATCTTTGATAACCTTCACCAAATACTCGATTACCTCGGGATTCCCCGGGTCGAGAATAAAACTCGACGAATACTCCAACAGCCACTCCGGGTGATTCTTACGTATGGGATCATCGGCTCCGTTCATATTTTTTTCACTCTCATAGCGATATGGATTGATCCATGCATGAAGTTCCATTCCCCGCTTATGCGCCTCCTCTATGGCAAACGCCAGCGGATCATATCCCGGATCGACCCCACGTGTTCCCGTCAAAAACTTCGACCATGGCTCGTAGGCCGAATTGTACAAGGCATCCGACATAGGACGCACCTGCAACCAAACCGCATTCATACGGGCCGCCTGCATACCATCGAATATCTTAATCAGAGCGGCCTTTTGCTCTTCCAAAGTCTGGGTCGATTTGGGCCAATCGATATTACTCACCGAGGCCAACCATGTTGCACGAAATTCACGTTTTGGAGATTCGGCCCAACACCCCCAAATAATACCGATAGTTAAAAAAAGGAAGGATAATTTTTTCATGTTATTCACAAAATATTAGTGTATTTTGCAAATATATCCCTTTAAATTAATTCTTCAAGGCTATTTTATTTAAATAAATAAAACGGCACATAAAATATATAATTATTATACAAAATCGCTAATTGAACATAATACACAGAAGTAAGAAAAGAATCGCTATCTTTGCAAGAAATATGAAAACAGATTACGTTTCGTCGTAATCAAACGACTTTGCGTCTGTTTTCGTGCAGTATTTTGCAACAAATTATTTCGATTATAACCGAAACAATATTATATAATGAGTTTACAATGTGGCATAGTCGGCTTACCTAACGTGGGTAAATCGACTCTTTTCAATTGTCTGTCCAACGCAAAAGCGCAATCGGCAAATTTCCCGTTCTGTACCATAGAACCTAATGTAGGTGTCATTACAGTACCCGACGAACGATTAAACAAACTGGCAGAACTGGTGCATCCGCAACGAATAGTCCCCACCACTGTGGAGATTGTCGACATCGCCGGGTTGGTCAAAGGAGCCAGCAAAGGCGAAGGTCTGGGAAATAAATTCTTGGCGAACATCAGGGAAACCGATGCAATCCTGCATGTATTGCGTTGCTTCGACGATGACAACATTACTCACGTGGACGGAACAGTCAACCCGGTACGTGACAAGGAAATCATCGATTTCGAGCTCCAACTGAAAGACTTGGAAACCATAGAATCACGTATTTCAAAAGTCCAAAAACAGGCTCAGACAGGAGGAGATAAAGCAGCAAAGGTTACATACGAGGTTTTAAGCCGATACAAAGAAGCACTCGAACAAGGGAAAGCTGCTCGTACCGTCACTTTCGAGACCAAAGACGAACAGAAAATAGCTCATGACCTTTTCCTGCTTACCAACAAACCGGTAATGTATGTCTGCAACGTGGACGACAACAGTGCCGTATCGGGTAACAAATACGTGGATATGGTACGCGAAGCCGTTAAAGACGAGAATGCCGAAATCCTTATCTTGGCAGCCAAAACAGAATCGGAAATCGCCGAGTTCGAAACTTACGAGGAACGACAAATGTTCCTTCAAGAAATAGGCTTGGAAGAATCGGGCGTTTCCCGTCTGATCCGAGCGGCTTACAGCTTGCTCAATCTCGAAACCTACTTTACCGCCGGGCCTCAGGAAGTACGGGCATGGACCTATTTGAAAGGCAGTAAGGCTCCCCAATGTGCCGGTATTATCCATACCGATTTCGAAAAAGGTTTTATCCGAGCCGAAGTAATCAAATACGACGACTATATCGCTCTCGGTTCCGAAAACGCTTGTAAAGAGGCCGGTAAAATGTACATCGAAGGAAAAGAATATGTCGTACAAGACGGCGACATCATGCACTTCCGATTCAACGTATAATTTACACAGTCATTACCATACAAAAAAATGCGATGAAAATTCATCGCATTTTTTATATCCTCCTTCAAGAACCGTCAATGCTTTCCCGATAGATTTAAAATCTCGTCATAGCGGGATTTATTGCCCAAAATACGACAAGCCTCCTTTAAATCTTTATCGTTTTTGATCGACTCTATAATTTCGCCTTTCTGATAATAATACCGTTTCACAATCTCTATCGAAAGCAATTCGGCGATTTCATCGTGAAAAGTCTCCAAATCCCTATCCAAATCGTGATTCAAACAAGCTTCAAGCGCTTCGAACTGCTTCTGCGTGTTTTCATCGAAATATCCTTCGAATTTAGCGACCTCCTTTAAGTCGGACAATATCCGTTCACTCTGTTTGTCGTATTTGAAATCCTTCGATTTCACAAAAGCTTTGAATTCCTCGTATTCTTCGTCGGACAATTTAAAATCTTTCGGAGCCGGAATCGTATCGTGCTCGGCTGCATACCGAGTCGCATAATCGAAGAAATAGAAATCTTTCATCAAATAATAGCTGATATTCCCCCGCCTTTCCATCGAAGTTTCCACATCGGGTTTTATACCGCCTCCGTCACGGACAATCCTACCGTGAGCGGTCTTGAACTCGTGGGTAAGGCTATCGGGAATACGGGCGACGCTCCCGTCGGGATTGCGATGCGAATAATCGATAGCTTGTATCAAACGTCCGCTGGGTATATAATAACGAGCGATCGTTACCTTCAACATACCGTTATAAGGCAAAGGCCGTGTGGATTGCACTAATCCTTTGCCATAAGAACGTGAACCGATAATCACAGCCCTGTCGAGGTCTTGTAAAGCTCCGGCCACGATTTCCGAAGAAGATGCGGTTCCTCCGTCGATCAGCACGGCCAAAGGCATTTTCACATCGACTGGCTCCTGAGTGGTTTTATAAATCTTATCCATCTTCTTATTTCTTCCCCGGGTAGAAAGCACCTCTACCCCCTTCGGAACAAATAAATTGACAATCTGCACGGCCTGCTCCAAAATACCACCGCCATTACTGCGCAAATCGAGTACCAACGAAGTTATCCCCCGTTTTTTCAAGTCTTGTAAAGCCCGTTTCACTTCCCCGGCCGAAGTATCGGTAAAACTACTCAAATAAATATACCCCACGCTATCGCATACCACATCGTAATAAGGTACGGCAGGCATTTGTATCTTCTTACGAGTTAACTCGAAAGAGAGCAAGTCTTTCACACCGGGACGTTCGACCGTAACTTTCAACTGCGTATTCGCAGGTCCTTTCAACCGCTCGCTCACCTTCGCACTCTTCCACCCCAATACAGTATCGTTATCGATCATCACGATTTTATCTCCGGGACGCAAACCCGCTAATTGAGCCGGCATACCCTCATACGGCTCCGAAATGTAAACGGCATTATCCCGCTCCATAATGAAAGAACCGATACCCGCATATTCTCCGGTAGTCGAAAAGAAAAAATCGTCTTTCTCTTTCTCAGGTATATACTCGGTGTAAGGATCCAGACGCGCCAACATCGCATTTACACCGTCGCTAATAGCCTTCTCGGCATTAATCGTATCGACATAAAACATATTCAATTCCTTAAAAAGAGAATTGAATATATCGAGGTTACGTGATATTTCGAAATTTTTCTCGTCAGATTTGCCTGCCCATATCGGATTTATAAATCCCGAACAAAAAGATAATACCGTTACTGTCGCAAAAGTCAACCTTATATTTTTCATTTCACTTCTTTTAATCACACGAAGATAACTAATGCCGAATATCTTCGGCAACCATAGAAGATACTTTTAACTTTATTTCAGTCCAAATCTCATCGCTCATCTTAGTACCGATTACTTTAATCACACGACCCGCCAATAAAGAACCGATAGCACCGCAAACTCCCAACGAGCAATTTTGAGAAAGACCGTAAAGAAACCCCGAAGCATATAAATCCCCGGCTCCCGTAGAATCTACTCGAACCTCTGGTGTCGCAGGGACCTCGGTAATTATGCCTTCACACCCTACGAAAGAACCTTGTGCACCACATTTTACAACAGCAATCCTACAATATCGCGACAATATCTCTGTCGCTTTACGGGGCTCTTCGCCTGTATAGGCCAATGCCTCTTCCTCGTTCGCAAATAGAATATCCACATAATTCTCCACCAAATCACGGATAATCGCATAATTATCTTTTACTACATTGTAACTCGCCATATCGAAAGAAACAGACAAGCCGACCTCTTTTGCCAATTGTACGGCTCGTAAAATCAACGAAGTGTCTTGCACCAAATACCCTTCGATATGCAATATATCATACCCTTCGAACATTTCGGCAGAGAGCTCCTCGGCGCACAAAGTAGCCGCTGCACCCAAGAATGTACCGAAAGTCCGCTCTCCATCGGGAGTTATCATCGTCATGGCACAACCCGAAGCCTGTTCTCCTTCGATCAACAAAGTCTGCACGCCATTGCGCTCCATATCCTCCCGGAAGAAGCGGCCATAAGCATCCCGACCTATTTTCCCGATGAATCCGCTCTCTATTCCCATACGGGCTACTCCCGAAACAGCATTAGCGGCCGACCCGCCTGATGCTAAGGTGGTTTCCAGCCCTTCGAAAACCGACATAATTCTCAAAAGCTTCTCTTCGTCTATAAGTTGCATACCGCCTTTCAGCAGCCCCATCTCATCGAAACACTCGTCGGAATGTAACCGTGCAAGTACATCTGTAAGAGCATTTCCCAATCCTACTATCCTCATTCTGGAAATTTTTTTTGCAAATATATTGCATAATTGGAAATAAGCCATTACTTTTGCAACGCATTTTTAACGAATGCAATCTTCTTCAGTAGCTCAGTCGGTTAGAGCATCTGACTGTTAATCAGAGGGTCGTTGGTTCAAGTCCAACCTGAAGAGCCAATTTTGATATTTTTATTCTTCAGTAGCTCAGTCGGTTAGAGCATCTGACTGTTAATCAGAGGGTCGTAGGTTCAAGTCCTACCTGAAGAGCGAGAAGTCGGTACATATCATACCGGCTTTTTTTATTTTCTTTTTGTTGTTGAATTGTATAAGGGTTGTGAACAAAATAGAAAAAGCGATTTGATTCAAAATCAAATCGCTTTTCTATTGTTGTCTCACCAGGATTCGAACCTAGACAGGCAGAACCAAAAACTGCAGTGCTACCATTACACCATGAGACAATCCTATGCTTTGAGTCTATCTCAAAAGCGATGCAAAGATATGGCTTTTTTTGAAAGTGACAAAATTTCATCAGAAAAAAAATGATTTTTTGTTTTTTTTACAAAGGAATAAATTAAAGTGATTAATTTGAAAGGAGTTGTAAAAAAGCTAAATTTGTCACGATTCATTATTCATGAAAAATTAATGTGTGTGGGTATTCGATTAATAATATCGGTGACATTTTTGTTACTGGTGGTGTCTGTCCGTTTACAGGCGCAGGATACGAAGGTATCTCATCCATTTATGTGGAAATCTTTTAATAATCCGGCCTATTCAGGTTTTGATGGATTAGCGGGTGTGAATATCGGTATGCAACGGTCATATTGGAGTAAGCCGTTGGATTTCAGGTCTTATTTTGTTTCGGCAGATTATGCCTTTCAGGAGAAAAGGACTTTCGGCTTGGGAGGTCTCTCTCTGTTTTATCAACGCGATCAGGAAAGTTCGGTGATGTATGTGACCCAGCTGTTTGCTGCCGCCTTGTCGGCCCGGGTGAAACTGTCACGTTCTACGGTGTTGCAGGTCGGTCTGCAACCTAGCCTATATTGTAAAAGCGTGGATCCCTCGAAGTTGACACTGGGAGATCAGTTCGATCCTTTTTACGGTCAGATTTTGGATATCTCCCCTGAGTTGATGAGTTTTTATGCCGATAAAGTGACAATATTCGATATGGCCGCCGGTATTTACGGTCAGACCGATTTCAATGTGGCCTGGCATGGGGTGGCTAGTTTGGAGTATGGGTTTTCTGTATATCATATCATAGAATCCACTCAGTCGTTTTTATCCGAACACGGGTCTGCTTCTTCCGAAGAAAATCTGTTGAATCGCCGGTATTCGGGATATGTTTCGTATGCACATCCTTTTGCTTTAGGGAATCAGATCAATACAGTGCTTTCTCCGTACGTAATGGTCGATGTGCAGTCGGTTATGCGGAATTTACAATTCGGAGTTTGCTGGGAGGAAGAACGTTTCGGACTGATCGGTCTGGGGGTCCGGGGAGATCAATTCGAAGGATTGCAGGTAGGTACCTTGTTAGTACATTTAGGAGTGAATATTCCGGGAGGACGTGATTCCGGATGGAAGATCGGTTATACCTGTGAAGTCCCGACCCATCAAGGGACGATGTATCAAAATACCAGTCATTCTTTATCGTTGCATTGGTATTACAGGATAGTTCCCAAACGTTGCATCCAGCGTTTCGATAATTCGCCGAACAATAGTAAGAGAGCCAGAATGAAACGGAAGAATAAGGCTTTTCATTTTTAAAATCCGCCGATCACAGGCGAATAAAAAGGATCAGATATGAAAAATCAGAAAAAATGCAGAAAAGGGATATACCGCTTAGCTTTACTACTTACTGTTTTGTGCTCGGCAGTAGGTGGTTATGCCCAGACTCAGGACGATTTGAAATTGGTCGATCCCGGCGGGTTTAAGTTGTGTAATGGAGATGCTGTGAACGGACAAAAGTTGACGGTTTACAATCAATGTGTGCATGAGGGCTTCAAAAAAGGAACTTTTAAAGTAGATTGGGGAGATGGCTCTGCTGTCGAAGAATGGGGAACCGAAGAGACGATGGAGCATGTTTATAGGGAATTCAAAGTGTTTAAACTGAAATTTTCCTGGACTTCATCGGATGGCAGTAAAGTACTCGAAAAAAACTATGATGTACTTCGGCTGAATAAGCCGGATGTCGCATTGAAAGTGAATGAAAAAGGTACTTGTTACGGTATGGAGTCTGAAATAAAAATTATCGATTATGATAAACAGACTTCCGGTACCGTTTATGTCGTGAATTTCGGAGATGGGCGTGATACGACTTTAACACAGGCAGAGATGATGAAAACAATGGGATCGGTGAAACATACTTTTCAGACCGATAATTGCCCGATAACGGTGGAATTGGAGGCTCGGAACGAGTGTTCGGACTACATGTTACCTTTACAGACGACCGTGACAACAGCCGTGGTTATTCCCCCGGAAGCGGCTTTTGATTTTGTAGCCCCGGGGTGTACCGGTTATCCTGTTCAGGTAATAAACCGTACGATTGAAGGACGGGATGTTTACTGTAATACAATAGCAGAATATATCTGGAAATTTGGAGATAAACCTTCTGTGTTCGAAAAATATCCTCAGGTGATATTCGATACGCCGGGAGAATATGAAGTACGCTTGATCGCTTCTACAGGGGGGCTGGAATGTTCCAACGATACAATCGTAAAAGTGATCAGTGTGATACAATCGCCGGAAGTCGGTTTTACAGTCGATAGGGATACCGTCTGTTCGGGCGAAAGTGTTGTATTTACCGACCATTCTAAAGGGGAAAATCCACAGTATTATTGGAATGTTACCGGTAGGCAGACAAATGATTTTGTTTTTATAAACGGCACTAGCGAGAAGTCGGAGAATCCGGTCATTCAGTTCAACGGCTACGGGGAATACGTGGTTGCACTGACTTTGACAAACGAATGTCCTCAAAATGTAAAAGATACGACTATTATCGTACGGAAGGATCCCGAGATTGTGGAGGTTACCTGGCCGGTGTCTTTATGTCCTGATCTTACTACGGGGAAAGCTTTGGTGAATTTGGAGAATTATTTCCGTCTCTATTGGAATGGAAACCCGAAAGAAGCAGTCTGGAAAATCGAACCTAAGGCAGGAATGACCGGTACGGTAGATTTTTTACCCGGTTATGAGGCGGATAAAGAATATCCGCAGGTTTATTTGCAGGCTGGGG
>OGRK01001548.1_pt1 | contig 14055 bp, 10 predicted proteins | sample 1553471 | NCBI WGS metagenome assembly OGRK01 (sample SAMEA2580080, study PRJEB22360) | human gut metagenome | biome: human gut; feature: human-associated habitat; material: faeces | place: Denmark | collected 2008/2010
GATTTCTTACCATTTCTGCATCAAATATAACAGATTTCACATGATCTACCTCAATCTGATACAGGGCATTCGCCGCAATGTGTTCAGCCGCCTGCTCCAGATCACGGATTCCGGATGTATTAGAATATAACTTGATCAATTCATCCAATCCTTCCTCACTCATGATACACTCGTCTTCCTTAAGGCTCATTCTCTTTAATACCTTCGGAAGTGCGAATTTGGAGAAGATCACTTTCTTCTCTTCCGGTGTGTAATCAGGGATATCGATCACGGCAAATCGTGACATCAGCGGTGCACTGATCTGAGACTTGTCATTCGCAGTCGCAATCGGATATACTCCTACGGTCGGAATCATACACTCGATATAGTTATCTGTAAATCCAAGATTATCCAGTAATGTCAGAAGTACATCGGCCGGATTGCCATTTCCTTTTCCGGATGCTGCTTTATCCAGCTCATTAATGATGAATACCAGATTTGATTCTCCTGCCATGGCAAAGGCATCCATGATGATACCTGTCTTTGCATTGGCATAGATACGAGAACTTCCTGTCAGCTGCTCAGGATCATTGATCGAACTCATATCCAGAGTCGTCCATGGAAGCTTCAGGATACGTGCCCCCGCATAGGCAATCTGTGATTTACCGGTTCCTGCCGGTCCCACTAACAGAAGTCCATATGCCGGCAATGTATGTGTACGGTTGATCTGGATTATGGTCTCGATGATTCTCTGCTTTACGCGCTCCATTCCGTAAAGTTCTTCATCAAGAATTCTGCGCGCTTCATCCGGATCGATCGCTTCAAAATAATTGCTCTTCCACTGTACATTCATCATAATAGAAAGCGCTCTCTGTGCATGACGTCTTTCTTCCGGTGATACTTCATGAGAACGTGCCACGGCAAGATTACGTCTTGCCCAAAGGCGGATATTATCCGGAAGGGTTCTTCCCGCACAGTTCATGAAGTCTGTGATACTCTGAAGACTGGTAAGCTTCATATCATCTCCTGCTTCGTCTTCATCTTCATCATTCTCCTCTTCTGCCGGTGCATTACTTGCCAGAAGACGTTCGATCATAAACTGCAGGAATCCATCTTCTGCTGAAAGTTTTCCGGCTCCCCCAAACGCAGTTTCACGAATCTTATAGATTGCATATCCATCTTCTGTATTCTGTCCAGATAATCGTACACTAATATGGTTTTCGCCCAGCCATTTTACGAGGCTCACAAAACGTGCATCAATTTTGAGAATATCTGCCGGGAAAACACCGTCCTGTTCTTTGAATTCAAAAGAAGATTTCTGGTTTGGATTGGAAAAGACACCACAGGAATGATGCTTCCACTGACGACTTTTATTATCAATGATCAGGATCGGTCTCTCCGGTGACGGTACTTTTTCATTCGACTGGAACGTCGTATAAGTACATTCCGGATCTTTCTTTTCTGTTTTGCTGTTGCTGAAATCAAATACTGGCATAATAAACTGCTGCTCCTCTTTTATTGTTTGTATTGTTGCAATGATTACCATGAATCTATAATCACTTATCTGTCTTTAATTCTGATAAAACTCACCGCTGCACACATTATAGATTCCCCGTGGAGTAACGCGTATCTCTGGAATGACCGGCAGAGCCATAAAGGACAGAGTGATAAATGGCGCCATAGCATCCGGCACACCCATCTCGTGTGCCTTGCGGATCATTCGTTCCAGTTTTCTATGACTGTACTGAAAACCTGCATCACTCATCAGTCCCATTACCGGAAGTTCCAGTGTATCATATACATGATGATCTGAAACCAGTGTATAACCGCCCTGCGTACGGATCAGTTCCTGTACAGCAAGATACATATCTTCATCATTGTCACCAATTACAATGATATTGTGAGAATCATGGGATACACTTGACGCAATTGCGCCACCCTGAATACCAAATCCACTCACAACACCGACACCTGTTTTTCCAGTTGCTTTGTGCCTTTCAACCACCGCAATCTTCTGATACTGTTCATCTGCGGTGAATACTCCCATTTCATGAAGTATCTGTACATTTTTACGGACAGTTGTAATTTCACCTTCCTGCATTCCGACTACATTGAATATACCATCCGGAGATTCCAGCCGCAAGTCTTCCTTTGAGAATTCTCCAACATGAACTGTATTTTTCAGTTCTGATGGACATTCTTTTACAATGATCTCTCCGTCCTGATCAATTTTTCTGCCTTTATAGTAAACATCCTGGATCGTCATCTTTTCAAGATTATCCACCACAAGCAGATCTGCCTGATATCCAGGTGCAATCGCCCCAAGATGTGTTAATCCATAACATTTTGCAGAATTGATGGTTGCCATACAGATTGCATCTATCGGATTCATTCCGAGTCCGATAGCCTTACGTACATTATGGTCAATATGACCTTCTTTTTCAATATCTTCGATATGTTTATCATCTGTACAGAAGCAGAATCCCTCTCCATTCATCTGATTCTCTACGATTCCATTCACAATTGCTTTCAGATTTCTTGCAGCACTCCCTTCACGAATATGTACGATCATGCCATTTCGACGTTCTTTCATCGCATATGCAAAATCTGAACATTCATGATCTGTAGCAATTCCGGCCATCGCATATGCCTGCAGATCCATATCAGAAAGAAATGGTGCATGTCCATCCCTGACTTTATCACTGAACAGTTCCAGTTTCCGGTGCATGGCTTCATCACCCTTTACAACTGATATGTAGTCCATGACTTCACCCAGTCCGAGAATTCTTTTTTTTGAAAGATAAGGTTCCATATGCTGTGCAGTAAGCGTGCATCCATTATCGTCGATCGCAGTTGCCGGAACACAGGATGGCATCATAACAAAAACATTGGCATCCACGTCTTCTGTCTGATTCAAAATATAATCAATGCCCTTTAATCCGGACACATTGGCCGATTCATGTGGATCTACGATAAACGTTGTCGTTCCATGCCTGGACGCCACTGTTACCAGCTCTGCCGGAGTCACAAGTGTAGATTCCAGATGCAGATGACTGTCTATAAATCCCGGACAGACATACCTGCCGCCCAGATCTGTTTCTTCTTCACCCTGGTAGTTTCCGATTCCAACGATCATTCCATCCTGAATCGCAATATCACCTTCCAGGATCTCTCTGGTAAAAACATTCACAATACGGGCATTTTTCAGTACAAATTCTGCTTTTCTCAGTCCACGGGTTACTTTTGAACATTTCTGATATTTCTGTAACTTCATAAAGCCCACACTCCTTTTTATTACTGCCCTTTACAGCAGTTCTATTTTTACCTTATTCTATTATTATCTGTGAAACTTCCGGCAGAAATTTAATCCAGTTTAATCCCGGAAAGTGCCTGTGCAAACGCATTGTTTACTGGTTCTGCTGCTTCTTTCTGCTGTTTTTTCAGATATTTCTGTACGTCTCTTTTGTTGACACCGGCTCCTTCTTTGGTTCTTCTGGCCTGGAAAGATGACAGTTTCTCTTTATATCCACATACACATACAAATGTTTCTTCTTTGCCTTTGACCAGCATCTCCATTCGCTTGTGACATTTCGGACATCGTGCATTTGTTGTACGTGAAATTGTCTCTCTGTATCCGCATTCACGGTCCTGACACACCAGCAGCTTACTGTTCTTGCCATTTACTGCAAGCATTCGTTTACCACAGTTCGGACAGATCTTATTCGTCAGATTATCATGACGGAAGGTTCCTGTTCCTGTCTTGATCTCAACAACGATCTCCTTGGTATATTCGCGAATTCCATCAAGAAAGACTTTCTGTTTCAGTTTGCCTTTGGATATATCAGACAGTTTCTTTTCCCAGTCTGCTGTCAGTTCCGGCTTCTTAAGCTCTTCCGGTACAAGTTCCAGAAGCTGTTTTGCTTTGGAAGTCAGATAGATTTCATTTCCTCTCTTTTCCATAAGGAAGGTGTGGAAAAGTTTTTCAATAATATCTGCTCTGGTGGCAACTGTGCCAAGTCCACCGGTTTCTCCCAGCGTCTTTGCTGCTTGTGTATCTTTTGAGGACATATATTTCACCGGATTCTCCATTGCCGCCAGAAGCGTTGCCTCAGTAAAATGTGCCGGCGGCTTGGTCTTACCTGTTGTCAGACGAACACTGCCTATCGGAAGCTTCTCTCCCTGTTTCAATACCGGAAGCTTCTGGTCTTTCAGTGTCTGCTCTTCTTCGTCATCGTCCGTGCTTCCGCCTTCGTAAACTTCTTTCCAGCCAGCACTCACAACCGTCTTGCCACTTGCCACAAAACTCTGTCCCGCTGCCTTCCCTTCCATGGAAGTCTGTTCATATTCAAATGGAGAATAAAGAACACTCAAAAATCTCCGCACAACCATATCATAGATTTTGCGCTCTTCATTTGTCATATGATCCAGCTGTACAAACTGCTCTGTCGGAATGATCGCATGATGGTCACTGACCTTTTTATCATCCACGAAACTTCCGTTTGTATGGATTGGTTTAGTAAGCAGCGCACCGGCAAGTTTTCGATATGGGCCGGTTCCACAGGCTTTCAGTCTCTCTTTGATCGTCGGGACAACATCCTTGCCGATATAACGGGAATCTGTTCTCGGATACGTAAGTACCTTATGATTCTCATATAATCTCTGCATGATATTGAGTGTTTCTTTTGCGGAAAATCCATATTTCTGGTTTGCTTCCCGCTGCAGAGTCGTCAGATCATAAAGTCCGGGAGCCATTGTTTTCTTAGGCTTTCTGTCCACAGATACAAGTTCCAGATCCGTATTGGAAATCTTCTTCTGGATCTCCTCCGCACGCTCTTTCTGAAAAGTTCGATAGCTTCCGTTCTTCGCATCTTTCCAGGTCCACTGTATTCCACCAGCCTGCAAAGTTACTCCAAAGTAATCCTCTGGTTTAAACTTACGTATTTCTTCTTCTCTTCTCGCAATGATTGCAAGTGTCGGTGTCTGTACACGCCCGCAGGAAAGCTGTGCATTATGTTTACAGGTCAGCGCTCTTGTTCCATTGATTCCAACCAGCCAGTCTGCCTCTGCTCTGGCAACTGCCGCACGATAAAGATTATCATAATCTCTGCCGTCTTTCAGATTGTGAAATCCGTCACGAATTGCTTTATCGGTTACTGAAGATATCCACAGACGGCGAATTGATTTGTGACATCCGGACTTATCCAGAATCCAGCGGGCAACCAGTTCTCCCTCTCTTCCGGCATCGGTTGCAATGATGATATCACCGATATCTTTTCGGAACAGCTGTGTCTTCACTGCCTGATATTGTTTGGAAGTCTGTCGGATAACGACAAGTTTCATTTTATCCGGCATCATCGGCAGAGTTTCCATATCCCATTTCATATATTTCTTATCATATTCTTCCGGATCTGCAAGTGTCACAAGATGTCCCAAGGCCCATGTTACAACATATTCTTTGCCCTCAAGGATTCCGTTACCCTTCTGGGTACAATGGAGTACTCTTGCAATATCCCTTGCTACAGATGGCTTCTCTGCTATTACCAATGACTTCATACTTCTGCCTCTTTCTCAGGTTATTATCCGTTGCTGTCTGTTTTCCCAGCAAGCTTTCAGTTAAATCTGCTTTGATGTGAGTATATCATATCCCAACAAAAAAAGGAAGGTATGTCACCTTCCAATCTTATATCCTACGCCACGCACTGTTTCAATCAGATCTCCGGCGCTTCCCAGCTTCTGCCTGAGTGTCCGGATATGTACATCCACAGTTCTGCTTTCACCATCAAATTCATATCCCCATATCTGATTCAGAAGCTGTGTTCTTGATAAAACCATTCCGCTGTTTTTCAGAAGCAGCACCAGCATCTCATACTCCTTCAATGTCAGATTAACAGGTTCCTGATCCACCGTCACTATATGTCTTCCCGGACACAGATACAGGTTTTCCAGATGATATTCTTCTGCGCCTTTATCCTCTGCCCGACGAAGCCGTGCCTTGATACGTGAGATCAGCTCCATCATACGAAACGGCTTCGGGATATAATCATCTGCACCGCTGTCCAGTCCCATGACCACATCATATTCTGTGCCTTTGGCCGTCAGCATGATTACCGGAATCTTGCGTGTGTCCGGTCTGGTACGCAGTTTTCGTCGATATTCCGTCTTCTTCAGGAAGCATGATATCCAGAAGGATCAATGCCGGCACTTCTTTCTCCAGTTCTTTCCAGAACAGGGACGGTCGTTCAAATCCTTTTGCATCCATTCCCTGACTCTTTAATGTATATACTACAAGTTCACGAATACTCTCATCGTCTTCTACAAGATAGATCATTTATTTCCTCCTGCCTGTCTGTTTCTTCACAAACAGGTTCCTTTTTATCTTTTTGCAAAGTATAAAAAATGAACGTTAAATTTCCGGCCTGCACAGTGTTAAATGTTTGTAAATTTCTGTCGAACATGCTATGATAAACGAGAACATAAGGGAGGAACTCATGTACTATTTTATTATAAATCCCAACTCCCGTTCTGGCAAAGGTGCTCTGATCTGGAGAGATCTGGAGAACATTCTGCGTGAACGGAATATTAAATACCAAACTTTTTTTACAGAATATAAAGGACATGCTGTTAAGCTTTCTGCTTCCATTACTGCCTCGATTCCGGAAGATAGTCAAATCAAGCTGATTGCCGTTGGCGGTGATGGTACGATACAGGAAGTCCTGAGCGGAGTAAAAGATATTTCCCGTGTCATTTTCGGCTACATTCCCACCGGATCCGGAAACGATTTCTGCCGCAGTATGAAACTTCCACAGGATCCTATGAAGGCACTCGAACTGATTCTTTCCGATAAACGTCCACATCTGATGGACGTTCCTCATATTTCCTGTGGTTCCAGCAGCAGTCGTTTCGCGATCAGCTGTGGAATCGGTTTTGACGCAGCGGTATGCCATGAAGTTGGCGTCACTCCTATGAAAAAAGTCCTGAACAAAATCGGCCTCGGCAAACTGGTCTATCTCTTTGTCGCATTGAAACAGTTGCTTTTCCTGAAGCCATCTTCTATGACACTGCTCATGGATGACAATAAAAAAGAAGAGTTTTCCAAAGTATATTTTACTGCCATCATGAATCAGAAATACGAAGGCGGTGGATTCAAATTCTGTCCCGATGCCAGTCCTTCCGACGGCTATCTGGATGTGATCGTTGTAGACAGTTTGAGCAAACCCAAAGTAATATGTTGTCTTCCTACTGCTTTCTTCGGAAAACATACACATTTCAATGGTATCCACATTTTTCGCTGTAAAAAAATTGATATCCACAGTGAAGCCAGACTGGCCGTACATAAAGACGGAGAATCCGCTGGTCTTTTGCATGATTTTTCTGTATGTATGGAACCGAAACAAATCAATATGATCTCATAGAAGTAATTTCTGCAACGCAAAAAACTTCCCCATAAAGGGGAAGTTTTTTAGTTGAATCCATAGAATTTCTGACATACTTTGTAAGCAGCTACAAACATTTTGCGTCCACCTCTGCCCGGAAGATTGGCTGCACGTCCCAGAATACTGTAACGCAATTTATGATACAGCCAGAGATCCTGTTCACGAATATACTCCAGCATTTCTTTTTTCTTATCCAGTGCTTCCTGAGTACCTGCACGTACCAGCATGATCGAGGACACGGTCGTAATGATATCCAGATAGCTGAGCATATATTTCTTAAGATGTTTACTGTCAAACTGACAATTATGGAATGCGTCCGCCATCAATTTATTGACACGGATCTGCTGGTCAATTCTCTTAATCATCACCTTTTCATTGACAGACTGATCATCTCTTCCGATAAAATAACGATAAAAATTGACATCCAGATAGTACATGTTCTTCACAAACGGAAGCGGCTCAAATGCAAACAGGTTATCCACATAGAATGTATGCTTCGGCAGTTCCAATCCACATTCGTGAAGCAGTTTTGTACGATAAATAATAGAATGCATCAACAGATATTTACCTTTTGACATATGCACACTGTCCCATCCGAAAATTTCATTCACCGGAAGACAACGTCTGTACTGCATGACTTTTTTTCTGGAAGCACCCTGTTTTTCATATACAAAATTGCTGATCAGCATATCCAGTGTTTTTGGTCCTCTTGTCAGTTCTTCAAGTGTTTTTAAGATTTGTTTATATGCCTCTTCATTTACCCAGTCATCACTGTCAACAACTTTGAAATAAAGGCCTGTCGCATTACGGATTCCGGCATTTACTGCTTCACCATGACCACCGTTTTCCTGATGAATAGCTTTTATGATCGTCGGATATTTTTCGGCATAAGCATCCGCAATCTCAGCAGTTCGGTCAGAAGAACCATCATTGACCACAAGGATCTCCACTTCTTCTCCACCTTTTAACAAAGATTCGATACATTTCTCCATATATGCTTCTGAATTATAACACGGAATTGCTATACTCAACAATTTCATTTTCCAGATTCCTCCTTCATGTATTTTACATAAGCTCTGAATGCAGACGGAATCGCGTACTGCTTTTCAGACTGTTTTTTCTCAGCAAAAATAAATGGCAATCCTCTGTCTGTGTCCAGAGCTGCCACCCGAATCAGATATCCGGTCATCCTCCATTCAATATGCGAAAAAATATGCTTCGCATCCGGAAGTTTCTCAATATAGAGCGGTTCCAGCTGCATATTTTTTACCTTATCCAGCACTTCCTCCCGTGTAAGATGGCCCAGGAGATTCGGAAGCTCATATAATCCGGCAAGAAGACCTTTTTCCGGTCGTTTCTGTATAGCAGTTTTCTCTCCGTCCTGAATCACAAGCACTGTCCTGTTTTGCAGAATACGCTCCTTCTTCGGTGCTTTGACCGGCAGCTCCTCTACTGTTCCGTGTCTGTATGCAAGACAGTACTCCGACACCGGACATGCTTCACAGCGTGCTGGTCCATTCGGCACACAAACCACTGCCCCAAGTTCCATCAGCGCCTGATTAAAATCTCCTGGTGTCTCTTCCGGCATTATCCCCAAAAGGTTTTCTTCAATCTGACGGCGTACTGACTGTTTCATAATATCCTGTCTGTCCTCTGTAATTCTGGATATCACACGAAGAACATTTCCATCTACTGCCGGTACCGGAATCTGATAAGCAATGGATGCGATCGCACCTGCTGTGTAATTCCCGATTCCTTTCAGACTCAGCAGTTCTTCGTAAGAAGCCGGAAGTACTCCCTCGTATTCACAAACTACCGTCCGGGCTGCCGTCTGCATATTGCGGACGCGATTATAATATCCCAGACCTTCCCAGAGCTTCATCAGCTTCTCTTCCGGGCATTCTGCCAAAGCCTGGACATCTGGAAGCTCTCCGATAAAACGCTGAAAATAAGGCTTCACGGCCTCAACTCTTGTCTGCTGAAGCATAATCTCCGATACCCACGTATAGTAGGCATTGTTCTGATCTCTCCAGGGAAGAATCCGTTTATTCTGTCTGTACCAGTCTGTAAGAGGTTGTACGATTTCATTCAGCATGCTTCTGTCTTTTATCTGATCATTTTTCATCTTTTACCCTCAGTATGTTTTAGTATAACATAATTTCAGCCAAATGCCAGTTGATTTTTTTTATTTTACCGGATAGAATGTTATTACTTGGGATTATACCTGTAAATAATTATCTCCCATTACTAAAATTAATATTATTTTTGATACGAAAGGACCCTATTATGGACAGTATTATTTTTGATGTTGATGGAACTCTGTGGGATTCAACAGAAAGTGTTGCTCAGTCCTGGACCGCATATCTGCGGGAAAAAGAACATATGGATATTACCCTGACATCAGCCCGTCTGATGACACTTTTTGGACAGACTCTGTCTGATATCGCACGCCAGATTTTCCCTGACTGTTCAGAAGCAGAACAGCTTCGCCTTATTGATGGATGCTGCCAGGCCGAACATGAAGCTCTCTTAAAAAAATGTGCCCCACTTTATGAGGATCTTGAAAAAATGCTGCAGATCATGTATAAGAAATGTCCACTCTATATTGTCAGTAACAGTCAGAGTGGCTATATTGAAGTTTTTCTTCAGACATCAGGTCTTGAAAAATATTTCAAAGGTCATCTTTGTAATGGAGATACCGGTCTGGACAAAAGCTCCAATATCCGTAAACTTGCAGACACATATGATCTAAAATCCCCCGTATATGTCGGTGATACGTTTGGCGATTACCAGGCATGCCAGAAAGCAAATGTTCCTTTTATCTTTGCTGAATACGGATTCGGAGAAGTTCCAAAACCGGATGCACGCATCTGCAAACCAATGGATCTTGTCAATATTTCTTTATAAATTCTCTCAAACAAAACAGGCACGGAAGATTTTTATCTCCCATGCCTTGTTTTATCTTTGTATTTATTTCTTGATGCATTTCTTTTTCAGGTATACCACAAATCCTACAAGAATCGCAAGAATTGCAAGAATATAAATAAACTTTGCAGTAAGACTTGTTGTGTAGGAATCTATAAATGTCACGATACCAAACAGAATCAATGTCACTCCGGATCCCTTAGTCATTTTTTTCTCATCATACTTTTCTTTGCGAAGTTTTGTGTTTCCACCCTTCAGAAAAATATCGCCATGTCCTGTCAGAAGCATGATTCCAACGATCAATGCTATTCCCGCAAGGATAAAATCAAATGATCTGTCCATTTTTTATCTCCTGTAATTATATATTAGTAAAAGCATACGATTGGCACACCATACTGTATGATATCATACAAAACTGCTGCATTATCCGGTGGAAGATTGATACATCCGTGAGATCCGTCTGTAAGATAAATATCACCGCCGAATTCATCTCTCCATGACGCATCGTGGAACCCAATACCTCCATCAAATGGCATCCAGTACTGTACCTCTGATTCATATTCATAAGTTCCGTCTGCTTTCATGGTTCCTCTCAGTACATCCGGACTTTTCTTATAGTACAATGTAAAGATACCTGCATGTGTCTGACGATCAGCATAACTCATATTTCCAGATACAAAATCTGACTCAAAGATATCGGAACCATTTTGATAATAATACATATGCTGTTCACTTAAATCTACTTCTATATAAGTGTCACCCAGATCATTCACTCCGTAAGAATTGGCCGTCTGTGAATAAACAGGCTCTCTGGTCGTCTGTGTACCAGACTGAATTTCCTTGCTCAGCTGAGCAGCCTCGGCAGCCTGATCGATTTTCCAGCCATATACAGAGCTGGAAACGTAAACGGTTCTGCCACTTGTGGTCTGGAACTCCCGCTCCGTACCAACCGTATCATAAGTAGCTGCAAGCTGTGCAACATAATCTGCAACATGCTGCTGGAAGGAATTATCGTCCCAGATCAGCTGACCTTTCTCATCAAACTGTAGCCAGTCTTTGATCGTGTCACCATTCAGAGTTGTTGTCTGACTGCCAAATGTATAGGTAATACTTGCTTTTGTATAATTGTTGCATGCTTCCAGTGCAGACTGCAGTGCCGGATCATCCTGTGTAACATCTGCATTCACATATGCTTCCGGTGTATCACTGAAATTTACCGAAGTCTGTCCTGCATCTACAGCAGCATTCAGTACTTTATATGCTTCTTTGATATTCAGTTTACTTCCCACGGTTTCCGGTACGATCACAAACTGTCCGTTCTGATATGCAACATATGCATTTTCCGGTTCTGTCTGATTCTCTGCCTGAGCACAGCTGAGAGTCTTAAGCTGTTCTTGCAACTGTGTTCTGTTATACCCTGTATTCTCGGATACAGTATAACTTTTCTGTTCATAGAGTCCTCTGATCCACTCATATGGCTTCTGCTGTTTCAGAAGCTTCAGAACCTCTCCTGTAGAAAGGTACTGATAACTGATATCCGCTCCGGAAATCGTCTGTGGTGCCTGATCTCTGGCTGAAACTTCAATAGTATAATTCTCAAACTTTTGTTTGAAAAGATTTTCTACCTCTGCTGCCGTCATCTGAGAACAGTTCACACCATTGATCCACGTACCTTCAAAGAATCTGTCCGCAAAATAATAACTTGCAGCCGCATAAGCACACCCACCAAGAACTACGATCATCAACATAATAAGGCCAAAAATCCGCGCCCCTTTGTGTTTCTTCACAGGTTTAGGATTCTGATACTCTGGTTTTGCTGATCTGTTCTTTTGCGTATTTGTTTTTTTGGATTTTTTCTTCCTGGAAGTTGTCTGATCCGGCATTTCCATATCATCTACCGGAACATATACAACCGGACCTGGTCTGGCAGATTTGCGATGATGTCTTACCGGCTGTGGATCTGGTTCTTCCTCTGCAGAATCATCATAATCTCCAAGGTCATCCATCTCATCTTCGTCCATTTCCGGTGGAACTATGATTTTATCCATGGTTGCATTGATTTCTTCTTCAATGCCTGTATTCTCATCCGACACTCCAGAAGTGTCTTCCTGAAGTCCGTCCTTCATTTCTTTGTTGCTCATTTAATATACTCCCTGAATATAAACAATTGAATACAACCATCTATTTATCCTGTTTTTTCCTGTAACGTTTCCATTATAACATACTTCTGTATTTTTGCACCTTAATTTATTGCTTTTTTATATTCTTTTTCCGAGGGTTGGAGCATTATAGTAACAAACCCCTGAATCTTAAGACTCAGAGGTTTGTTCAAAGTTCTGTTTATTTTAGATATTGTGATTATTTCTCAACCAGAAGACTTTCTCCCGTCATCTCTGCAGGCTGTTCCATTCCCATCAACTGAATCAGAGTCGGGATGATATCTGCGAGGCATCCGTTCTCTCTCAGAGTGTATTTCGGATCAGCGTTTACAAGAATGAACGGAACCGGATTCGTTGTATGAGCAGTCCATGGCTCTCCTGTCTCATAATCAATCAGCTGCTCTGCATTTCCGTGGTCAGCACAGATAAACATCTGTCCGTCAACTTCTTTGAGAGCTTCTACTGCTCTTCCCACACATCCATCAACTGTTTCGATTGCTTTGACAGCTGCTGCCTGTACACCAGTATGACCTACCATATCCGGGTTTGCAAAATTGATAATGATCACATCATATTTATCAGATTTGATTGCATCCACCAGCTTGTCACAAACTTCCGGTGCGCTCATCTCCGGCTGAAGGTCATAAGTTGCAACCTTCGGAGATTTAACGAGGATTCTGTCTTCTCCTTTGTTTGGTTCTTCTACTCCACCGTTAAAGAAGAAAGTAACATGTGCATATTTCTCTGTCTCAGCAATACGAACCTGTGTCATATCATGAGCCGCAAGATATTCACCAAATGTATTCTTAAGAAGTACTTTGTGGAACGCAACCTGTTTGTTCTGAATTGTTTCATCATAATCTGTAAAGCAGACATAAGTAAGATCCAGTTTCTTAGCTCTTTCGAAGCCTTTGAATTCATCATCACAGAATGCTCTTGTGATCTCACGTGCACGGTCTGGACGGAAGTTAAAGAATACTACAGAATCTTTGTCCTGGATCTTTGCAACCGGCTGTCCGTCTTTCTCAATAACTGTCGGAAGGACGAATTCATCTGTCTTATCATTATCATAGGAAGCCTGAACTGCTGCTGCAGCGTCTGTGCCTTTAACGCCTTCGCCTTCTGTCAGTGCTTTGTATGCAAGCTCTACACGATCCCAGCGATTATCTCTGTCCATTGCATAGTAACGTCCGGAAACAACACCGATCTGTCCAACACCGATTTCTTTCATCTTGGCTTCCAGCTGTTCAATGAATTCTTTTCCTGATGCCGGCGGTGTATCACGTCCGTCAAGGAAGCAGTGTACATAAACTTTCTTAAGTCCTTCTCTCTTTGCCATCTCAAGCAGTGCATAGAGATGTGTATTGTGGCTGTGTACACCACCATCAGAAAGAAGTCCCATAAAATGAATAGCAGAATCATTTTCTTTTGCATTTTTCATTGCTGCAAGAAGTGCTTCATTCTTGAAGAAATCTCCATCGTTGATTTCTTTTGTGATTCTGGTAAGTTCCTGATATACGATACGGCCTGCTCCCATATTCATATGTCCTACCTCGGAG
>OGRK01001554.1_pt1 | contig 14032 bp, 8 predicted proteins | sample 1553471 | NCBI WGS metagenome assembly OGRK01 (sample SAMEA2580080, study PRJEB22360) | human gut metagenome | biome: human gut; feature: human-associated habitat; material: faeces | place: Denmark | collected 2008/2010
GAGCCAGCAGGATGTGCTCCTTGGTCTGAGCCATCGGGCCGTCAGAAGCAGCAACTACCAGAATTGCACCGTCCATCTGAGCTGCACCAGTGATCATGTTCTTAACATAGTCAGCATGTCCCGGGCAGTCAACGTGAGCGTAGTGACGCTTGTCAGTTTCATACTCAACGTGAGCGGTGTTGATTGTGATACCACGTTCTCTTTCTTCCGGAGCCTTATCGATCATATCGTAAGCTTCGTACTGAGCCTGACCCTTCAGAGCCAGAGTCTTTGTGATAGCAGCAGTCAGAGTGGTCTTACCGTGGTCAACGTGACCAATGGTACCAATGTTTACATGCGGTTTGGTTCTTTCAAATTTAGCCTTTGCCATTGGAATAATCCTCCTCAATAATGAATTTTAATTCAGCGTAATGCACTTACGAGAAGTGTTACACATATTGTACCAGATTTCAAAGCAAATTGCAAGTCTTTTTTGAAAAAAACAGAGAATTTTTCAAAAAAGATTACTTCTTGCGGTCTGTCATGATCTTTTCAGCGATATTCTTCGGAACTTCCTGATAGCTGTGGGGTTCCATAGCATACTGACCACGACCCTGTGTGTTGGAACGCAGGTCGCTGGTGTAGCCGAACATTTCAGACAGCGGCACCAGAGCGTCTACCTGTACAGAGCCCGGACGAGCTTCCTGACCCTGGATCTGTCCACGACGAGAGCTCAGGTCGCCGATAACGGTACCAGTGTAATCGTCCGGAACAGTAACGGAAACCTTCATGATCGGTTCCATCAGAATCGGCTGTGCCTGCTTCATTGCTTCCTTGAAAGCGATAGAGCCGGCGATCTTAAATGCCATTTCAGAGGAGTCGACTTCGTGATAAGATCCATCGTACAGTTCAACCTTTACGTCTACAACTTCATAGCCAGCCAGAATACCAGCCTGCATTGCACCGCGGATACCAGCGTCAACAGCCGGAATGTATTCCTTCGGAATAGCACCGCCGACAACCTTGTTGATGAACTCATAGCCCTTACCGGACTCGTTTGGCTCAACGTTGATCTTAACGTGACCGTACTGACCCTTACCACCTGACTGCTTAGCGTACTTGTAATCAACGCTTGCAGGAGCAGTGATTGTTTCCTTATATGAAACCTGAGGAGCGCCGACATTAGCCTCTACCTTGAACTCACGGAGAAGTCTGTCTACGATGATCTCAAGGTGCAGCTCGCCCATTCCGGCGATAATTGTCTGACCTGTTTCCTCAGAAGTATAAGTTCTGAATGTTGGGTCCTCTTCAGCAAGCTTTGCAAGAGCGATACCCATCTTTTCCTGACCTGCCTTAGTCTTAGGCTCGATAGCGAGCTGGATAACAGGCTCAGGGAATTCCATTGACTCAAGAAGTACAGGATGCTCTTCATCACAAAGAGTGTCACCTGTTGTTGTGTTCTTCAGACCGATAGCGGCACCGATATCACCAGCGTAGATAGTATCGATATCCTTTCTAGCGTTAGAGTGCATCTGAACGATTCTTCCGATTCTCTCGTCCTTGTCCTTAGTGGAGTTATAAACTGTAGAGCCGGCTGTCAGAACACCTGAATAAACTCTGAAGTAGCAGAGCTTACCAACGAATGGGTCTGTAGCGATCTTGAATGCGAGAGCAGCGAATGGCTGATCGTCGCCTGAAATTCTCTCAACTTCCTCACCTGTATTTACGTCAGTACCCTTGATGTGTGGTACGTCGATAGGTGAAGGCATATAATCTACAATAGCGTCAAGAAGCTTCTGAACGCCCTTGTTTCTGTATGAAGTTCCGCAGGTAACAGGTACCATTGTGTTAGCGATAGTACTCTTTCTGATTACCTTCTTCATCTCGTCGATAGTGATCTCTTCGTCTGCGAAATACTTCTCAGCGAGATCGTCATCAACTTCTGCAAGATGCTCGATAAGGTCAGCGTGATACTGTTCAGCCTTTTCCTTAAGGTCCTCAGGGATCTCTTCCTGACGGATATCCTTTCCAAGGTCATCATAGTATACATAAGCCTTCATTTCGAGCAGATCGACGATACCCTTGAAGTCGTCCTCAGCACCGATAGGGAGCTGGATAGGAACGGCATTACAATGAAGTCTCTCATGGAGCATATTCAAAACGTTGTAGAAGTTTGCACCCATGATATCCATCTTGTTGACATATACCATTCTTGGTACCTGATAGTTATCAGCCTGTCTCCAAACTGTTTCAGTCTGAGGCTCAACACCACCCTTAGCACAAAGAACTGTTACAGAACCGTCGAGTACACGAAGTGAACGCTCAACCTCAACTGTAAAGTCAACGTGGCCTGGAGTATCTATAATGTTGAGTCTGTGACCCTTCCAGTAGCAAGTAGTAGCAGCAGAAGTAATTGTGATACCTCTCTCCTTCTCCTGTGCCATCCAGTCCATTGTAGATGCACCGTCGTGTGTTTCACCGATCTTATAGTTTACACCGGTATAAAACAGGATACGCTCTGTAGTAGTAGTCTTGCCGGCGTCGATGTGTGCCATGATACCGATATTACGGTAGTCCTGCAATTTACATTCTCTTGCCATATATATCCTCCTTTATACCTCTTACCATCTGTAATGAGCGAAAGCCTTGTTAGCTTCAGCCATCTTATGAGTTTCGTCACGCTTCTTGCATGAGCCGCCAACGCCGTTAAGAGCGTCGAGGATCTCTGCTGCGAGTCTCTCTCTCATTGTGTCCTCGTTTCTCTCACGAGAATACTTTGTTATCCATCTCAGACCAAGTGTCTGTCTTCTGTCAGGACGAACCTCCATTGGTACCTGGTAAGTCGCACCGCCTACACGGCGAGCCTTGACCTCCAGCTCAGGCATGATGTTATCCATAGCCTCCTGGAATACTTCAAGAGCAGGTCTGCCTGTCTTTTCTTCGACAATTTCAAATGCTCCGTAAACGATCTTCTGGGCAACACCCTTCTTACCGTCAAGCATGATGTTGTTTACAAGACGTGTAACAAGCTTAGAATTGTATACTGGATCCTGAAGCACGTCTCTCTTTGTAACTCTACCTCTTCTTGGCACTTTAATTCCCTCCTTCACAAATAATGAATTCACAGGTACTCGCTCTGTAACCACGGCACACAGCCGTTTTACAGCCCCGTCAGTTCCTTGTAGAGTCAACTAATATATATTAATCACTCCACATAAACTGTGGTCTTCGCAATATGCGACAATGAGTTATTACCTTGTTACTAAAATGAGCTTTTCAGTTTTTGATTACTTGGCTGCTCCTGCCTTTGGCTTCTTAGCGCCATACTTGGATCTCGCCTGCATTCTCTTAGCAACGCCCTGAGCGTCGAGAGTGCCTCTGATGATGTGATATCTTACACCAGGGAGGTCCTTAACACGTCCGCCTCTGATAAGAACAACGGAGTGCTCCTGAAGATTGTGTCCGATACCAGGGATGTAAGCTGTAACTTCGTTTCCGTTTGTGAGCTTAACTCTGGCAACCTTTCTCATAGCTGAGTTTGGCTTCTTAGGAGTAGCAGTTCTTACTACTGTGCAAACGCCACGCTTCTGTGGGCAGCTCTGATCGATAACTACCTTCTTCTTTGAGTTGAAACCCTTCTGAAGAGCAGGAGCTGTAGACTTGTCTGCAAGGACATTTCTTCCTTTTCTTACTAACTGGTTAAAGGTTGGCATATTTTCTCTCCTTTCATAGATTTGATACTATACGCCGATATACAATACATCAGCATACCTTGATATTATACACTATTCTCCGTTGCTTGTCAAGCACTTTTTCTTGACTTTTTTAACTTTTTGAAAATTTCAGTTAAATTTTCTGTCAAAAGCTATAAAAAGCACAGGGCAGCGGCTTTTCACGCCCTGCCCTGCTGTAATCCTGTCTATATACTATCTTAAATACCGTCCGTTCTGTTATTTTCCTTTGATGATGTCTCCTGAGCCGCCCGGATAGACCACCTCGCCGCTGCGTGTATAGATGCTGTGGTAGGTCATCACAACGTCACTGTTATCTGTTTTGTCTGATATTTCCTCCGGCGTGTCCACTTCATTGAGATATATTTTAAAGTCATCGTTAAAAAATGCTGACAGGTGGCTTACAAATCTAACATCCAATATCCACTGCTTATTGTCATCGAAGAAATTCGCCTTATGTGTATATATCCCGTCAAAGTCTTTCTCGCCGTTGACGTCCGCCATACTGAATTTCACGGCGTTGTTCCAGTTAGATGTGAGGGAGTAATATCTTTCTCCTATCTTCACCACTGCACCTTCATTGGTGGTTTTTACCACTTCTGTTGTAGTGTTTTTATAATCCTTGAGTGGTGTGACCGATATAGGAAAATCTATAGTTATCTTGCTTGTGACGTAATCATAGGCTGAGCAGTTGCTGAGAGCCTGCCATTTGATACCCAAGCTGTCAGTACGCTGCTTATAATTGCTTACGATCTCAACATCGCTGTCTGTGAGCATACCGCCTCTTCCTGCATCGACCGCACATTGCAGCACCTGCTGCTTCATTTTTTTCTCGCCCTCGTCTGTTGAGGTGTCGATATCATGCACTGCTGCCACCGCACTGCACAGCTCTGAATAAAGCTGCGTACCCATACCGTCGCCCTGCCAATCTTCAGTTGTGTCATAGTGGGTCACAATGTCATAAGCTGTCACAAAAGAGATGTCGTCCTCGAACTTTGTGCCGATAACTACTGCCGAGCCTATATCAATATCCTGAGCATAGACTGCCTTGCCCGTGGTCTTATCCTTTACGCCGAAATCCACCTTAAAACGCAGAACTCTGTTTGCAGACATAAGCGACGCCACGTCATAAACGTCCTTGATGTCGTCATTCACTTCTACATATGGCTTTGCAGAGCTATATATCTTATCCACAAAAATATAGCAGTCACCGTTGCTTGTTGCCCCTGCGAAAATACCCTCGATAACTATTTCATCATCTGAGATAAGCTTTAGCAGACCCTCCTCGGCAGCCTTGCCGTAGTCTATCTCCGCTGTTTGTGAGCTATCCTGTGCAGAACTTTCTTCCTGTGCCGCAGAGCTTGCCGAAGGTGTTATCTCTATATCGCCTTCGTCTCTGAAAAGCGTCATTGCACCGCCCACCACCAGAAGCAAAGCCGCAAGCACCGCACCTGCAAGCTGAAAGCCTGTAAGTTTTGTTTTATTTTTCTCTGTAGGCTTGTCATACATAAGCACACTCTCCTTCCAATCCGAAGGAGTTTTAATGCAGTAAAAAGCGTTTATTTTTTTCATTTTCTGCTCCTTTCTGTGATATTATCATTGCAAACTATAATGTTATGTCTAAAATGCCAGCCCCTACACAATAGTTTTTACCTCTTTTGTAGGGGACGGCGTCCTCGAAGTCCTGATACTTTATGTCTTTATTGACATTCATATAGTTCACAACATTATCATATCCTTCAGTTGTTCTCTTCCACGTTTGAGATGTGTTTTTATCGTGTTTTCCTTGATATTTGTCAGCTCAGCTATCTCCTGCACTGACAGCTCCTCAAAGTAATAAAGATAAATACTATCCCGATATTTCGGGGGAAGTCTGAAAATAAGGTCAAGTATCTCTATGTCGCTGCCGTCCTTTGAGAAAGACGTTATGCTGTTCAGATCGACTGTGTTTTTCCTCAAACGATACCGCAAAACACTCCGGCATTCGTTGAGAGCCACTCTGATGAGCCACGCTTTCGGGTTTGGCAGACTGCCTTTTTTCATCTGCTTGAAAAGCTTGAAGAACACGTTCTGATAGCAGTCCTCAGCGTCGGAAAAATTTCCCGTGTGCACCACGCAAAGCCTTGTTACCATATCCGAATACTCCTCTACGAGTTGGCGGTATTCGCTTTCGGTCATATTCTTCATGCTTTCACTTCCCTTCATATACTAAAACGCCGTGGCAGGCAAAAAGGTTTCATACAAAATAAAAAAATCAGCCCGCACGAATGAACCATGCAGGCTGATATAAAAGGCATTAGTACAACGGTGTTTCTGCGGTGTTATGGTTAGCCGCGCTCTCATTCTTGACCACCTGAACGTTGTTGTAAACGTCCATACCGGTGCCGGCAGGAATGAGCTTACCGATAATAACATTTTCCTTAAGACCCATGAGCTTATCGGTCTTGCCTCTGATAGCTGCGTCTGTAAGAGCCTTAGTTGTCTCCTGGAATGAAGCAGCCGACAGGAATGAATCCGAGTAGCTTGAAGCCTTTGTGATACCCTGAAGAACAGGAACAGTTGTGATAAGTCTTGCGTTCTCGTCGCCAGCGTCGATCTGAGCCTGTATCTCCTCGTTGAGTCTTGCGACCTCTCCTCTGTCGATAAGTGAACCAGGGAGCAGATAGCTTGAACCGGAGTCGTCGATCTTGACCTTTCTCATCATCTGACGAACGATAACTTCGATGTGCTTATCGTTGATATCAACACCCTGCAGACGGTAAACCTTCTGAACTTCGGTGATGATGTAGTTCTGAACAGCCTTAGGACCATTAACTGCAAGGATATCAGCTGGGTTGATAGAACCCTCTGTGAGCGGCTCACCGGCTGTAACAGCCTGTCCCTCACGAACTCTTATCTTGTAGCCGTATGGGATAGCATAAGACTCCTGCTCAGGATTTTCAGTGTCCTCGCTTGTAACAGTGATCTGCTTGGTCTTCTTGACCTCCTCGATCCTAACTACGCCGTCGATCCTTGTGATGATAGCAGCACCCTTTGGACGTCTGCTCTCGAACAATTCCTCGACTCTAGGAAGACCCTGTGTGATATCTTCCGCAGAAGCGATACCACCTGTGTGGAACGTTCTCATTGTAAGCTGTGTACCAGGCTCACCGATAGACTGAGCGGAGATTACGCCGACAGCCTCGCCGACCTGAACGATATTTCCGTTTGCAAGGTTAGCGCCGTAGCACTTAGCGCAAACGCCATGCTTAGCCTGACACTGAAGAACTGATCTGATAGAGATAGAATCCTTGCCCTCAGCTTCGAGTGCAGCAACTATTCTTTCAGCGTCATGAACGTTTATGAGCTTGTTTCTTGAGCATATCATCTCACCTGTCTTAGGATCCTTAAGATCCTCAACAAGGTATCTGCCCACAAGTCTTTCGCTGAGAGGCTCGATCATTTCGTTTCCGTTCTTTATGTCGAATATCTCGATACCAACGTGAGTACCGCAATCCTCCTGACGAATGATAACGTCCTGAGAAACGTCAACAAGACGTCTTGTAAGGTAACCTGAGTCAGCAGTACGAAGCGCTGTATCGGCAAGTCCCTTTCTCGCACCTCTGGAAGAAATGAAGTATTCCAGAATGTTAAGACCTTCACGGTAGTTAGCTCTGATAGGCATCTCGATAGTTGAACCTGATGTGTTGGCGATAAGTCCACGCATACCTGCCAGCTGTCTGATCTGGTTGATAGAACCACGGGCACCTGAGTCAGCCATCATGTTGATAGGGTTGTATGGGTCAAGGTTAGCTTTCAGAGCCTCTGTAACTTCGTCTGTAGCGTTGTTCCAGATCTCGATGAACTTCTTTGACTTCTCTTCTCTTGAAATATAACCTCTCTTATACTGCTTGTCTATCTTGTCAACAAGTCCGTCAGCCTTAGCAAGGATATCCTTCTTAGCCTCAGGGATAGAAGCGTCGCATACCGCAACTGTGATAGCAGACTTTGTAGAATACTTATAACCAAGGCTCTTGATGTTGTCGAGAACTTCGGAAGTCGTAGTAGTACCGTGCTTCTGGATACATTTATCAATGATATCAGAAAGCTGCTTCTTCTTTACAAGGAAGCTTATCTCAAGATCGAACTGTTTTTCTGAATTTGTTCTGTCAACAAAGCCAAGGTTCTGAGGAATGATAGAGTTGAAGATAAGTCTTCCGACTGTAGCGTCTATCACCTTTGATACCTGCTTGTCGCCTATCTGCTTGGTAATTCTTACCTTGATAGCAGCGTGAAGTGAAACGATGTGCTGATCGTAAGCCATAAGAGCCTCGTTCACATCTCTGAACACCTTGCCCTCGCCAGGCTCGCCGTCCTTCTTCAGTGTCAGGTAGTAAGAACCAAGTATCATATCCTGTGTAGGAACTGCAACAGGGCGTCCGTCTGAAGGCTTCAACAGGTTGTTGGCAGCCAGCATAAGGAATCTTGCCTCAGCCTGAGCCTCTGCTGAGATCGGCAGGTGAACAGCCATCTGGTCGCCGTCGAAGTCAGCGTTGAACGCTGTACAAACCAGTGGGTGAAGCTTGATAGCTCTGCCCTCTACAAGGATAGGCTCGAATGCCTGAATACCAAGTCTGTGAAGTGTAGGCGCACGGTTGAGCATTACAGGGTGACCCTGAATAACGTTTTCAAGTGCGTCCCAAACCTCTGGCTCAGCTCTGTCTACCTTTTTCCTTGCAGACTTGATGTTGATAGTAGGATTGGTGTCAACAAGTCTTTTCATAACGAAAGGCTTGAACAGCTCAAGAGCCATTTCCTTTGGCAGACCGCACTGATACATCTTAAGCTCAGGGCCTACGACGATAACAGAACGTCCTGAATAGTCGACACGCTTACCAAGAAGGTTCTGTCTGAAACGTCCCTGCTTACCTTTGAGCATATCTGAAAGTGACTTGTATGCTCTATTGTTAGGACCTGTAACAGGTCTGCCGTGTCTGCCGTTGTCGATAAGTGCGTCAACAGCTTCCTGAAGCATTCTCTTTTCGTTTCTAACGATGATGTCAGGTGCTTCAAGCTCCAGCATTTTCTTAAGACGGTTATTTCTGTTGATAACACGTCTGTAAAGGTCATTAAGGTCGCTGGTTGCGTATCTTCCGCCGTCCAGCAGTACCATAGGTCTGATATCAGGTGGTATAACAGGTATAGCCTCCAGTATCATCCACTCAGGTCTGTTGCCTGATGTTCTGAAAGCCTCAACGATCTCCAGTCTTTTCAGAAGCTTGATACGCTTCTGACCCGCAGGAAGATCCTTCAGCTCAGTTTTAAGCTCTTCTGAAAGCTTATCGAGGTCGATCTCTTCAAGAAGCTCCTTGATAGCCTCAGCGCCCATGCCGGCTCTGAACTCGTCCTCGTCATACTTTTCCTGCATTTCGCTATAATCCTTTTCAGTAAGGAGCTGACCCTTGATAAGCTCAGTGTTACCTGGATCTATAACGATGTATTTTGTGAAGTAAAGAACTTCTTCAAGTCTTTTCTGTGATATTTCAAGCATCTGTCCTATTCTTGACGGAGTTCCCTTGAAATACCAAATGTGAGAAACAGGTGCAGCAAGCTCGATGTGACCCATTCTCTCTCTACGAACCTTGGCTCTTGTTACCTCAACGCCGCAACGCTCGCAGACTTTGCCTTTAAAGCGAATTTTCTTATATTTACCGCAGTGACACTCCCAGTCCTTTGAAGGTCCGAATATCTTTTCGCAGAACAATCCGTCCTTTTCCGGCTTCTGAGTACGATAGTTTATTGTTTCAGGTCTGGTAACAACGCCGTAAGACCACTCACGGATCTTCTGAGGCGAAGCAAGACCGATCTTGATTGATGCAAACTCATTGAATTCCAACAGCAGTACCCTCTTCCTGTTTAGTTTGAAGCACGGCAACAGCCGACTTCTATATGAAACGGTCGCAGGGGCGGAGCCTTCCGCCCTTTGACCTCAGCTTATTTAGTTACTGTGCAAAATTATTCACCGTCATTAAGGAACAGATCAGACTCGTCGGAAGCTGCGCTGCCCTCCAGTTCGGAAGTGCCGTTCTCGTCTTCAGCCATGAAGCCCTCGTCGAGATCGCCCTCGTCAACGCCGAAATCGATATGATCTTCGATAGCAGGCTGTGGAACAAGCTCCTCGTCCTCGTCAAACGACTGCTTAAGATCTATTTCCTCGTTATTGATGTTGAGTACCTTGAGATCCAGACCAAGTGACTGAAGCTCCTTAACAAGTACCTTGAACGCCTCAGGAACACCAGGCTTAGGAACATTCTGTCCCTTAACGATAGCCTCGTATGTCTTGACTCTTCCCACAGTATCGTCAGACTTAACTGTAAGGATCTCCTGAAGTGTGTAAGCAGCACCGTAAGCTTCGAGCGCCCAAACTTCCATTTCTCCGAATCTCTGACCACCGAACTGAGCCTTACCGCCGAGTGGCTGCTGTGTTACCAGTGAATAAGGACCAACTGAACGTGCGTGTATCTTATCGTCTACGAGGTGGTGGAGCTTCAGGTAGTACATATAACCGACTGTAACTCTGTTATCGAACTTCTCGCCTGTTCTTCCGTCATAAACAGTGAACTTGCCGTCCTCGCTCATGCTCAGTGCGTTAGGGTTGATGACCTCGTCCATTGTGTGGAGAGTGAACTCATCGTCCTTATGCTCCAGATAATTCTGCTGAGCCATTTTGAAGCATTCTCTGATGTCTGCCTCGTGAGCACCGTCGAATACAGGGGTCATTATCTTCCAGCCAAGAGCCTTTGCCGCCATACCAAGATGAACCTCAAGCACCTGACCGATGTTCATACGAGAAGGTACGCCCAATGGGTTAAGACAGATATCAAGCGGAGTACCGTCCTCAAGGAATGGCATATCCTCCTGTGGGAGTATTCTTGAAACGACACCCTTGTTACCGTGACGACCCGCCATCTTATCGCCCACAGAGATCTTTCTCTTCTGTGCGATATAGCATCTGACGAGCATATTTACTCCAGGAGAAAGCTCGTCGCAGTTCTCTCTTGTGAATATCTTAACATCAATGATAGTACCAGCCTCGCCGTGAGGTACCTTAAGAGAATTATCTCTAACTTCTCTAGCCTTCTCACCGAAGATAGCTCTCAGAAGTCTTTCCTCAGCTGTCAGCTCAGTTTCACCCTTAGGTGTTACCTTACCAACAAGTATATCTCCCGAGCGAACCTCTGCGCCTATTCTTATGATACCGTTCTCGTCCAGATCCTTAAGAGCGTCCTCGCCAACGTTAGGGATATCTCTTGTGATCTCCTCAGGTCCGAGCTTTGTATCTCTGGCTTCTGTCTCATACTCTTCAATATGGATAGAAGTGTACTTATCCTGCTTTACAAGGTTTTCGTTCAGAAGAACGGCGTCCTCGTAGTTGTAACCTTCCCAAGTCATGAAGCCGATAAGAGCGTTCTTACCAAGTGAAAGCTCGCCGTTTGAGGTAGCAGGGCCGTCACCGATTATCTGATTAGCTTCAATTCTCTCGCCCTTATTGACGATAGGTCTCTGGTTTGTGCAAGTACCTGCGTTGGAACGCTTGAACTTAGTCAGCTCATAAGTTCTGAGCATACCGCTGTCCTCACGGATAACGATCTTGTCAGCGTCAACGCTCTCAACAACGCCTGCGTTCTTAGAAACAACAGCAACGCCTGAATCAAGACAAGCCTTGTATTCCATACCAGTACCAACGATAGGAGACTCAGTCTTGAGCAGAGGCACAGCCTGTCTCTGCATGTTTGAACCCATGAGCGCACGGTTAGCGTCATCGTTCTCAAGGAACGGGATACAAGCAGTAGCCACAGAAACTACCATTTTAGGTGAAACGTCCATGAAGTCGATCTTCTCTCTCTCTATCTCGAGGATCTGATCTCTGTATCTGCCGTTTACCTTAGGTCTGGCAAACTTGTTATCCTCAGTAAGAGGCTCGTTTGCCTGAGCGACCATGTAGTTATCTTCAACGTCAGCCGTCATATAAACAACTTCGTCAGTTACAACGCCTGTTTCCTTGTTAACACGTCTGTAAGGAGCTTCGATAAAGCCGTACTCGTTTATCCTTGCGAAAGAAGCAAGGTAAGAGATAAGTCCGATGTTAGGACCTTCAGGCGTCTCGATAGGACACATTCTGCCGTAGTGAGTATAGTGAACGTCACGGACCTCAAATCCGGCACGGTCTCTTGAAAGACCGCCAGGGCCGAGGGCTGAAAGTCTTCTCTTATGAGTAAGCTCAGCCAGAGGGTTGTTCTGATCCATGAACTGTGACAGTGGAGAAGAACCGAAGAACTCTCTGATAGCCGCAGTGATAGGTCTTATATTGATAAGAGCTGTAGGAGTAACGACCTCAGTGCCCTGTGACTGAATGTTCATTCTCTCACGGATAACTCTTTCCATTCTTGTGAAACCGATCCTGAACTGGTTCTGAAGAAGCTCGCCTACTGAACGGATTCTTCTGTTGCCAAGATGGTCGATATCGTCAACAGTACCAACGCCCTCGCAAAGGTTGAGGAAGTAAGAAACCGTAGCGATAATATCATCGATAGTGATGTGCTTTGGAACGAGGTCGTCAGCCTTAAGTCTGATGTTCTCCTTAAGCTCTTCCTCATTCTCAGAATCTTCAAGAATTTCTTTGAGAGCCTTGAAAGATACCTTTTCGTTGATGCCAAGCTCAGTGCAGTCAAAATCAACATAAGCGTTGATGTCTACCATGCCGTTGCCTATGATCTTAACTTCGCACTCTTCAAGCTTTGTAACAGCCTCGCCTGTTGCGGAAGTAAGATGCTCCTTTACCTCAACGTCAACGTAAGCCTCCATAACACCTGCGGTCTCGATCTCCATAGCCTTATCAAAGCTGATAAGATCGCCAGACTCAGCCATTACCTCGCCTGTCATAGGATTTACAACAGGTCTTGAAAGTCTGTGACCTGAAAGTCTTGAACCAACGCCAAGCTTCTTGTTGTACTTATATCTGCCAAATCTTGAAAGATCATATCTCTTAGCGTCAAAGAACAGGTTGTTCAGGTGAGTAACAGCAGAATCTACTGTAGGAGGCTCGCCTGGACGGAGCTTCTTGTAAACTTCAAGAAGAGCTTCCTCTCTGTTAGCAGTCTGATCCTTCTGCATGATAGTCTGAGTAAGTCTTTCATCAGGACCGAAGACTTCCTCGATCTCCTCGTTAGTACCAATACCGAGCGATCTCAGGAAAGTAGTAAGAGGGATCTTTCTGTTTTTATCGATTCTGACATAAACCACGTCGTTAGAATCCATTTCATATTCAAGCCAAGCACCTCTGTTAGGGATAACAGTTGTCTTGAACAGATCCTTACCGGTCTTGTCCTTATCAAAAGCGTAATAAACACCTGGTGAACGCACCAACTGAGAAACGATAACACGCTCTGCACCGTTGATAACAAAAGTTCCGCTGTCGGTCATTTTAGGGAAGTCACCCATAAATACCTCGGACTCCTTGATCTCGCCGGTCTCGGTATTGTTAAGTCTTGCAGTAACTCTCAGTGGCACTGCATAAGTTACATCTCTCGCCTTGCACTCTGCAACAGAATACTTAGCCTCTTCGTCGAAATGGTATCCAACAAAAGTCAGCTCCAGCGTACCATTATAATCAGTAATAGCTGAAACATCTCTGAAGACCTCCTTCAGACCTTCATCGAGGAACCACTGATAAGAGTTCTTCTGCACTTCAATAAGGTTAGGCATCTCCAGAACCTCATTGATCTTGGCAAAGCTCTTTCTCGTGTTCTTACCAAGTTTTACGTCCTTGACATTCACCATAGGCTCAATCACTCCTTAATTTATTTGGAAAATACATTTATATAACACTATATAACAATCGTATTCGCCAGTGGTTTTGGCGGTGTTTTCCATGATTTTCTGCGCTCAAAAACGCATGAAATAGGTGGAAAACTCCATTATGATACAGTATACTATTATATAATATTAGCAAGCCCTTGTCAAGCATTTTAGCTTACACATCTCGCCGATTTTCCTATTTTCTCCGATTTGAACAAAAATCGCACAATTCGACGCAGAAACTTCTACTATTACCAATGTGTTATCAAACCGTAAATTTTTCGTTTACTCACCTGCTTTTATCACCCTCCGCCTCATTACCTCCGCCCTAACCTACCCTTTATTTCATCACTATCTGCACCAACTTGTCTGCCATTACATAATAATTCCGATTTACTTGTCATATCCAACAAAAAATCACTTAACAAATTGTGCAAACAAATGATTTATATTTTAATTTGGCAACATTTCTGCAATTGTTGCAT
>OGRK01001557.1_pt1 | contig 14022 bp, 10 predicted proteins | sample 1553471 | NCBI WGS metagenome assembly OGRK01 (sample SAMEA2580080, study PRJEB22360) | human gut metagenome | biome: human gut; feature: human-associated habitat; material: faeces | place: Denmark | collected 2008/2010
CTGGAACTGGAGAATCACCAGAATCTGATGCTGACAGATACCGTTGGATTTATCCGAAAACTGCCGCATCATCTGGTAGATGCTTTTAAGAGTACACTGGAAGAAGCAAAATATGCAGATTTTATCGTGCATGTGGTAGATGCTTCGAATCCTCAGTGGGATACACAGATGCATGTAGTTTATTCCACACTGCAGGATCTGGGTGTAACGGATAAGAAGATCATTACTCTATTTAATAAATGTGACCGTGTGACCGGGGATGAGGTTTTACAGGATTTCCGTGCAGACAAGACATTGCGGATTTCTGCAAAAACCGGTCAGGGACTGGATACTTTAAAGGAAGTATTTGAGGATTTACTGAGAGATGGGAAGGTACTGTTGAAGCATACATTTCCGTATGAAAAGGCAGGAGAAATCCAGAAAATCCGAAAATATGGAGAATTGTTGAAAGAAGAATATACACCGGATGGTATTTATGTGGAAGCATATGTACCACCAGAGTTATAACAATGCAAGATAAAACACCGTTCACACGATGCAGCCACAAAATTATTGTGAAAAAAAGTATTGTGAGAGCGAATAACAGCGGAAAGGAAGACTGTCGGAGATGAAACTTTTAATTAAAAATGGAACAGTAATCAATCCGGGAGACAAGAAAATCACAAAGGCAGATGTGCTGGTGACAGATGGCGTGATCAGCAAGGTTGCATCTGGTTTGAAGGATGCAGCAGATGAGACATACGATGCAAAAGGGTGCTATGTCATGCCGGGATTTATTGATCTGCACGTCCATCTGCGTGATCCGGGACTGGAGTACAAAGAGGATATTCAGACCGGAGGTGCGGCCGCACTGCATGGAGGATTTACGACCATCGTGGCAATGCCAAATACAAAACCGGTGGCAGATAAACCGGATGTGATCAATTATGTGAAAAACAAAGCCGAGGCAGTGACAAAAGTACATGTGCTACAGGCTGGTGCGGTGACAAAGGGGCAGAAAGGCGAGGAACTTTCCGATATCCGTGGAATGGCAGCAGCAGGAAGCCCTGCCATCAGCGAAGACGGCAAATCTGTTATGAATGCACAGCTTTACCGGGAAGGTATGAAGATCGCGGCAGAAGAAGGACTGGCAGTATTAGCACACTGTGAAGATATTAACATGGTACACGGTGGTGTGTTGAATGCAGATGCTAAATCAAAAGAGCTTGGTTTTGCAGGCATTACAAACTCGGTAGAAGATGTTATCGTGGCAAGAGATATCCTGCTGGCAAAAGAAACCGGTGTGCGCCTGCATCTGTGTCATTGCTCCACAAAAGACAGTGTGCGCATGGTAGAACTGGCAAAAGAAGAAGGACTTCCGGTAACCGCAGAAGTCTGCCCGCATCATTTCTGTATGACTTCTGATGATATTACAGAGGATGATGCAAATTATAAAATGAACCCGCCACTTCGTACCAAAGAGGACGTGGAGGCATTAAAGAAAGGTCTTGCAGATGATATCATGGATGTGATTGCTACCGATCATGCACCGCATGCAGCCAGAGAAAAAGAGCAGGGCATTCAGAAAGCTCCGTTTGGAATCGTTGGTCTGGAGACAGCAGCAGCCCTCACTTATACAGAACTGGTAAAACCGGGCATTTTGACTCCGATGCAGATGGCAGAGAAGATGAGTTACAATCCGGCAAAAGTACTTGGTCTGGAAAAAGGCACTGTGGCAGAAGGAAGCCATGCGGATCTGACGATTTTTGATCCAGAGTGCGAGTGGGTGATTGACCCGGCAGAGTTTTTATCCAAGGGTAAAAACACACCGTTTGGCGGTAAGAAAGTAACCGGAAAAGTAAAAGCGACCATCGTGGACGGTGAGATTGCATATCTGGAGAAATAGTGCGGATTTGCAGAAAAAAGTAAGTCACAAAATAGCTGATATTTCCAAAAGCGAAAAGTGCAGTTTAAGCATATTAGTTGCAAAATAGTTATTTGACTATGAGTACGTGGATTGCGAATATCAGTTTTATAGAATAATTTCATAAAGAGGAGAACGAGACACAATGATCAACAAGTTAGTAGAAAAAATCAAAAAAACAGGTGCACCGATCGTAGTCGGCTTAGATCCGATGCTTTCTTATGTTCCGGAGCATATTCAGAAAAAGTCTTTTGCTGAGTATGGTGAGACACTGGAAGGCGCAGCAGATGCCATCTGGCAGTACAACAAACAGATTATCGACAGTACCTACGATCTGATTCCGGCAGTGAAACCGCAGATCGCCATGTATGAGCAGTTTGGTGTGGAAGGTCTGAAAGCATTCCAGAAAACCGTTGATTATTGTCATGAGAAAGATCTGGTTGTCATCGGCGATGTAAAACGTGGTGATATTGGTTCCACATCCGCAGCATATGCAACCGGACATCTTGGAAAAGTGCAGGTGGGAAGCAAGACATACAGCACTTTTAATGAGGATTTCGCAACTGTAAACCCATACCTTGGAACAGACGGTATCAAACCGTTTGCTGATGTCTGCAAAGAGGAGAAAAAAGGTCTGTTTATCCTTGTAAAAACATCCAATCCGTCCAGTGGTGAGTTCCAGGATCGTCTGATCGATGGAAAACCGTTATATGAGCATGTAGCTGAAAAAGTTGCTGCATGGGGTGAGGACGTTATGGGCGATGAGTACAGCTACATCGGAGCTGTTGTAGGTGCTACTTATCCGGAAGTTGGTAAAGTATTACGTCAGGTAATGCCAAAGAGTTTTATTCTGGTACCGGGTTACGGCGCACAGGGTGGAAAAGGCAAAGATCTGACTCATTATTTCAATAAAGACGGTCTGGGAGCAATCGTAAACTCTTCCAGAGGTATCATTGCAGCTTACAAACAGGAAAAATACGCACAGTTTGGAGCAGAAAACTTCGCAGATGCTTCCCGTCAGGCAGTCATCGACATGATCGAAGATATTGCTTCCGCATTGAAATAAGGAGAACAACATGGCAGAGAAATTTAAAGAGCAGGCAATTGTGATCAGTCAGGAGCAGATGGCACCGGGGATCTACAGCCTGTGGATAAAGACAGATAAAATCGCGCAGTATGCCAAGGCAGGACAGTTTATTTCCATTTACTGTGATGACGGAAGCAGATTACTTCCACGTCCGATCAGTATCTGTGAAATCGACAAAGAGGATTCTGCACTGCATCTGGTATATCGTATTGCAGGAAAAGGAACAGCAGAATTTTCCGAAAAACAGACCGGAGATCATCTTTCAGTAATGGGACCGCTTGGGAATGGTTTTCCGTTAAAAGGAAAAAAGGCATTTCTGATTGGTGGTGGAATCGGTATTCCGCCAATGTTGGAGCTTGCAAAACAGTTAAATTGTGAAAAACAGATCGTCCTTGGATATCGCAACTGCGACATGTTCCTTCTGGACGAGTTCAAAAAGCAAGGCGAAGTTTACATTGCCACAGAAGACGGTAGTGTTGGGACAAAAGGAAACGTGCTGGATGCCATCCGTGAAAATGCATTGGATGCAGAAGTTATCTATGCATGTGGTCCGACTCCGATGCTTCGCGCGCTGAAAAATTATGCTGCTGAAAACAATATCGAGTGCTGGATCTCCATGGAGGAGAAAATGGCCTGCGGTATCGGCGCATGTCTGGCCTGCGTATGCAAATCCAAAGAAGTAGATGGACATACAAATGTACATAACAAACGTGTCTGCAAAGAGGGCCCGGTATTTTTGGCAGAGGAGGTAGAGCTGTAATGAACACAAAAGTAACAATTGCAGGAGTCACATTTGACAATCCGGTTATGGTTGCCTCCGGTACTTTCGGCTCCGGTGAGGAATTTTCTGAATTTGTAGATCTGAACCGTCTGGGCGCGGTAGTTACCAAAGGTGTAGCAAACATTCCGTGGCCGGGAAACCCGACACCGCGTATCGCAGAAGTATACGGCGGCATGCTCAATGCCATTGGTCTGCAGAACCCGGGTATCGATGTGTTTGTGTCAAGAGACATTCCGTTTTTGAAAAAATATGATACAAAGATTATCGTAAATGTGTGTGGAAAATCTACAGAAGATTACTGTGAAGTTGTAGAGCGTCTGGCAGATCAGCCAGTAGATATGCTGGAGATCAACATTTCCTGCCCGAATGTCAAAGAAGGCGGAATCGCATTTGGTCAGGATCCGAAGGCTGTTGAGGCAATCACCCGTGAAGTGAAGAAGCATGCAAAACAGCCGGTGATCATGAAACTGAGCCCGAATGTTACAGATATTACCGTGATGGCAAAAGCCGCAGAGGCAGGCGGTGCAGATGCACTGTCCCTGATCAACACGCTCACGGGTATGAAAATTGATGTAAATAAACGTACTTTTGCAATTGCAAATAAAACCGGTGGATTGTCCGGTCCGGCAGTACATCCGATTGCAGTCCGCATGGTATATCAGGTGGCAAATGCCGTAAAACTTCCGATTATCGGAATGGGTGGAATCTCAAATGCAGAAGACGCTCTGGAATTTATCTTAGCCGGTGCAACAGCAGTTTCCATTGGAACAGCAAATTTTGCAAACCCTTATGCAACAGTTGAGACGGTTAAAGGAATCGAAGAGTATTTAAAGAAAAACCAGATTGATGATATTAATACATTAATTGGTGCGGTAAAATAAAAAAATAAGAAATAAAAGAGACGGTATGTGAGTCGAGAGAGGACAGCATACCGTTTTTCTGTTTAATATATGAAACAGTGGCTATATGATAAAATGAGAAAAATTCTCAATAAGCATAGAGTATAATTGACAAGTAATAAAAGTGATGATAAGCTATCCAAAGTTAGGAGGCTCTAACATCAGTAAGGAGAAAAAACGTGAAAAAAAAGATACTTGTATTATTTTTATTAAGCACAATGATTTTAGGAGGTTGTAGTACACAAAAAATCACCGATAGCAGCAGTCAAAAAGAAGAGACACAAGAGGCGAAAAATCAGGACATCAGTGAGAAAAGTACCGATGGTGAAGCAGATGAAAGTCAGGAGGCAAGTAAGGATGTTTTTGCCATGGATACTTACATGACGGTGACTGCTTATGGAAGTCATGGAGAGGAAGCGGTAGAAAAGGCGGTTACGGAAATTGAGCGTCTGGATGGACTGCTTTCTACAGGAGAAGAGTCAAGTGAAATTGCACAGGTCAATGCCAATGGCGGTGGAACCTTGGGAAAAGATGCCTCTTATCTGGTGGAACGTGCACTGGAATTTGGTGAGTCCACAGACGGAGCATTTGACATTGCAATTTATCCGATTATGGCAGAATGGGGATTTACCACAGGTGACTTCAAAGTTCCTTCTAAAGAGACACTGGATAGTCTTCTGGAAAAAACGAAATTATCGGATGTCGTGTTTGATAAAGAGACCAGTACCGTATCTTTTAAAACCGATGGAATGGCGATCGATTTAGGAGGAATTGCGAAAGGATATACTTCTACCAGAATTATGGATATCTATCGGGAATGTGGAGTAAAAAGCGGTCTGGTGAATCTGGGCGGAAATGTACAGGCACTTGGCACAAAAACAGATGGAAGTAAATGGAGGGTTGCCATTCAGGGTGTAGATGATGATGACAGCTATCTTGGGGTGCTTTCAATTTCAGACAAAGCAGTCATTACTTCTGGCGGTTATGAGCGTTATTTTGAACAGGACGGGGTTACTTATCATCACATTATTGACCCGACTACCGGATATCCGGCAGACAGCGGATTATTATCGGTGTCAATTGTGAGTGCAGATGGTACGATGTGTGATGCGTTGTCCACTTCTCTGTTTATTATGGGAAAAGATAAGGCAATTGAGTATTGGAGAGCACACAGTGATGAATTTGATATGATTTTATATGATAAAGAAAATAAAGTTTATGTATCAGAGGGTATTGCAGAAGATTTTACTTCTGACTTTGATACAGAGGTAGTAAAGAAGGAGTAACAAAAGTTTATGAGCATACTGAAGAAACTAAAAAGTCTGGCACCGGCATTATCAGCAGTTGTTGTAGCTGCCTGTATCGGCGTTTCTCTTCATGGATATTCCACACCGGTTTATGCGGTTGATATTCCGGAAACAACGAAAAATCAGACAGATGAGGATGCATCTGAACAGGAGAATGCAGATACAGCTGAAAAAGAGAAAAAAGAGGATAAGAAAAAAGACGAGGACAAAAAAGAAGAGCAGAAAAGTACGGCAAAAGGTTCATTTGATGTATCAGATGGAACGTATTACGGAACAGGAACCGGATTTGCGGGAAAAATCAAAGTTGCGGTTACCGTAAAAGATAAGCAGATTACAGCAATTGAGATCGTTGAAAATGAAGCCGATGATGATGCGTTCTTCAGTCGTGCAAAAGGAGTCATTGATAAGATTATCTCCGGACAGACGTTAGAGGTAGATGTCGTATCCGGTGCAACTTACAGTTCAAATGGAATTATCAGTGCAGTAAAAAATGCCCTGACAGGGGCAGCAGACAGCGGAACACCGGCATCAACATCAGCAGGTGCTTCAGGTGGAAGTTCTTCACCGGCAGGTGGTTCTTCTTCTGTCTCAACGGTACAGGATGCATCTGCCTACGCAGATGGAACATATTATGGAACAGGAACGGGATTTTCAGGAGCACTTACGGTAGAAGTAGTGATAAGCGGAGGAAAGATTTCTTCGATACAGATTATTGATACCTCCGATGGAGATAGTTATATTCAGAGCGCTTCGGGATTGATTTCCAATATTATTGCAACTCAAAGTACAAATGTAGATACCGTATCAGGAGCAACTTATAGTTCAGTAGGAATTATTGAAGCAGTCAGAAATGCGTTAAGTCAGGCAGCAATTTCTTCTGATGGAAATTCAAATTCACAGAATACCAATTCATCCTCAAATGGAAGCGGACAGAATGGCAATAACAGCAATGACAATACAACAGCAGAAGCTGGAAAATTTCCATATAAAGAGGGTGTTTATTATGGAACAGCGGAAGGCTATCTCGATGATATTAAGGTAGCAATTGTCATTCAGGATAAGACCTTAAAAGCAGTTGTCATTGTAGAAGAAAATGACGATGAGACCTTCTTTAAACGTGCAAGAGCAGTTGCAGAAAATATGGTGAAGAAACAGAGTGTAGATGTGGATGTCGTATCGGGAGCAACTTATAGCTCAAAAGGAATTATCGGTGCGGTAAAAGAAGCACTAAAAGAGGCTGAGAAAGCGACAAAAGGCGAGAATAACAACAACAATAATAGCGGAAGCAACAATAACAACGGCAATAATAATAACGGAAACAACAGTAACAATAACGGTAATAACAACAATAACGGAAATACCAATAACGGAAACGATAATAACGGCAATACCAATGGCGGAAATAATGGAGATAATGAAAATCCAGATGAAACGAAATATATTTATGCCGATGGAGAGTACACCGTAATTGTACCGTGCCTTCCAAATGAAGATGGAGATTTTGAAGCATATAGTCTTACAATGAAAGTTACGATTTCAAAAGATAAGATTACAGATATTTCCGAAATTAAAGGCGATGGAAGTTCAGACAATGACGCTTACATAAAACGGGCAGTACAGGGAACTTCCAAACTTCCTGGTGTGGTAACACAGATCCTTGAAAAAGGAACACTGGAAGAGATTGATACAGTTTCAAGAGCAACCTGTTCTTCTAACTCCATTTTAGAGGGCTGTAACCTTGCGTTAGAGACAGCAAAGAAAGTACAGTCCGGTGAAGATACTGGAGAGGATTCGGGTCAGGATGATTCCAATCAGAATACAGAAGAAAATGCAGGAGACGAAACACCATGAAATCACTTTTAGTCAGATTTATCAATGTGGCAGTAATTGCCATAGCAATTGTCGGTTATAACGGGATTTTAACGAACAGAGAGAAAACCGATGAAATTGCAAAATTAGATGCGCAGTTAGAAAGTGAAAAACTTGCAAGAAAAAATGCAGAAGAACAGGTTGCGCAGGGAAAATCAAAAGATACACAGGCGGATGCAGATGCTTCAGAGGAAAGCGAAGGTGCTTATAAAGACGGCACTTATGAAGGAGAAGCCGATGGATTTGGTGGACCGATTCAAGTAAAGGTCACTGTGGAAAATGGTGAAATTACGGATATTGAAGTGGTATCTGCGGAAAAAGAAGATGGAGCTTATCTGACAATGGCAATGGATGTGATTCCAAATTTAATTGAGGCTCAGTCAGCCGATGTCGATACGATAAGCGGAGCAACATTTAGTTCTACCGGAATCATCAATGCGGTGGAAGCAGCATTGGAAGAGGCGGTGTAGGTAGAATGAAAAAGATAGATGTAAAAAAACTTTCAAAAAAACAAAAAAAACAATTAAATACCTGGCTTCGGGCAGTGATTCAGTTGTTATATTTCCTGTTTTTACCATCAGCCTTTACTGCAGCGTTTGGTGGCGTAAAATATATGTTTACGCAGATTGGAGTGGAAGCAAAGATTGAGTTGACTTCCTTTGTGGCAGTTTTACTTGTCTTATGCGCTTACACAATTGTATTTGGTCGTTTCTTTTGTGGATTTGCCTGTGCATTTGGAAGTTTGGGAGATGCACTGCATGCAATCTATTTAAGAATCTGCAAAAAACTTAAGAAAAAACCGGTTTCCCTGAAAAAAGAATGGGAGCAATGGCTGATTTTACTAAAATATGTACTACTGGCAGGGATTGTGCTTGCGTGCTTCTTTGGCGTCTATGGAAATGCAAGAGGAACAAGTCCATGGGATGTATTTTCCATGATTCATGCAGGAAACTTCCGGCTTTCGGCTTATAAAATCGGAATTGCGGTGCTGATTCTTCTTATGATTGGAATGGCATTCATAGAACGCTTCTTCTGTAGATTCTTTTGTCCGATGGGAGCAATTTTTTCTCTGCTTCCGATTTTACCGTTCTTTTCTCTTGAGAGAAAAAGAGAAAGTTGTATAAAAGGATGCAGTAAATGTACAAGAAGCTGTCCTGCAAAGATTGAGTTAAGAGAAGCAAAAACAAGTATCGTACAGGGTGAATGTTTCCAGTGCCAGAAATGTATTGATGGCTGTCCGAAAGGAAATGTAACCTGTGGTGTTGGCATATTAAAAGGAAATGAAATCGGATTTACTGTATTTAAGGCAGTTCTTTTGTTTTGTCTTTTTATGTGGCTTGGAATTTAAGTGGAGGAAAATGGTGAGCAGAAAAATTTCACTTTGTGCCATGTTAATTGCACTGGCTATGATTTTTAGTTATGTGGAAGTATTAATTCCATTTAATTTTGGGATTCCCGGAATGAAATTGGGAATTGCAAATCTGGTAATTGTAGTTGGTTTATGTTTTTTAAAACCACACGAAGTATTCTTAGTCTCTATTTTAAGAATCCTTCTTGTGGGAACCTTATTTGGAAATGGAATGTCCTTGATTTACAGTATTGCCGGTGGAATGTTTAGTCTGGCAGTGATGCTGATTTTGAAAAAAGCCGGTGGATTTTCCATTTTAGGAATCAGTGTTGCCGGAGGTGTGGCTCACAATATTGCACAGCTTGCAGCGGCGATGCTTGTAGTGAGTAACTTTCACCTGATTTATTATTTACCGGCGCTTTTAATCGGAGGAGCTGTCACCGGAACTTTAATTGGAATTACGGCAGCAAAAATCTGGGAGTGCTTGAAAATAGCAGGAAAAACAGTTCCCATCAATCATTAATTTTTTTGATTAAAGGTTAGAAAATGCTAACTTTTGATAGATGACATAATATATAAAAGGAGGAACCTATGAGTAAAAAGAATGAATTTCAGACAAAAGCACTGGCAGCTGTGATGACGGCATCTATGGTAACAGGAATGGCACCGGCATCCATTTATGCGGCAAGTGGAGAACAGGTGGCAAAGGATGGTACTTATACTCAGACCACACATGTAAAAGATGGTGATGAAGATGGATGGTCTGAGTATGATGTCAAAGTAAGCCTTACGGTAGAGAACGGAAAATTTAAGGATATTACCGTAACACCATCCGAATCCTATAATGATGAGAGCAAAACCTATTTAAACTGGGCCGTTGATGCCAATACTCCAAAACGTGTAGGAATCCGCACAAAACTGTTAAATCAAAATGCAACAGAGAGCACGATTAACAGCTGGGATACCGTATCTGGAGCAACTTATACTTCAAAAGCAATTAAAGAAGCAGCACTTGCAGCAATTAAGAGTGCACCGGTAGCAGATGCAGAAGTTAAGATTGATACGGCAGCACTTGAAGCAGCAATTGCAAAAGCAGATGCATTAACAAAAGACAGTTATACAGAAGCTTCTTGGAATGCAATGCAGCAGAAATTAACAGCAGCAAAAGAGGCTCTTAGCAAAAAAGAATCGCAGGATGCAGTGACAAAAGCAGCAAGTGAATTAGAGACAGCAATTTCAGGATTGGAAGCAGCACCGGTTACTCCAACAGAAAAAGTAGAATATGTTTTAATGAACATTCCGTATGCTGATTTCTATGCATCCGAATTAAATAACAGTGTAGCAGTTGACTCCGTTTCTTCCGCAACCTTAAACAAGACAAGAACAAGCAGTCTGGTAGGCGGTTCTTATCATGTAAGCCAGGGCGGAGAAGATATTACAGGTATTGTATTCCCGGTTAAAGTTCCGGAAGGAATGGATTTATCCAAATTTAAACAGGTAACAGATTCTGATTCAGTAACCATTTCAGTGACAAGCCGTGGACAGACAAAAGAAACCACTTATACAGGAAAAGATGCATTATTTGAAAATGCAAGCTATTCTTATTATGTACTTTCCGAAGCACCGGCTTACTACAAAGAAGCAACGGTAGATGCAAGCGGAAATGTAAGCTTTGGAAAAGTACAGGGCACCGTAAATAAAGTAAGTGGTGTAACAGGAGAATTTAAGACAACAAGCAAATATGGGGATTATCAGCTGAATTTAGATGGAATTACATTTGATACAGATGAAATCAGTGCCGTTGTATTCAGCACGAAAGAAGGTCATGACTATGGTATGCGCCATCTGGAAAATGTATGGAAAGGACACAAAATTGCATGGTGCACCGGATTTACTACAAGTGTACATGGCTGCCCGACTTCCTCTGCGCACTATGCACAGATGATGGGAGAAACCATTGATAAAGTAACTTATTATACAACAAAAGGCATCTATGAAATGGACTTAGATGATATTTACGTTCCGGTAAAAACATCCGCAACCTTATCCGTAGAGAATGCCTCTGTAAAGAGCGGAGAAACAAAAGTGAATTTTGAAAATCTGCCATCTGATTATGATGCAGAATACAGTGTAGACGGACTGGATGCCAAAGTTGAAAACGGAGTGCTGAAATTTAACAATGCAACAAAAGGAAAATACACCTTAGTTGTAAAAGATAAAAAAGGCAAATATGCAGATATGAGTGCGAACTTTATGCTTCAGACAGAAGACATGCCTGCAACTTATGATGCAGAAAAGACAGCGCTTGTAACAGCAGAAGGATTTAAAGCAGAAGATTTACAGGAATATATAAAGAGTATTACAAGTGTTTCTGTAAATGGAACAAGCTATGTAGCAAGCGGACGTGGCGCAACTGTCATTGTAAATGAAGATGGAAGCATTAAGACAGATGCTGCACCATTTGCAAACGGAGCAGGAGATTATCAGATTGTAGTAAGTGCAACCGGATACAAAGATTTAGAGTTTACTTATACAGTAGCAGCTTCTGAAGAGGAATACAAATATGTATACGCAGGATTAAGCTGGGCTGAATACTGGGCATCAGAAGGTGTTTATCTTGCAGAAGGAAGTAATCTTACTTCTTCTTCAGATGTAGCAGACAAAAAAGGTGAATTAGATAAAGGTGCATTTGATACTGTATCAAGAGCAACAACAAACCACGGCCTGCACAGAGGAAGTTATCAGTGCACAGCAGTTATTTATGATACAGATGGAAAAGAATATCCGGTATCTTACTGGAATAGTTCTTCTGAAGCAGTTTTAACAGATGGCAGAGTGATTACATTTAGCAAAGGAACAATTACTTATACCGAAAATGGTGTAGAAAAAACTGCAACCATGAAAGACTATGAAGTCAAAGGAATCAAGTATGTACCGGTAAAAGTAAAAGCTTCTGATTATGCAGAATTTAGCAAACAGTATCAGGTAGTCGAAAATGCCGGAACATTAGCAGGTGGTTTCTCTGAAAAGAATTTGCAGGCATATACAGAAGTTGCAGAAGTAACAGAAAAAACAAACGGCTTAAAAGAAGCAACCAAGAATGAAGATGGAAGCTTCAGCTTTGGAGCAAGAGCAACCGGAAGTGAATCCGGATTAAAAGACAATGCACTGAAAGTAGCAGAAGGAATTGAACCGGAAGTAAAAACAGCAAATGGTTCTTATGGAGAATTTTTAAGAGTAGACTTAAATGGTAACTATGGCGGACTGGGAGCTGGAATGTATGCAACCCGTTGGACATACTATGGAAATGACAGTACTTATACAACAGCCCTTGCAAGCTACGGAACCAAATTTGCGGCAGATAACTGGATGCATAAATCAATGGGAATCCAGCTTGGCTTAACTGATTCTTTACGTTGCCAGTTACCGGCAGGAACAGACGGAACCGGATACTGGGAATTAACTGTATATGCAATGGGATATGAAGATTACACTTATAAATTCCAGGCAACCGAAGAAAACATTGTAAAACCAGAAGCAGGCGAGATCTCAACAACGAAATTAGAGGCAGCAATTGCAAAAGCAGAAGCATTAAAAGAAAGTGATTACACCAGTGATTCCTGGGCATCCATGCAGACAGAATTACAAGAAGCAAAAGAGGAGCTGGCAGCAAAACACAGCCAGGCAACAGTAGATGAAGCAACCAGTCACTTAAATGCAGCAATCGAAGCACTTGTAAAAGCAGAAGCACCGGTAGAAGTTAACACAACAGAACTTGAGAAAGTAATTGCAACTGCAAAAGATTTAAAAGAAGCAGATTACACAAGTGAAACATGGAACGTATTCAAAGGTGCATTAGAGCTTGCCGAGAGCGCATTAGAAAACAAAGAATCTCAGGAAGCAGTCGATAGTGCAGCAAAAGAGTTACAGAGTGCAATCGACGGACTGAAAAAAGCAGACAGTGAAACACCGGCAGAAATCAACACCACAGAACTTGAAAAAGTAATCAAATCTGCAAAAGCATTAAAAGAAGCAGATTACACAAGTGAAACATGGAGTGCGTTAAAGACAGCTTTAGAGACAGCAGAAAGTGCATTCGAAAAGAAAGAGTCTCAGGAAGCAGTCGATAATGCAGCAAAAGAATTACAGAGTGCAATCGACGGTCTGAAAAAGAAAAATGCTGCTACAGATGATAGCAATAAAGACAACAATACAACAAATAAAGGTAACAGTACCACAACAAATGGCACAACAACCAATAAAGGTACAACAACTGCTACCACAAATAAAGGCACTACAGGCACAACTGCTACAACAAACAAAGGTACAACAAGTACAAGTACAGGAACAACAGGAAATAAATCCACCGGGACAACCTCTACAAGCAGCAATGCAAAGACAGGTGATCCGACAAGTATCTGGGGATGGATTAGTCTTGCAGTGACTTCTATGGGAGTTGGCGGATTCTCCTGGAAAGCAAGAAAAAAATCAAGAAAGGATGAAGAAGAAAAGTAAAAAAGAACACGGTTAAAAATACAAGGTTGTTCTACTCCAAATAAAATAACCTCTGGAAATGAAAAGCCGGATGTTTTCTCAAATAAGAGAATTCATCCGGCTTTGCTTTTTAGAGAAAATCCTTTACAGGCTCAAGACTTCGCTCTAAGATTCCATTGATATAAGCAATACAAGTTCCATAATTGGTAATTGGAATTTTGGCATCTTCGGCACATTTTAAGCGGTATTTCATTTCCCGTTCATTTAACATACACCCGCCGCAGTGTACCACCAGTGCGTAAGGTGACAGATCTTCTGGAAATTCCCCGCCGGA
>OGRK01001559.1_pt1 | contig 14012 bp, 10 predicted proteins | sample 1553471 | NCBI WGS metagenome assembly OGRK01 (sample SAMEA2580080, study PRJEB22360) | human gut metagenome | biome: human gut; feature: human-associated habitat; material: faeces | place: Denmark | collected 2008/2010
ATAAGGCAAAGCGTAAGGCAATCATTGCAGGCAACTGGAAGATGAACAAGACCGCTTCGGAAGCAGCCAAGCTGGTGAACGAGCTGATCCCCGCCGTCAAGGATGCTTCCTGCGAGGTCGTCATCTGCACTCCGTTCACCGATCTGGTGACGGCTGTGGAAAAGACCAAGGGCACCAACATCCATGTCGGTGCTGAGAACGTCCACTTCGAGAAGTCCGGTGCGTTCACCGGTGAGATCAGCGCAGAGATGCTGGTGGATCTGGGCGTGGAGTACGTCATCGTCGGCCACTCCGAGCGCCGCCAGTACTTCGCAGAGACCGACCAGACCGTCAACAAGCGCGCTCTGGCTGCGCTGAATGCGGGCCTGAAGGTCATCATCTGCGTGGGCGAGAGCCTGGAGCAGCGCGAAGAGGGCGTGACCGAGGAGCTGGTCCGGATGCAGACCAAGATCGCTCTGCGTGATGTCACCGCAGAGCAGATGGCCAACGTCGTCATCGCGTATGAGCCCATCTGGGCCATCGGCACCGGCAAGACCGCTACGGCAGACCAGGCAGAGGAAGTCTGCGGCCAGATCCGCAAGGTCATCGGTGAGGTCTACGGCGAGGCCGTGGCCGAGGCGACCACCGTGCAGTACGGCGGCAGCATGAACGCAAAGAACTGCGAAGAGCTGCTGAGCAAGAAGGACGTCGATGGCGGCCTGATCGGCGGCGCTTCCCTGAAGGCTCCGGATTTTGCAGTCATCGTCAATGCTGCGACCAAGGGCTGAGAAACAGAGCTTCCCCGCATCGCACACTGCCTTTTGCAAATCACCCCAGCGCCCGGCCGCGCCGTTTGCAAGCGCTGAAGCCGGGCGCTTTTTAGTTCAAAATCAAAGGAGATACCATTTATGTCCAAGAAACCCGTAATGCTCTGCATCATGGACGGCTTTGGCTGGACCCCCAACGAGACCTATGGCAACGCTGTGGCTGCCGCAAACAAGCCGTTTATCGACTCTCTGATGGCAAAGTACCCCATGACCACCATCGACGCTTCTGGCATGGCAGTCGGCCTGCCCGACGGCCAGATGGGCAACTCTGAGGTCGGCCACACCAACATGGGCGCAGGCCGCATCGTTTATCAGCAGCTGACCCTCATCACCAAGTCCATCCGGGACGGCGAGATGCTCAAGAACCCGGTCCTCGTCAAGAACATGAAAGCTGCCATCGACGCAGGGAAGGCCATCCACCTGATGGGCCTGGTCGGCACCGGCGGCGTCCACAGCCACGCTGACCACTGGTTCGGTGTGCTGGAAATGGCCAAGCACATGGGTGCCAAGGAGGTCTATCTCCACTGCATCACCGACGGCCGTGATACCGACCCGCACTCCGGCAAGGGCTTCCTGGCCGACCTGCAGGCCAAGCTCGATGAGCTGGGCATCGGCAAGATCGCCAGCGTCTCCGGCCGTTACTACGCCATGGACCGCGACAACAACTGGGACCGTGAGGAGAAGGCCTACGCAGCATTCGTCTATGGCGAGGGCGAGCGGTATGCCAACGCTGCAGAGGCGATCGAGGCTTCCTATGCCAATGACAAGACCGACGAGTTCGTTCTGCCCTGTGTCACCTGCGAGGGTGGCCGTGTGCAGGATGGCGACACCGTCATCTTCATGAACTTCCGCCCCGACCGTGCCCGCCAGATGACCCGCATCTTCTGCGACGACGCCTTCACCGGCTTTGAGCGCCGCGGCGGCCGCAAGCAGGTCCACTACGTCTGCATGGCCGAGTATGACGCCACCATGCCCAACTGCGAGGTCGCCTATCCTCCCGTGGAGCTGAAGAACGTTCTGGGCCAGTACCTGTCCGAGAACGGTAAGACCCAGCTGCGCATCGCCGAGACCGAGAAGTACGCACATGTCACCTTCTTCTTCAACGGCGGTGTCGAGGCTCCCTACGCGGGGGAGGACCGCTGCGTCATCCCCAGCCCGAAGGTGGCCACCTACGACCTGCAGCCGGAGATGAGCGCTCCGGAGGTCGCTGCAGAGTGCAAGCAGCGGATCGAGAGCGGCAAGTATGATGTCATCATCCTGAACTTTGCCAACTGCGACATGGTCGGCCACACCGGCGTCTTTGAGGCCGCTGTGAAGGCCGTAGAGGCCGTGGACGCTGCCGTCAAGGAGGTTGTCACCGCTGTGCTGGATGCGGGCGGCTGCGCCTTCCTGACCGCCGATCACGGCAATGCGGAGAAGATGAAGAACCCCGATGGCACGCCCTTCACCGCACACACCACCAATGTGGTGCCCTTTGTGGCCATTGGCTGCGGCGATGTGAAGCTGCGCGAGGGCGGCTGCCTGGCCGACATTGCGCCCACCATGCTGCCCTATATCGGCCTGCCTGTCCCCGCAGAGATGACCGGTAAGAGCATCATCGTGGAGTAAGCATTCTTTTTCGGGAAGATCTCCTGAATCACATAGCAGCGCCCCGCAGAGCCTTCTGAGAAGGTCCCTGCGGGGCGCTGCTGTTTTCATCATTAAAAGAGATCGCTGTGTGTTCCGGTTCGGGACAAAAGCAAATAGAGCTCCTCATCGTAGATCTGGTAGATGAGCAGCCAGTCCGGTGTAATATGACATTCATGAAAGCCGGAATAATCACCGACGAGGATATGGTCTCTGTACTTTTTGTCCAGCGGTTCCCCATTGGCAAGTGTTTTGATGACAGTTTCAATCAATAGGGGGTCATAACCACGCTTTTTGACCAGCTTCATATCCTTTTTGAATCGTGAAGAAGGCTTGATCTCGTATTTCATGCCAACAGATCCTTCATCATTTCATCCACATCGTGATAGCCTTTATACTTTTCAGGATGTTTTTTCATATCTTCTGCTTCTCGCATGGCAGCGATCGTGTCGGCATTTGGAACTTCCCGCTCAATGTTGAAGGGAATACAGTTTTCACGAATGGACTGACGCAGAAAGATGTTGACAGCCGTAGGAATATCAAGACCAAAATCAGAGAACAGCTCTTCCGCTTCTTTTTCGACTTTTTCATCAATCGGAATATTCAAAGTTGTCATCGTATCTCCACCTCTTTCGGTTCTTGTTGAGAATGCGGACGCAACGAATGCGTCTTTCTCGTTGCTATTATATCATTTTGACGATGCTGTGTCAAACACAAAACCCCGCCGCTGAGGTCTCCCTCAAACGGCGGGGCATTTGTGTTAAAATACCGGAAAGCGGTTCAGCTTAAAGCTGGCTTTCGTACTCCTTGCGGTAGCCTTCCAGCTCGCGCTGGTTGCCATAGACGAAGTGACCGTTGGCGATCTCTTCCCAGACCGGCTTCTCCACGCTGTAATCGTGGATGGACGGATCATAAACAAGCAGCTTCTTGTTCTTCTCCAGAGCGGGGTCGGGGATGGGAACGGCACTCAGCAGAGCTTTGGTGTAGGGGTGCAGCGGATGGAGGAACAGCTCTTCCGCCTCGGCCAGCTCCACGATACGACCCTTGCTGATGACGGCGATGCGGTCCGAGATGAACCGGACGACCGACAGGTCATGTGCGATGAACAGGTAGGTCAGGCCGCGGCTCTTCTTCATCTCGTTCAGCAGGTTCAGCACCTGTGCGCGGATGGAGACGTCCAGAGCCGAGATGGGCTCATCGGCCACGATGAACTCCGGCTGCATGACCAGAGCACGGGCGATGCCGATGCGCTGACGCTGGCCGCCAGAGAACTCGTGCGGGAAGCGGGAAGCGAACTCCGGCAGCAGGCCGACTTCGTGCAGCGCATCCATGACCTTGTTGTGCAGGTCGTCCTGGTCTTTGTACAGGTGGTGGTTCAGCAGACCCTCGGCCACGATGTACTCGACCTTGGCGCGCTCGTTCAGGGATGCCATGGGGTCCTGGAAGATCATCTGGATCTTGCGGATGACCTCCTGGTCCAGCTCTTTGGAGATCTTGCCGTTGATCTTCTGGCCTTTGAAGAAGATGTCGCCGCCGGAGGTCGGGTTGATGCGGCAGATGGCACGGCCAATGGTGGTCTTGCCGGAGCCGGACTCGCCGACCAGCGAGAAGGTCTCGCCCTTGTAGATGTCAAAATTGACATGGTCCACAGCCACAAATTTCTTTTTGCCAGAGCCAAAGGTGATCTGAAGGTCTTTCAGCTCAATCAGCTTTTCACGCTCAGCCATTTAAGTTGGAACCTCCCATCTTTCCCATTTTCTCACGAAGGTTCTGGATGGAGTGCGGGCGCTCGATCTTGGGCGCGCGCGGGTCCAGATACCAGGTCTTTGCTGCATGGGTCTCGGACACCTGGAAGAACGGAGGTTCTGCCACGAAGTCGATAGCCAGCGCGTGTTTGTTGCGGGGGGCGAAAGCATCGCCATGGATCTCGTTGAACAGGTTCGGGGGAGTGCCATCCACGGTGGGCAGGCTCTCACCCTTGGTGCCCAGCTGCGGCAGAGCCTGCAGCAGCGCCCAGGTGTAGGGATGCCATGCGTCGTAGAAGATCTCCTGAACGGTGCCGTATTCCACGATCTGGCCGGCGTACATGACGGCCACGCGGTCTGCCACGTTGGCCACAACACCCAGGTCATGGGTGATGTAGATGACGGACATGCCCAGCTCTTTCTGCAGATCGCGGATGAGCTGCAGGATCTGCGCCTGGATGGTCACATCCAGTGCGGTGGTCGGCTCGTCGCAGATCAGGATCTGCGGGCGGCAGGCCGCTGCAATGGCGATGACGACACGCTGGCGCATACCGCCGGAAAACTCGTGCGGATACTGCTCGTAGCGGCGCTCCGGGTCGGGGATGCCGACCTTGCCCAGCATCTCAATGGCGGCCTTCTTGGCGGCTTCGCCTTTCAGGCCCTGGTGATGCTCGATGCTCTCCTGGATCTGCTTGCCGATCTTCTTCAGCGGGTTCAGGCTGGTCATCGGGTCCTGCATGACCATGGCGATCTTCTTACCGCGAACACCAAGCCAGTCCTTTTCGGTAAACTTGGTCATATCGCGGCCTTCGTACAGGATGGAGCCGCCGGTGATGGTACCGTTGGCATCCAGCATACCCACAAAGGTCTTGGTAAACACGGACTTGCCGGAGCCGGACTCGCCGACGATGGCGAGGGTCTCGCCCTCATACAGGTCCAGCGAGCACTTGCGGATGGCGTTCAGTTTGCGGCCGCGCAGGCTAAAAGTGATCTCCACGTCTTTGGCAGAGATAATCGGTTTTCTATCCATTTACGTTTCTCTCTCCAATCTATCAAACGTGGTTGCGCGGGTCTGCCGCATCCGACAAAGCGTTGCCCATGATGTAGAACGAGATCGAGATGATGGACACGATGGATGCAGGGAAGACCAGCAGGTACGGGTAATCCAGGAAGAAGCCGCGCACCTTGCTCAGGATCAGGCCCAGAGACGGGGTGTCGATGCCCAGACCCAGGCCCAGGTAGGACAGCGTAGACTCCAGGTTGATGGTGGCGGGGATGGAAAGCGCCATGCGCAGGATGATGACAGAGACCAGATACGGCAGGATGTTCTTGGTCAGAACACGCCACAGCGGGGTGCCAAGGCAGCGGGAAGCGAGGTTGTACTCGCGGTCACGGTACATGAAGACCATGTTGCGGACACGGCGCGCCATGGACAGCCAGTTGATGGCGATCATCGAGATGGCCATGATCCAGAAGCTCTGACCGATCATCAGGGCGATCAGGGTCATATAGATGATATAGGGCACATTGTCGATCAGGTTGTACAGCTCCGTGAAGAAGCGGTCCAAGCTGCGGACGTAGCCCCAGATCAGGCCGAAGATGACGCCGACGATGCTCTCGCCAACGGCAACGACCAGAGCCAGACGGATGGAGATCTGGGTGGCGTACCACACCTGGCACCAGTAGTCACGGCCAAGGTTGTCGGTACCGAACCAGTATTCGCTGTTCGGCTTGATGAATGCCTTGCTCGTATCCGAGATCAGGGTGGTGTAATCGTACTTGCCAATGGCCAGTGCGATGAAGGAGAACACGCTCAGTGCCAGGAACAGGATCAGGCAGAAGACAGCGACCTTCTGCTTGAGGAAGTTCTGGATGACGGAACCCCAGTAGGAATAGTTGGAATAGCCGATGCGCTCGGCTTCTTCCGGAGAGTATTCGACGAAGTAGAACAGTTCGTCCTGCTTCTTGCCCTCAAAATCCGATGCCTTAGCCATCAGCGAGCTTCCTCCTTTCCGGTCAGAGTAATACGCGGGTCGACCACCATCATCAGCACGTCGCCCAGGAAAACACCCACGATGCCCAGAACGGCATACAGGATGACCAGCGTCTGCACGACGTTCAGGTCATAACGCTGGATGGCGTCGGTCAGCAGGGGGCCCATGCCGGGGACGGAGAAGAAGCGCTCCATCAGCAGAGAGCCGCCGACCGTCAGCAGGATGGACTGGGGGATATACTGCACCATGGGGACCATGGCGTTGCGCAGCACGTGCTTGAACATGATCTCACGGGAGCTCAGGCCCTTGACACGCGCCAGTTTGATGTAGTCGCGGGTGAGCTCATCGACCATGTAGCGGCGGGTCCACAGGGCATAGCCTGCAATGGAAGCCAGCGACAGGCAGGTGATGGGCAGCACGCTGGACGCAGCCACATTGCGGGTGGAGTACAGCGTGGGGAAGCCCAGGTACTTGGAGCCGAAGACCAAGACCAGCGAATACGAGACCAGAGAAGGAACTGCGTTGACGAACACGGTGTAAGCCGTGCCGATCCAGTCGAACACTTTGTCCTTGAATGCGGCCTGCAGAATGCCCATCAGCACACCCAGCACCAGAGAGATGCCGGAGGCGGTGAGGCCCAGGCGCATCGAGACGCCGAACTTTTTGCCGATGACCTTGACCACCGATGCACCGTTCTGGATGCGGCGGGATGTGCCGAAGTCCAGATGCAGCAGATCGTTGTAGAACTTGATCAGCTGGGTGGGAATGGGGTCGGTCAGGCCGGCTGCTTCCAGAGCAGCGGTCTTCTGCTGATCGGTGAACTTCATGAGCTGTTCCTCAGTGAAGTAGTAGTCCGTCGGCAGACAGCGCATCATCAAAAAGACGGCTGTTGCGATCAAAAAGATTGTGACAAGCGACTGGAGCAGCCGCTTAACCGTGTATTTTAACATGTTATCGAACCTTTAACTTTTATTTTGGGGTGCGGTGGAAAACTCAGGCCTTGGTGGCAGCATCGAATGCAGCAGCGAACTCCTCGTACTGCTCGGTGGTGTAAGCCTCTTCGCTGGTCTCCCAGTTGACAGCCTTGTAGTTGCAGGGGCCGTACATGGCGTTGATCTTGCTGTACTCGTTGGCGTGGGTCAGGCACCAGGTCACATCGTAGACGGTGGGGAAGATCAGATTCTCCTCCAGGAAGTAGGCCTCAGCCTTTGCGAAGGCAGCGTAGCGTGCATCGGTGTCGTTGACGATGACGCGGCCCTCGTTGACCAGGTCGGTGAACTGCTCGTAGGCAGCCACCAGATCCTTCTGGTAATCGGCGGCACCGTTCTCGGCGATGCCCTCGATGTTGGTCATGTTGCAGCTGTAGTAAGCGTTGTCGTCGTGGACGATGATCTGGGTCAGGAAGTTGATGGGATCGCCGAAGTCAGCGCCCCAGCCCATGTGGACGAAGCTCTGCAGCTTGGGTGCCACGACCTCCTTCATGGTGGAGGAGACGAAGGTCTCGATGTCCAGCACGATGAAGTCATCGCCGAAGCTGTCGGTGAAGCACTGCTTCAGGACGGTTGCGCTGTCCAGAGCGGTGGAGTTGCCGGCGATGATGTGGTAAGCAGCGTGGACGGGGAAGGTGACGCCGATGGCGCTCAGCTCGTCCATCGCCTGCTTCTTCAGGTCCGCGATGTCGCCGTTGTTGGAGCGCAGGCGGATCATGGTCTTGCCGTCATAAGACTCCTTGTCGAAGCCCATCTCCTTGGCGACCAGGGTGGAGTACTCCTCGCCCTTGGTGTTGTAGCAGACGCCCGGCATGGTGTAGTAGTCGTTCTCGCACTTCAGAGGGTTGATCTTGTTGGTACGTGCATACCAGTTGGTCAGCTCCAGGCCCTTGTAGAAGCACTGACGGAAGGCGGTGTTGGCGATGGCCTTGTTCCAGTTGTCGTCGGGGGTGCCGTCCTCGTTGTTCTTCTGATAGTTGAAGTGCATCTGGTAGCTGTACTTCTTGGGGCGCTTCTCACACAGCTGAGCATTGTACTCGCTGTTGGGATCGGCCTGGATGGTGGTCAGGGTGCTCTCGCCCACATCCATCTCGTCCAGCTCACGGTTCTGATACAGCTGGAAGGTAACGGTGCCGTCGCTGATCATGGTAACGGTGAAGCGGTCGAAGCGGGACACATCGTTTGCACCAAAGTAGTTGGGGTTGGGGATGTAGCTCTTGGTGTTCTGGCTGATGAACTCCTCCACCACATACGGGCCGTTGTACCACATGTTGGTGTAATCGCAGGCACGGAAGCCCTCGATGCCCAGCTCGGTGATCAGATCCTCAGAGACGGGGTAGAAGCTGGTGTAAGCAGCCACGGTATCGAAGTACGGGCAGGGAGCCTTGCAGGTGAAGACCAGGGTGTAATCATCGGTAGCCTCAACGCCCACACCGGCGGCCAGCATATCTTCGTAGGTCAGGTCGGCAGCAGCGTCGCCCATGTCGCTGGTCTTCTGGTAGTAGTCCGCAGCACCCACCAGAGTCTCGTTGGGCATGGAGGTGTTGTTGGCCTGGTTCTTGGCTGCGTTCAGCACCCACTCCAGACCCACGAGGAAGTCCTTGCTGGTCAGGTGAGCCTTGACCTCGCCGTTGACGTCCACCCAGTCGACATCGTCGCGCAGGTTGAAGGTCCAGACGGAGGAGTCCTCGTTGTGGCTCCACTCCTTGGCCACGGAAGGCACAGCCTTGCCGTAGCAGTCAAAGCTCAGCAGGCCCTCCCACAGGTTGGTGGTGACATTCATGTCGGAAGCCATCTGGCTGTACAGCATGTTCCAGCTCTCCAGCTCACGGTTGGTGGCCTCCCAGGAGATGAACTCCTTCAGCGGGGCAGCGCCGGTGGTGTTGGGGGCGCTGGTTGCGCCGGAAGAAGCAGAAGCAGCGGTGGAGCTGCTGGAGCCGCCGCCGCAGGCTGCCAGGATGCCGGCGGCACCAACAACGCCGGAAGCCTTCAGAAAGCTGCGGCGGCTGATTGCATGAGACTCGTGATTGATGTTCATTGTGTTATCCTCCCTAAAATTTTTTCCGTGCTTCGGTGCATGGTGCAGGGCGCGTTGTCCTGCTTGTTTCCCACTCCTTTGCGGGAGCTTCGCATCTCCTGTACTGCTGAGGAATACAAAAGAGCGCAGATACAGACCCCTCTGTCTGTGCCTGTGCTCCTCCCGCAAAACCTTAACACGATGATTATTATACCATTAAAAGAATAAGCTGTCAATGGAGCATGGACAGGAACCTCTTCAAAAAAGAAAGACAGACTGTGGAAAATGATGAAATATATTTGTTTTTGTCTGACGAAGGATGCAAAAAGTTTAACACTGTTTTTGAAACACAAAACAACCGAAATTGTTCTTCACAAACGAACAGGTGCAAAACGCTTTACATAATAAAAGAGCGGGAGCCATCCGCTTTGCGAACAGCTCCCGCCGGGGGAAAAGTGCTTAACTTAGAATGCGCTCAAAAACCGATCAGGCCTGGGTGGCTGCATCGAAAGCAGCGGCGAACTCCTCGTACTGCTCGGTGGTGTAAGCCTCTTCGCTGGTCTCCCAGTTGACAGCCTTGTAGTTGCAGGGGCCGTACATGGCGTTGATCTTGCTGTACTCGTTGGCGTGGGTCAGGCACCAGGTCACATCGTAGACGGTGGGGAAGATCAGATTCTCCTCCAGGAAGTAGGCCTCAGCCTTTGCGAAGGCAGCGTAGCGTGCATCGGTGTCGTTGACGATGACGCGGCCCTCGTTGACCAGGTCGGTGAACTGCTCGTAGGCAGCCACCAGATCCTTCTGGTAATCGGCGGCACCGTTCTCGGCGATGCCCTCGATGTTGGTCATGTTGCAGCTGTAGTAAGCGTTGTCGTCGTGGACGATGATCTGGGTCAGGAAGTTGATGGGATCGCCGAAGTCAGCGCCCCAGCCCATGTGGACGAAGCTCTGCAGCTTGGGTGCCACGACCTCCTTCATGGTGGAGGAGACGAAGGTCTCGATGTCCAGCACGATGAAGTCATCGCCGAAGCTGTCGGTGAAGCACTGCTTCAGGACGGTCGCGCTGTCCAGAGCGGTGGTGGAACCGGCCAGGATATAGTAAGAGCAGTGCACCGGGAAGGTGACGCCGATGGCGCTCAGCTCGTCCATGGCCTGCTTCTTCAGGTCGGTGATGTCGCCGTTGTTGGCGCGCAGACGCTTCATGGTCTTGCCATCATACTTCTCGCCGTCCAGACCCAGCTCCTTAGCGACCAGGCTGGTGTAATCGGTGCCGTCGGTGGTGTAGCACAGGCCGCTCATGGTAAAGAAGTCGTTCTCGCACTTCAGCGGGTTGATGGGGTTGTAGCGAGCGTAGAACTTGGACAGCTCCAGACCCTTGGAGAAGCACTGGCGGAATGCCTTGTTGGCGATGGCCTTGTTCCAGTTCTCATCGGCGGTGCCGTCGGCCTTGCGCTTGTCGTAGTTGAAGATGAAGCAGTAGCTGAACTTCTTGGGGCGCTTCTCGCACAGCTGCTGGTTGAACACGTTGGAAGGATCGGCCTGGATGGTGGCGATGCTGCTCTCGCCCAGATCGACCTCGTCCAGCTCACGGTTCTCGTACAGCTGCAGGCTGATGGAGCCATCGGAGATCATGGTGATGGTCAGGCGCTCAAAGCGGCTGACGTTGGCTGCATCGTAGTAGCTGGGGTTGGGGATATAGCTCTTGGTGTTGCCCTGGATATACTCCTCGACGACGTACGGGCCATTGTACCACATGGTGGTGTTGTCGCAGCCGCGGAAGCCCTCGATGCCCAGCTCGTCGAGCAGGGCGGGAGCGACGGGGTAGAAGCTGTTGTAAGCCGCCACGGTGTCGAAGTACGGGCAGGGATCCTTGCAGGTGAAGACCAGAGTGTAGTCATCAGGAGCCTCGATGCCGACACCGGCAGCCAGCATGTCCTCATAGGTCATGTCGGCAGCAGCGTCGCCGGCTGCCTTGGTCTGCTCGTAGTAATCGGCAGCGCCCACGACGGTATCGTTGGGCATGGAGGTGTTGTTGGCCTCGTTCTTGTAGGAGTTCATGACCCACTCGAAGCCGACCAGGAAGTCCTTGCTGGTCAGGTGGTCCTTCACCTCGCCGTTGGCATCGACCCAATCGACGTCATCGCGCAGGTGGAAGGTCCAGACGGTGGAATCGTCGTTGTGCTCCCAGGTTGAAGCGATGGCGGGCACGACCTTGCCGTAGCAGTCGAAGCTCAGCAGGCCGTCCCACAGGTTGGTGATGACGTTGGCGTCGGAAGCCTGCTGGGTGTACAGCATGTTCCAGCTCTCCAGCTCGCGGTTGCCGCTCTCAAAGGAGATGAACTCCTTCAGCGGGGTGGCACCGGTGGTGTTGGGGGCTGCGGCACCGCTGGTGGAAGCAGCGCTGCTGCCGTTGTCGGACTTGCCGCCGCATGCGGCCAGCAGGCTGGCTGCGCCGACCATGCCTGCGCCCTTGAGGAAGCTGCGGCGGTCGAGCTTGTGAGACTCAAAATTGATACTCATGGATGGATCCTCCCAGATCTCTGGCACAGGCGGTCTGCCTGCGCCGTTTTTTCCTATTCCTGAACGAGTGTGGCCTGTCCTCCACGAAAAAATGCACAGGAAGGGCAAACGTCGCACTTCGGATATTTTAGCACTGTATTGAAAAGAAGTCAATGGATTAAAGCGATGAATTGGAAACAAAAGGGTGACAGCCGCTTTTGCATGAAAAGCAGCAGCGGAAAATGCAAAAGAATCCAAAGCGCCGGGTGGCTGCGGGAAGCGGCAGACTTCAAAAGAAAAAAGTGGACTGTTTTTTCACCACGGACGATTCTGCTATCTTTTTTCATAAAAACATGCTACAATAAAATGTATCTGTATCGGAATAAGGAGCAAACCATGAAAAAACTACGCGCGATGTACAAAGGCTATATGCTTCATCCCATCTTATATAAAACTGTGACCCGCACTTCCATCGTGGCTGTGCTGATGCTGCTGTGGGAGCGGTATGTCAGCGACGGCACCTTCTCCATGTGGGAGGCACCGGGCTTTCTGTGCGGCGTGGTGCTGCTCATCTGGGCGTGGGTGGACTATATGCGGCTGGACGGCCTGACCATCCACCACCTGCTCGAAGAGTTCAAGGGGATCAAGCCGCAGAAAAAGTTCCACGCCACCCGCTCCATCATGGACTATGCCGACGAGAAGATCGTCTCCTTTGAGGAGCTGGAGCCGGAGGAGCGCACCTATTGCAGTATGCTCTCCAATCTGGTGCTGGGGGTGCCGCTGGTGGTGGTGGCGCTCTGCATCAGCTTTTTATAAGGAAGGGTGCAGACCATGGAAAACCCGCACAAGCAGCTGGTGGTGGGCATCCTCGCCCATGTGGACTCCGGCAAGACCACCCTTTCCGAAGCCATGCTCTACCGCGCCGGTGCCATCCGGAAGCTGGGCCGCGTGGACCACAAGGACGCCTTTCTCGACACCGACGCGCTGGAAAAGGCGCGCGGCATCACCATCTTTTCCAAACAGGCCCTGCTGACGGCAGGAAACACCGACTTCACCCTGCTGGATACCCCCGGCCATGTGGATTTTTCCACCGAGACCGAGCGCACCCTGCAGGTGCTTGATTATGCAGTGCTGGTCATCAGCGGCACCGACGGCGTCCAGAGCCACACCGAAACGCTCTGGCGTCTGCTGCGGCGGTATCACATCCCGACCTTCGTTTTCCTCAATAAGATGGACCTGCCCGGCCCCGGCCGGGAGGCGCTGCTGGAACAGCTCAACCATCGGCTGGGGGACGGCTTTGTGGATTTCGGGGCCGATGTGTCCGCCCGCGACGAAGCGCTGGCCCTCTGCGACGAGCGGCTGATGGAAACCGTCCTCGACAAAGGGGAGCTGACCGATGCCGACATTCTCCCGGCCATCGCCCGGCGGCATGTCTTCCCGTGCTGGTTCGGCGCAGCGCTCAGGCTGGAGGGTGTGGACGAACTTCTGGCCGGGCTGGCACTGGCCCGCCCGGTGCCCATCACCGCCGTTGTAACGGACTCCCGCAAGGTGCAGCCGGGCTGCATTTTTGTCTGCTTCCCCGGCGAGCGTGTGGACGGCCACGACTATGCCGCCAAGGCGTACCAGGCCGGGGCCGAGTATGTGATCGCCAACCATCCCGTGGAGGGCGTGCCGGAGGATCACCTTGTCATCTGTGAATCCAGCTACCTTGCCATGATCCGTATGGCATCCAACTACCGCACGCTGTTCAGCCCGCTGATGATCGGTGTGACCGGCAGCGTGGGCAAAACCACCACCAAAGAGTTCTGCTATGCGGTTCTTTCGGCTTTTGGCAATACCTTAAAAACAGAGGGCAACCAGAACAATGAGATCGGCCTGCCCAACACGCTGTTCCGCCTGGAGGATACCACCCAGTATGCTGTGGTGGAAATGGGCATGAGCCACCTGGGCGAGATTGCCCGCCTGGTGCGCGCAGCGCGGCCGTCTGCCGGTATCATTACGATGATCGGCGTTTCCCACCTGGAAAATCTTGGCACGCGGGAGAATATATTGAAGGCAAAGATGGAAATCTGCCAGGGCCTGCCGGACGGCGCCCCGCTGGTTCTGAATGCGGACGATGACCTGCTGCCCACCGCGCAGATCCCCGGCCGCCTGCGCCCGGTGTGGTTCGGCATCCGCTCCAGCTCCGCCGATGTGCGCGCCATCAATATTCATACCGTAGGGGAGGGTACCGGCTTTACCCTGGTGGATAATGTGGACGGTGAAACCTATGAGTTCAGTGTAACCATCCCCACGGCAGGCGGTCCTACCGTGTAAGATGCCCCTGCCTCAGCGCCAAG
>OGRK01001579.1_pt1 | contig 13881 bp, 10 predicted proteins | sample 1553471 | NCBI WGS metagenome assembly OGRK01 (sample SAMEA2580080, study PRJEB22360) | human gut metagenome | biome: human gut; feature: human-associated habitat; material: faeces | place: Denmark | collected 2008/2010
TCCTCCATGCCATTCCAATCCTGATGAAGAACAAGTGCCGCAAATTCTATGTTATATTTCTCAAGCTGTTTTTTCACACCTTCCGGGTCATGGAACCATGTTCCAAGCATGTCTATTTCGCACTCAATGCTCTGAAATCCTGCCTCTGCTGCCACTTTAAGCATTCTCGGCAACTGACCAAAATGTTTTCCCATCTTCCATGGATAGGACTGACAACCAAATTTTAAATTGTACACTTCTTCCGACCTCCTTTATAATTTTCTATAAATATCCTCATCAAGCTTATTGCATAAAATACCGATAAATGCATAAATATTCTCATTTATTGCAAAATTATTTGTTTTTTTTTACAAAAAAAGCTCTCAACACATAATCTCGTATAATTATGTTGCAGAGAGCCTGTTTTATTGTCGCGATGCAGCTAATGCATTACGTAAGATACTATACTAAAGCTTTGATAGCAGCAATCTGATCTTCATTCAGATCTAAGATATCGCTGTTGTCCATGGATGTGTTGGAGTCCTCAATCAGAATCATCTTTGTATCCTTGCATGTTACTGTGTTATGCCACAGTGTAGCCGGGATATTGTAAACCTTGTTTGGCTCCATCTTAACTGCCTTGATATCAAGACCGCCTTCTACTTCATTTGCATAGATCAGTGTGCAAGATCCGGCAACAAGTACGAAAAGCTCATCAGTCTTGTTGTGACGCTCCAAGTTGTTGATTCCTGTGATGTCGTTAGCTGGTTTCCAGTTTTTGATACCAACTGTCCATTTCTCGTTCTCGAATACTCTCTGCATTCCTTCTCCGTCAAATGAATAATTTAAAATTTCCATGATTCTTATCTCCCTTTTATATAATAAAATGAATTTGATCAGATTCTTATGCTAATGTTGCTTTGCATTTTTCAACGATGTTCTCAGCTGTAAGTCCATAAGCTGCAAACAGTTCAGCTGGTTTACCGGATTTTCCGAATTTATCCTGGATACCAACTCTTTCGAATTTAGCTCCGGCATGTCCTGCAAGGACTTCTGCTACAGCAGATCCAAGTCCACCGATTACAGAATGCTCCTCAGCTGTTACGATACCTTTGCACTTCTCGTTCATAGCAAGGATTGTCTCAGCATCGATAGGTTTTACTGTGTGCATATTAACAACTGCTGCAGAAATTCCTTCTGCTTCAAGCATCTCAGCTGCTTTTAATGCGATTGGTACCATAAGTCCCATTGTGATGATGCAAACATCGTTACCATCTTTTAAGATGTTAGCTTTTCCCGGGATAAATGGTGTATCCTCTGTTGTGATATCCTCACAAACAGGTCTTGCAACACGGATGTAAACTGGTCCGTCAATCTCTGCTGCTGCAAATACAGCTTTCTCCATCTCTGTAGGATCACATGGTACAAAGATTGTCATGTTCGGCATCTCTCTCATAAGAGCAACATCCTCGATAGACTGATGACTTCCTCCATCCTCTCCTACTGAAAGTCCTGAATGAGATAATCCAAATTTAACATTTGTGTTTGTGTATGCAATAGAGTTACGAATGATCTCATAAGCTCTTCCTGTTCCGAAAAGAGCAAATGTGCTTGCAAATGGAATGTATCCTGTATGAGCAAATCCAGCTGCCATACCCATCATATTACACTCTGCAATTCCTGCGTTAAAGAAACGATCTGGAAATGCCTCAGCAAATGTAGCTGACATTGTTGCATGTGCAAGGTCTGCATCTAATGCAACGATCTTATCGTTCTTCTGTCCTAATTTAACTAATGCTTCTCCGTAAGCAACTCTTAATGATTTTCCCATCTTCTTACGCCTCCAATTCTTTCATAGCTGTCTCGAACTCTTCTGGTTTCAACGGTCTTCCGTGCCATCCTACCTGATTCTCCATAAAGGATACACCTTTACCTTTGATTGTGTGGCAGCAAATGAATTTTGGCTTACCAGATACTGGAGCCTCAATTGCTTTGTCAATTTCTTCGATGTTATGTCCATCTACTTCAAAGCATTCGAAACCGAAGGCTTTAAACTTCTCAACGATGTTTCCAAGTCCCATAACCTGATCGTTAGTTCCATCAATCTGAAGTCCGTTATAGTCAAGTAAAACGCAAAGGTTATCAAGTTTGTAATGAGCTGCTGCCATAGCTGCCTCCCATACAATACCTTCCTGACACTCGCCATCACCAACTACTGCATATACTTTGTAGTCAGCTTTTGCATGCTTAGCTGCAAGAGCAAGTCCTGTTGCCAGAGACATTCCCTGTCCAAGAGATCCTGTGTTCATATCAACACCTGGAGTCTTGTTGCAGTCCGGATGTCCCTGAAGATGGCTGTCAATCTGACGAAGGTGTGCCAGATCCTCTTTCGGGAAATATCCCAGATCTGCCAGGATTGCATATAATGTAGGGCAAGCATGTCCCTTACTTAATACGAGACGGTCTCTGTCTGCTTTCTTAGGATCCTTAGGATCAAGATTCTTCATCTCATCATAGTAGAGAGCCATAAGAATCTCAACACATGATAATGATCCGCCCGGATGACCTGACTGGCAGGCAAATAAACTCTTCAATATCTCTTGGCGCAATTCCTTTGCTTTTTTCTCGTAATTCATTTTTCTTCCTCCTTATATTAACCTTTAACAGCTCCTGCTGTTAATCCCTCAACTAATCTCTTCTGTGCAAAGAAGAACATGATACATACTGGAATGATTGTAATAATTCCACCTGCTGTTAACAGACCCCAGTCAACGCCAAGCTGACCGATCAGACTCTTCAGTGCTACAGGTATTGTTCTTGTCGCATTGTTCGTAAACATTACCGCAAATGTATACTCGTTCCATGATGTCATGAAGATATATACACCGGTGGCAACAAGGCAAGGACCTAATATAGGTAAAATGATCTTGAAAAATGCCATCCTTCTATTACATCCATCAACCAATGCTGCTTCTTCAAGTGATAGTGGCAAGTCGTTAAAAAATCCATTCAGCAACCATACAGAAAATGGAAGTGTGAACGTTGTATATGCGAGTACAAGAGCCCATGGAGTATAAAGTAACCCCAGATTTCTCATTATAGAGTATAATGGGATTAAAAGCAATACCGTAGGGAACATATTATTGCTTAAAAACAATGCCATCATCGCTCTACGTCCTGCAAATCTGTATCTTGAAAACGCATATGATGCTAATGTTGATGCTGTCAGAGAAACAACTGTTGTTACTGCCGCAACAATAAAGCTATTCTTCATGGCAGCCAGGAAATTTACTGTTGTAGTAAACAGTTTCGTGTAGTTCTCCCATTGAACTTGTCTTGGCCAGTATGTAACTGCTCCGTATAACTCTGTGTCCGGTTTTATAGATGTAATAAATGTCCAATAAAACGGGAACAGGATGAAAAGTAATATTACGATCAGTGGGAGATATACTGTTAAAAATCTCTTTAAGAATGATTCCCTCTTCATACTACTTATCCTCCTCTCTAAATGTAAAGATCAAATACGGAACTGCAACCAGGCAAAGTACAAGTGCAAGCAAGATTGCCATTGCTGATGAGTATCCTAAGTTCAATGCCTGAGCTTTATTAAACACATATACACTCAGTGTCTGTGTTGCATAAGCCGGTCCACCTTCCGTCATGTTGAAGATAACATCGACTGAGTTTGCAACCCAGATAATTCTCAGAAGTCCTGTGATAAAGATTGTATTCTTAATACTTGGAATTGTAATCTTAAATAACTTCTGGAATCCTGTCGCGCCATCCATGTCGGCTGCTTCATAAAGTTCTCCTGGAATTCCCTGCAGTCCTGCAAGAATCATCAGTGCAAAGAATGGAATTCCCTGCCAGATAATCGTTACTACAACTGCTGGAAATGCTGTATTCGTCTGTGCTAAAAATGGTATGCTCTTATTAATTATGTGTAATTTCTGAAGAATGTCATTGAGTACACCATAGTTACCGTCATACATCCATCTCCACATAAGACCGATCAAAATACCAGGTGTGACCCATGGAATCAGGCTGACTGCACGGACAACACCGCGGCCTCTGAACTTCTTGTTAAGAAGCAACGCCAGTATAAAACCAAATACAAACTGAAATCCAACGCCAAATACCACCCAGAGAATCGTCTTCCAAAGTGCTTTCCAGAACAGCTCATCTTTAAATGCCGCGATGTAATTTGCAAGTCCGACAAACGCAATGTCATTCGGTCTTCTCAAATCATAACTCTGGAAACTCATTCCAATCGCATTTATAACCGGAATGAATACTACGCACAAAATGATAATCAGAGCAGGTGCTACCAATAAATATGGATAGATACTTTTCTTTTTTACCATCGTGTTCTTTCCCTTTCAATCATACTGCCCTGCCAGTTGCCTGACAAGGCAGTTTCATAAATCAATTATTATCTAGTTGTTACAAAATCTAGTTTCTACTCGTTAAGAGCTTTGTCCAGCTTATCCATACACTCTTTGGCTGTAATCTCGCCTGTCAGAGCCTGGGAAATTGTTGCCGGCCAGTTCGTGATCCACTCAGTTGTTGTATCTTTAACCGGAACTGTACCTGCAATGTCGATACCTTCCATAGATACTTTCATGAATTTGTCATTCTGGAAGTAGTCTTCCTGCTGAACAGTCTGGCTTACTGGAACCTGTCCTGTTCCTTCACACCACATTTCCTGTCCTTCTTCTGTTGCAAGATATTTCATCCACTCGAATGCTGCTGCTTTGTTCTCGCAAGAATCAAACATTACAGTCTCTGTATCTCCCATGGATGTCCACTGTCCTTTTCCTTTTGGAATGATGAATGCATCAACATCATCACCAAGCTCTTCTACCATACCTTTAGAAGATCCAATATGATGTATGAACATAGCTGTCTTTCCAGACTTGAAGTTAGCAACTGTCTCGTTGAATCCATCGTTCGTAGCTGACTCCGGAACATATCCGTTCTTATACAGATCGATGAAGTCCTGCATACCCTGTACAGATGCATCAGATGTCAGATCATCAAAGCTTCCACCTTCACCATAGATGAAACTTCCCCATGGCTCCTGTCCACCGGAAGCACCACGCATACCAAATCCGTATACGTCTGTCTTTCCATCACCATTTGTGTCCATTGTACATTTCTTAATGTCTTCAAGGAACTCATCGTATGTCTTAGGTGTCTCTGTGATACCAGCCTCTTTGAAGATTGATGGTCTGTAGTATACATAGAGTACCTGAATGTTCCATGGCATCAGATAGAGTGAATCGTCAGATCCGCCTGCCTTTTTCATTACGTCGTAGATGTTGTCAGAAATGTCATCTTTCTTATCCCATGCATCAACATAAGGTGTTAAGTCTGCAAGCAGGTTATTGTTTGTGAACATCGGTGTTGCGGAAAGCTTAAAGGTTGCTACATCCGGTGCTCCACCACCCATAGCTGCGTTGAACAGTGTGTTGGAATATCCTCCACCATCCCAAGGAACTTCTTCACCTTCAACAGTGATTCCGTACTTATTCTCCTCGTTGAACTTCTTGATGATGTCCTGCATCAGGGAAGAATAATCTGTGTTATCTGCCCAATACTGGAACTTGATTGTGCACTCTTTGATATCATCGGTTGACTGAGCTTCTTCTTTTTTGTCTGAGCTTCCGCTATTGGATTTAGATCCGCAAGCTGTCATTCCGAGTACCATAGCTGCTGTCAGTAATACTGCTAATAACCTCTTTTTCATTGCTTGTCCTCACTTTCTATATTTTGTTGTAACTAGGATCTCTGACTGATAACCTGTGCTTTCCTGATTCCCCGTTTCAGCCATCTTCCTAACGCAACGAAGAACTTTTCGAACTGAAATGCTTTACGAATTGTAAACGCTTACATTTTAAATTTAAAAAAAATCGTAAGGCATTTACCGTCCTTGTAAGCTCTTACATTTGATATTTTAATTATATCCTTTTGACACTTTCCCGTCAATAAAAGAATGTACCAAAATAGGGAAAGCTCTTTTGTTACATTTCACTAAGAGTACATTGTATACTCCTACACTTCCTCACGAGTTTCACAAAAAGCACGCATAGAACTGACCACCATTCGATAGATAAAATCTGCTGCGAACTCTGGTGTACAGGACTTTTTATCGGCAAGCCAGGTCTTTACAAATCCAAGACAGCCATTCAGGCAATATGCATAAAAGTAATCCATCTGATCACTTTTTTCCGGAAACATCTGCTCTAACACTTCCCTGCTGTTTCTTGCCAGAATAACTTCCACTTTCTGAATAAATCGCATATCTCCGTAAGGTCCGACCAAAGCAGAAACAATCTCTCGATTGTTGTCTAACACTTGAAATATGTCCTGAAGAAAATAAAATCCATTATCCTCTCGCTTTTCAATTGGATGCTCTCTGATCGCACGTTCCATCTCCTCTGCCAGATCATTCTCAATCTCATACAACAGCCCAGATATATCTGGATAATGCAAATAAAAAGTAGATCTGTTAATATCTACCTGATCTACCAATTCTTTTACTGTAATCTCACCTACACTTTTCTCCTTCATAAGCATGGCGAGCCCATTTCTAAGCTGGGTCTTTGTCTTGCGGACCCGGCGGTCTGTCTTCTTCTGCATATGTTTCCTGCTCTTTCTTTCATTATAATGTTAAATTTTTATAACATATTGATATAATGCAACATTTTTAATATTTTCTGTCTATTAATCAGCACTTTTTAACCTTTTAACGGTTGTAAATCACTTTCTTCCTTAATATAATACTTTTTGATAAGATAATCAACATCGTATCTATTACTAGAAAAATATTTACACAAAAGGAGCATTTTACTTATGAGGAACGCATTTCGGATTTTCCGCCGGGACATGAAACGTCTGCTTCGCAGTCCTGCTGCCGTGCTGGTCATGATCGGCGTATGTATTATCCCCTCTCTGTATGCCTGGTTCAATATTGCAGCCAATATTGACCCATACAGCAACACCTCCGGCATTAAAGTAGCCGTTGCCAATAACGACAAAGATGCAACAAGCAATGATCTTACAATCAATGCCGGGAATGAAATTATTAAAAATTTAAAAGAAAATGATCAACTCGGATGGACTTTTACGGATGAAGAAAATGCTGTTGAAGGAGTCAAATCTGGAAAATATTACGCGGCAATCGTAATTCCGAAAGATTTTAGCAGTTCTCTTCTGAGTATCCTCTCCGGCAAGATGGAGACTCCGAAACTGGATTATTATCTTAATGAAAAAATCAATGCAATTGCACCAAAAATCACAGACAGTGGTGCCAGCACAATCCAGCTTCAAATCAACAATACCTTTTCATCCATTGCATCTGAATCGGTTTCAAATGTATTAAAGCAGTCTGTTACTGACCTGGCCGGTACTATCGATACTGTCAATTCTGATCTTGTGTCAATGCTTGACAAAGTAAATGATAATATTGCCGAGTACCAAAAGATTCTGGATTCCTTCAATTCCAGTGTCGGTGGTACACAGACTTTGATCGATAACGCAAAAAGTGCCACATCTGCTTTAGGCGACGCAGCAACTTCCGGTGCAAATGCACTTTCCGATGCAGACAGCGTATTAAAGGAGACACGAATAGCTACCGGAGACTTCACTTCCGCATTATCCCAGTCTATTTCAAATGGTCTAAGTATTATTGAACAGGCTTATGGCCAGGCTTCTGAAGGATTCGGCAAGCTGTCTGGACAGGCTTCTGATATTAATCAGAAAGTGGGAAATGCTTTGAATAATGCCCAGGAAGTCAATACCAAAAACGGTGAAATTATTGCAACACTGCAGCAGCTTGCTTCACAATTACCGGCACAGTCCAATACAATCAACTCTGCTCTCGCAAAACTTTCTGAGCAGAACCAGAGCAATCAGCAGTTGATCAGCAGCCTGACTGCCGGAAACGATGGTATTAGCAACGCACTTTCCACAACAACCAATACACTTTCACAGTTGGAAACAATCAACAAAGCAAACTTAAGTGGTATTCAGAGTCTTCGTACCTCTCTTGATGAGAACGTATTTCCACAGTTAAATCAGACTATGGATATTTTTTCCAGTCTGACAGGTGAACTGAACGGAATACTGAACGGTGTACCTGCTACCACTGAGCAGTTAAACAGTATTCTGACACAGCTTGGCACAAGCCTCACAGAACTGAACAACGTACTGAATGGAACACAGTCCTCTCTGAATGCCGTAATCAACCGACTGGACAACGTCCGTACCGACATCAATGCGATTACAAGTTCTGAGACATTCCAGAAGCTTACCTCTTTAGAAGGCATTGATTCCGATACGATTGCTGAATTCGTATCATCTCCAGTAAATGTGAATACAGAAACTTACTATTCTGTTAAAAACTACGGTTCTTCCATGACACCATTCTATTCGAACCTGGCAATCTGGGTTGGAGGAATCGTCCTGATTGCTATCTTCAAAATGGAAGTAGACCGTGACAGATCCATGCGTTCTTACAGTGCCACAAATATGTATTTGGGGCGCTGGCTTTTATACATGCTGCTAGGTCTTGTCCAGGGACTGATTGTATGTGTCGGAGACGTATTTCTTCCAGGCGTTCAGTGCCGTCACCCATTTGCGCTGGTACTGACCGGGCTTGTATGCTCCTTTGTATATGTCAACATTATTTATGCTCTGTCACTGACATTTAAGCATATTGGAAAAGCGTTATGTGTAATCTTTGTCATTCTTCAGATTCCAGGATCTTCCGGAACCTATCCGATTGAAATGACACCGGCATTTTTCCAGAAAATACACCCGCTTCTTCCATTCACTTATGGAGTTGCTGCTATGCGTGAAGCAATTGCAGGCATGTATGGAAGTGTTTATATCCACAACCTTTTAACCTTGCTCTGCTATGTTCCGATTGCGCTTTTGATCGGACTTGGAATAAGACCTCTTCTGGCCGGACTGAACCGCCTGTTCGACCTGAAGCTGTCTGAAACAGAATTTATGGTCTGTGAAGAACCAGATGAGCAATTAAGCAAGAGCACTCAGTTATCCATGCTTTTAAAGGCTTCTCTGTCTCAGGAAGATTTACGTACACAGACCGCTGAGAAAGCTCAGAATTTTGAACAGAATTATCGGAAAATGATTCGCTATGGTTTCCTTGCGATTACTATTATTCCGTTAATCTTCCTGATACTGATGTTCAGTCTGGAATCGAAAATTGTATTTTTGGTTCTTTGGATCATATCTATCATCGCCATCGCAACATGGCTTATTATTGTAGAATTCATTCACACAAGACTCGCCGAGCAGCAACAGCTGGCTGGAATGTCTTTTGATGAAATGGTAAAAAGATTTCACGGAAAGGAGGAGGAATAATCATGAAAAATATTCTTCGCATTTTTAAGTATGATTTAAAGAAAATCCATAAAAATGTCATTGCCATGATCGTTATTATGGGAATCACTGTTATTCCGACTCTTTACGCGTGGTTCAATATCGCTGCAAGCTGGGATCCATACGGAAATACAGGAAACTTAAAAGTTGCTGTAGCAAGCTCTGATGAAGGTTATAGCGGTGAACTTCTCTCAGTAAACCTTAACCTTGGAGATCAGGTTCTAACAACTCTTAGAGGTAACTCGCAGCTTGACTGGACATTTACAAGTGCTAAGAAAGCGAAAGAAGGAGTAAAATCCGGAAAATATTATGCGGCAATCGTAATCCCAAAAGATTTCAGTAAAGACATGATGAGTATTTTCACATCCAATGTAACACATCCTGAAATCAAATATTATATCAATGAAAAGGAAAACGCAATTGCCCCGAAAGTCACCGTAAAAGGCGCAAATGCCGTACAGCAGCAAATTAATGATACATTTGTACAGACGGTATCCCAGACCGCATTAGAAGCCTTTCAGCTTGTTAATAACGTTGCTGACGAGACCGATGATCAGACAATCGCCGACAACCTCTCTGCCGCACTGGCGCAGATTTCAACAGACTTATCCTCTGCCGCCGGCACTGTACAGGCATTTTCCGATATGGCAAATTCTGCGGCAATTATGTTGAATACCACTACAGAATTCTTAAGTCAGTCCGGTTCCGGTACAAAAGCCAGTGTAAATGCTCTGGGCGTGGCTGGAAATGGTATTGATTCCCTGAATTCAGCTTTAACAGGAACAACAGATTCCATCAACCAGGCACTTTCACAGAGCGCTTCCTTCTACAGTGCGGTATCCACCTGTGTCGGAAATGCACTGGATTCCTATAATTCAGACGCACAGGCTTGTGCAAATGCACTGACTGCCGTAAGTGGACGTGTGCAGAATCTGATAGATGGTTACCAGTCACTGGAAAACTCTCTGAGCCAAATTGCTGACTCTATTACTGAGCCTCATTTAAAAGGTATGCTTATGCAGGCAATCGGCAATATTCAGAAAGCGAAAGCTTCTCAAGAAGCAATCCGTGATGCCATTAACGATGCAGCTACTGGTATTACTTCCGCAACTGCAAATGCAACCGAATTAAAGAACAATATTGACAGCCTGATCGCCCAGAGTAATTCTTCAATCAGTACTGTGAAAAAAGATTATGAAAACAATGTTAAGGGTAGTCTGGATGATCTGGCAAATGATCTGACTAGCACAGGCAGCTCTATTACTTCACTGCTTGGACAGTTAGATAACAGTCTGAAAGATATTTCCGGGGTGACAGGCTCTGCAGCCGGAAATCTCACAGAGGTACAGAAAGCTTTATCAGATTCCGCTTCTCTTTTAAATGAAGCATCCGGTAAAATGTCTAATGCAGCAACTGCAATGCTATCTTCCGATGACAATGGCATTCAATTACTGACCAGCCTTCTCTATGAGGATCCGGAGGCAATTGGTTCATTCCTTGCATCACCGGTCAAGCTTAATGAGACACATATTTATCCTATCGAGAACTATGGATCTGCTATGGCTCCATTCTACTCAACACTCGCGATTTGGGTCGGCGCAGTTGTAATGGCTGCCATGTTAAAAGTAAATGTTTCAGACAACTTAAAACACAAATTAAATAATCCGAAAGAACACCAGTTATATATTGGACGCATTCTTCTTCTCCTTTGTATAGGATTTTTACAGAGCGCATTGATCTGTCTTGGCGATCTTTATTTCCTGGGCATCCAATGTGAACATCCTGTATTATTTGTACTGGCAGGATGCTTTAGCAGTCTTGTATATGTAAACATTATTTACGCTTTGACTGTTTCCTTTGGAGATATCGGTAAAGCAATCGCAGTTGTGCTGATGGTCATGCAGGTAGCCGGAAGCGGTGGAACTTTCCCAATCCAGTGTGCGCCGGAATTTTTCCGGAAAGTATATCCTTTACTTCCATTTGTACACAGCATGAACGCTATGCGTGAATGCATCGCCGGTTTCTATAATATGAACTACTGGATTGAACTTGGAAAATTAGCACTCTTCCTGATTCCGGCATTGTTGCTCGGTCTGATCCTCAGGAAACCAGTCATCAAGTTAAATGATGCATTTACAGAAAAATTGGAAAGTACACACCTGATCTAAAAAGAATCTCGCTTTCTAGATTCTCCGCCTGCGGCGGGTCGCAGTATGCAACATACTTCTTATCCGCCGCAGTGCGATCATCAAGAATCGTTTTTTCTACTCTAACTCAATTTATTTACTTCACGGTCATATGTATAGATTCCATTAATCTCATCTTCTATATCACTCCATTGTGTATACACACATCCACATAATCCCTGTTCTTCTAATTTTTTTATTTTATATTCTAGTTGACGATAGACCTTCTGATACTCTGTCTTCGTTTTATACCCTCCATAACCATATTTCTTTTCTGATGCAGTATGTTCTTCTACTTCTAATGTAAAACCTCCGTATTCGCTCAATACGGCTGCTCTGACGTCTTCCGGTTTTACTTTTAAAGGGAAGAAATAATTATGTATACTTTGAAAATCTCCTGTTCCCTGATCAAACCAACCACTTGCTGAATCTATCAAATGTTCTGAATCTATCTTTCTCACCATATCCGTGATTCGTTGTGTAGCAAATTGTCCCCATCCTTCATTAAAAATGACCCATGTGCATATACTCGGATGTTTTTTTAGTAACTGAATCGTTTCTTTTACTTCGTTGATAAATTCAATTCTTCCTTTCTGACTTCGTCTTGCAAATAATCTGGAATAATGATCTTTTACTGTAATCCCCAATCCAGACAGCACCGTTGCCAGATACGTGACGAACCAACTCTGATACTTTTCTCCTCCATTTACCATATCCTGCCACACAATCACTCCAAGTCGGTCACAATGATAATACCAGCGTTGCGGTTCTATTTTAATATGCTTTCTGACCATATTAAATCCTATTTTTTTCATTTCCAGAATATCAAAGATCCATGCTTCTTCTGAAGGTTCTGTATAAAGACCATCCGGCCAATAGCCTTGATCCAGAACTCCTTTCAAAAAGCACTTCTTGTTATTCAAATAAATGCGCGGAATATGGTCTTCATCCTGTTGAATTGTAAAATCACGAATCGCAAAATAACTTTCCACTTCATCTAAAACGTGCTTCTTATCTGTCTTATCTGTCTCATCCTCACATTCAATCAATGATACATGAAAATAATACAAATATGGAGTTTCACAAGACCAGTATTTTGCATTTTGAATTTCTACCTCTATCCATGTATTTGCTCTTCCTGATATTGATTTTTGCACATCAGGTATCGTGTGTGATAATGCAATAAAATCCGTTACATTATCTTCCGCATTCGCATATATCTTCGGGAATCTAATATCTATTTGTACAGTCAAATCTTTCTGTTCTGAGACTGTCTGAATATATATTTTTACCTTCTCCGATGCATTTACGCAATTATTTAAAGTTGACTTCTCTTTTTGTTTTTCAGTTTTTATATATTTAGTTTCTACATTTTTTATCCGGTCTTGCGGAACATATTCCATCCACACAGTCTGCCATATTCCACTTTGAGCAGTATAATACATCCCTCCACGTTTCAATTTTTGTTTGCCCTTTGCATGATACGATGTATCTGACAGATCCTGTACCATAATTACCAATTCATTCTCTCCACTATGAACATACTCCGAAATATCGCAGGAAAATGGCAGATAACCACCCACATGACTTACTACAAAGTGTCCATTCATCCAGATTTTACAACTTTGATCTACTGCTCCAAAATGTAATAATAGTCGTTCTTGTAATGCCTTATTATCCCATTCCTGACACTTTATCTTTGTTCTGTACCACAAATATTCATTCGGCATTAACTGCCTGGATACCCCTGATAAAACACTCTCTGGTGAAAACGGGACTAATATTTTCCCATCATATTGCTTTGGTTTCTTCTGATTCTGTGTAAAGGCATATTCCCACCAGCCATTTAAAATTTCATAATGCGTTTCTCTCATCATAATTGGTCTTGGATATTCCTGTAAAACATGTTCAGAATCTAGATTTCTTCCCCATTGTGTAAATAATTCTTTCATCTTTCCCTCACAGATATCATTTCTTTATTGTACAATCTTGCATAATCCCAGTATTATTTATATATGATGTTGGGGGCAAAAGCCCCAACTATGATGCCTACGGATTGTTCCGTGCGTTGCACTCCCACTGGCATCTTATATATTATATTATGTAAAATACATCGAAGTAAATATAAAATTGAGTACACAAAAAACACGCCCAAAAGATTTCTCTTTCAGACGTGCCTCTCATTCCAGGTTAATGTTTATTTTATATAAAATATGTACCTTCAAAACTGCATATAAGAAACTTTTTAACATCTTACCTATCCACCTTACTTGGTTATGCCCTCGACCTATTAGTAACAGTCAGCTCC
>OGRK01001583.1_pt1 | contig 13824 bp, 27 predicted proteins | sample 1553471 | NCBI WGS metagenome assembly OGRK01 (sample SAMEA2580080, study PRJEB22360) | human gut metagenome | biome: human gut; feature: human-associated habitat; material: faeces | place: Denmark | collected 2008/2010
ATGTCTTTTGTTGATGAAAACGTATTAAAATAAAAATTAAAACAGAATGTCTTTGATTGAAAAATGTAAATAATTAGATTATAATAGTGTTAATTAAAAAACATCTGTTCGACAAAGGGGGGATTAAACTGTGAACGATGATAAATATATAGAAGCTATTGTAAGAATGTTAAAAAACATAAAAGACAGTAATAAATTAAAGAGAATTTATAAATTAACATTGTATTTATATAAAAAAAAATAATCCAGCTTAGCTGGATTATTTTAATTATCGGATGATTTTATTTCTAAAAATTTATCTATTATTTTTTCAAGAGTTTTCAATTCATTTTCATCTAACTTTGCAAAAGTTTTAAAAAGATTTTTATGAAATTCATTTTCACCACACATTATATTATCTATAAGCATTTGATAATCTTCATTATCATCTTGAAGAAACATATCTCCATTACCAGATGTAAGCCAAATATAATCTACATTAAATTGATTACAAATTAATTTAATATTTCTTTCAGTTATTGAAGTTCTACCTGTTTCTAAATCACTTATACTTGCAGGCTTTAATCCTATTTTTTGGCCAAACTCAGCCTGAGACAGTTTCAAGTGTTTTCTAAGCTTTCTAATTCTTTCTCCCATATTCAAAATAAACACCTCCTATTACCATAATAAGGGTAACCCAAAAAAAAATCAACAAAAAAACAAAAAAAGGTTGAAAAAAATGGATAACCCATATATAATTATAAATAAATAAGGGTAACCCAAGCGAAAGAGGTGAGAAAATGAAAAATAAAAAGCGTGAATTAATAACAAATATAGCTGAAAAATTTGTAAATTTATCAGAAAATGAAAAATCTTTTATTGCAGGTTATATGGCAGGTAAGCAAGACCTACTTTTTGAAATAAAAGAAAAAGAAGAGTCAAACAAAAAAAATAAGGCGAATTAATTCTCGCCTTATAGAGGGGGACTTTTATATGGGGACAAAGGAATCTAAAAGATTTGGGGATATGTGGAGATATCTGAATGAAATAGGGATATATACTACAGAACAACTCAAGAAGGAAATTAATAGTAAACCAACTAAGAAACAGGAAAAATTACATACATATATAAATACAGATGTAAAATTTGAAACATTTAGGGATATATTACCAACATTAAACTATTATAAGGCATTTCAAGAACAGGTAGAACATATTACAAATGAAGAATTGAACAAAAAAATAAAAATAGCATTAAAAAAAGTAGAAGAATGTGAAAAAAAATTAAAAAAAGAGGAAGAAAAACAATTTAGTGTAGATAGAGTGAAAAATTGTAAATTTAATCTCTGTCGTGCAAAGTTTGAATTAAATTTATTAAAACAAAAGTTAAATAATCAAGGGGGAAAAGAATATGAAACACCTAGAAGATTTGACAGTTAAAGAATTAAGACAAGCAGCAAAAGAACTAAATGTAAAAGGAAGAAGCAAAATGAATAAGGCAGAATTAATTGAAGCCTTAAAGACAAGAGAACCAAAGAAAGAAAAAACAGAAGAAAAGACTAATCAAGAAGCTAATCAAAACACAGATCATAAAGCAGTAAGAAAAATAACACAAAATACAGACTCTAAAGGACTAATCAGAATATGGCACGATGTAGTAAGAACATTACCGGCAGGAACACCAGTAACAGTTAAAATGTTCAGCAAAGAAGATGTAATAAAAACATTCACTGGAAAAATTAAAGAAGGTAATAGAAAAAGAGATGATGGATTACCAGATGTTTTTATAAAGATACATGCTAAAAAACCTTTCAATATACAACTTTACGATAACATTCAAGTATTTATGACAGAAAAAGATTATCAGAAAGCACGATATGGTGAGTAATTTTTATACTCTGAAATAAATTATGAGTAGTAAAGAGAAGGGGGAAAGATAAAAAATGGTAGTTTATTTCAAAGATGAGGAAACAATGGTTATAGAAACAGAAGGCAACAAAGTAGAAATCAAAATAAAAGATAAAAATCAAGATAAAAACTTGAAATTAGAGTTTGAAAAATAGCTAGAAAAATTAAAGTAAAATCAAGTCGAGAGTTGCACCAATCACGGTGTTTATCGACTTGATAATACTATTAACATTAGAACATATAACTAATAAATTTATTTATATTATTTATGATGTATGGGGGAAGTAAAAATGTCATATGTACAAAAGACAATAATATCTGGGAAGGTAGTAGAGGTTATCAAAAAATATGATAGAAGACACTCCCCAGGTAAACATACTAAATTTAAGAAAAGTGATATTAGAGGACCAAAAGAAAATAAAACTACTGAACAACAAGAAAAAGTGAATTATAGACAAAAAGAATTAAAACTTACTAGACTATTAAATTGTAACTTTCAAGGTGGAGATTATCATATAGTTTTTTCTTATAAAGAAGATATTAGACCAAATAGCATAGAAGAGTTAAAAGACGATAAAAAGAAGTTGCTAAGAAAAGTAAGAACTGAATATAAAAAACAAGGAAAAGAACTTAAATATATAGCAGTAGCAGAAGTAGGAAAAAGAAAAGCATTACATTTTCATTTTGTAGTTAATGCTATAGATACTTCTATATTCCAAAAGTGCTGGAATAAAGGATTTATCAAGATTAGCTTACTGGATAAAAGTGGACAATACAAAGATTTAGCAGCTTATTTATTAAAATATACTAAAACAAATAAAGAAGAAGCTAAACAACTTAATGGTGCTGCATGGAACAGTAGTAAAAATTTAGACAAGCCAGTTGTAAAAGTAAAAGTAATAACAAGAAGTCAATTCTTTAAAGAAGAAGTAACACAATCAAAAGAATATAGAGACTATTATTTAGAAAAAGATAGTTGTTATGTAGGGTTTAATGAATTTACAGGATATAAATATTTTAAGTACACCTTAATTAGATTGAATTGATAGGGAGAAAGGCCATATGGATGAATTAAATTATTTAGTATTAAATTACAATATACCATTTCATATAACAGAGGATGTTAGTAGACGAGTGACAGATTGGATAGCATCAGGGGGAAATGAAGATGATAGCTATATAATGCAACAAGTAAGATATATAAAAAACTATTTAAAAGTAACAAATCAAATACAAGGAGATAAAGATGAGTAAATATAGTAACACATATTATCTAAAAGAAAAAACAGAAGATACGGAACAAATGCAAATTATAAATTACTGTAATAGTATGAGCGCATATGTACAAGAGTATGCAATGATTTATCATATACCGAATGAAGGTAAAAGAAAAAATGGGGCTAAGCTAAAAAGAATTGGATTAAGAAAAGGTGTGCCAGATTTGTGTATGCCAGTACCTCGAATGGGATTTCATGGCCTATACATAGAACTTAAAAAAGATAGTACTAAAAAGGCAAGTAAAGAGCAACAGGAATGGCTATTTAAGTTAGAACAGCAAGGATATGCAACATCACTTTGTTATGGAGCTGATGAAGCAATTAATCTTATAACTGCTTATATGGATTCTGATTATGAGACATTCAAAGATAATTATAGAAATGCGAAAGGTGAAAAAAGATACTAATAGGGGGAATAAACAATGATAATAGATAAATTCATTGTACATATGCTGGATATAAATTTAGACAAACCGATGTTAGCTGACTTTATAGGAAAAGATTATTCAGATGTAGATAAGTTTTTAAAGAAGCTTATAACAAAATGCCAAAAACATGATGAAACAATGAGGGCAAAATGGAAATATGCTGAAGAGTTTATACAAGATTGTTGTAAAAATATTTTTGAAGATGAAAATAATTTTACAAATGCGAGTAAACAAATAGCAGCACATTATTATGACTTAATGAAGAATAACAATATATTAGAACCTGTAACACTTGTTATATGTCAATATACAGTAAATGCAACTCAAAATATAGCAATTATGAGATTAGAAAATAAAAAAACATATAGTACAACAGTAGATCTTATAGAAGATAAATTTAATATAAATATAATTGAAAATAAGAAAACCATTTCAACTGCATTAAAACAATGTGCATTAATACATGAGGATAATTTAATGCCACTATATGACTTAGTAATATTAGATAAAGAATCAAGTGAAGAATCAATATTTAAGGACTTTTTAAAGGCTGAAATAATAAGAGATGATACATATAAAACTAGAGTATTTATAGATATAGCACAAATGTATATTGATGTAGGATTTGAAAAGATGGATAAAAAAGAAGCTGCTATAAGAACATTAGAGTGTATGCTTGATACAACAAGTAACATGGATATAAATAAATTTATAGATTTAAGCGGTATAGATAGAGCTATAAAAGTGACATTAGAAAAATACGATATCTATGACAGTTTTAATATAGATAAAAAAGTAGTAGAAAAAGAGTTTAAAGTAAGATCAATAAAAACGGATACTGGATTTGTTATAAAAAATAAATTTAATGCATTTAGGGATAGTAGTAAGTACAGAATTGTAAATAATCCAGATGGAACAACGGATTTATTAATAAAAAATATTCAGTATTTTAAGGAGGGGTAGATATGAGTAATTTACAGGTGATTTATAACCAAGAGGTTTTAGGACAAGATTTTAAAATTTATGGAACAAAAGAAGAACCATTATTCTTAGCTAAAGATGTAGCTAACTGGATAGAACACAAAAACATAACTCATATGATGAATACAGTAGATGAGGATGAAAAGCTGACTTACACAATATGTAACTCAGGTCAAGGTAGAGAAATGTGGTTCTTAACAGAAAATGGTTTATATGAAGTATTAATGCAAAGTAGAAAGCCAATAGCAAAACAATTCAAGAAAAAAGTAAAAGAAATACTAAAACAAATAAGAAAGACTGGAGGATATATACCAGTAGCAGAAGATGAAGATGATGCAACTATAATGGCAAGGGCTTTATTAGTAGCACAAAAGACAATAGATAATAAAAATAAGGAATTAGAAGCTAAGACAAAAGAATTAGAAGATAAAAATAGATTCATAAATCAAATAGCAGAATCAAGAAATTCATTATTAGTAAGAGAGGTAGCTAAAATAATTTCTAAATCCGATAGTAATATCCTAATAGGTGAGAAAAGATTGTATGAGAAGCTTAGAGAGTGGGGATGGGTACATTATAAAGGAACAGAACCAAAACAATATGCATTAGATAGAGGATACTTAGAGGTAAAAGAAGGGACAGTTACAAATCAATCAGGTACATTTACATACTATACAACAAAAGTAACAGGAAAAGGACAAAAACGAATACTTGAAAAATTGTTAAAAGAACAATCAGAAAAAAATAAACAGTTAAAAATAGACATTTAACTTAAAAGACCTTCTAATTTAGATATTTACAAGATTAGAAGGTCATAAAAGGGGGAGTAAAAATGTATGAAGCTGTAAAAGAAATTACAAATGATTTAATTAAAAAGAAATACATAAAAAGCGAAAAAGATATAGCTTTACATGTAGATTCAAAACTAGATCAGTATTGTTTTAGATTTAGCAATCCAATACAAAGAGAAAACTTAAAACAAAGCATAATAGAAAATGCATTGAAAGGCCGTTTGGAGGTGAAAAAGCCTAAGGTTGTTAGAAATAGAAAAAAATCAAGACGAGAAGGAAGAAGTTTTATAGTAGTTGATTTTTGTAAAAAAGGTAAAATTCATTCTTACAATTCTTTAGCAGAAGGGTGTAGAGAATTAAAATTGGACCAAAGTAGAGTAGGAGATTTTCTAAGAGGAGAGAATTACTACTATTTACCTAGAAAAAGAAAATGGATTATCAATACAGATATGGAGGAAAATGAAGTGATAATAGAAAACTTAGAGGAAATAGTGGAAAATGCAAAAGAGTTATATGAAGTAGAAAATAAATGTGCATATACAGGGAAAATGAATATGAGAGAAGCTATTGATATGGCTATAAAGATAACAGAAGAAAGAATAAAAAATGAATATAGATTTTAAGGAGAAGTAGGAATGATTAAATATATATGTGATTGTTGTGGAAAAGAAATAAAAAAAGGTGAGATTAAACAAATAAAAGTACATAATAATTATACCAATAGAATAGAAAAGGAAGGAATACATTGGTGTAAAGATTGTGTATCTAATAATGGAAAACCTGGATTTAATTTTCCTATTTTAGATACATCAGAAATAGCCTTTGAAGTAGAATTAGATAAATTAAGAGAAGAAACAGAAGAACTAATAGGAGCTGCAATTAAATATAAAACAAATGAAATTGTAACAATAGACAATGTAATAGAAGAAAGCTACGATGTAATACAAGTAGTAATCAACCTAATAGATAAATTAGAACTCACAGATTATATGCAAGAAGGCTTAGAAAAGCATATAGAGAAGCTAAAAGGTAGAGGATGGAAGTTTAAAGAGGTGAGTAAAGAATGAAATTAATTTTATTTATAGGAATTTCATTAGTTTTTAGCAGCGGTTTTGTAGCAGGAGCAACATGGAATTACATACATACTGTTAATAGACAAGTAGAACGTATAGATAGATATTTAGAAGAAGAAACAAGAAAATTTAAAGAAAAAGAGGGGAATAGATAATGAATAGTGTAGTATTGGTTGGTAGATTAACAAAGGACCCAGAACTAAGATATATACCTGGTACTGGAACTGCAGTTGCAACATTTACAATGGCAATAAATAGAGATTACAAGAAAAACGATGGAAAAGTAGAAACAGACTTCATACCTGTACAAGTTATAGGAAAAGCAGCTGAATTTTGTGCAAACTATATAACAAAAGGTAGATTAGTAGCAATTCAAGGAAGCATAAGAGTAGATAGATATGAAACACAAACAGGAGAAAATAGAACATTTACAAAGGTAAGTGCAAGAAATATAAAACCTTTGGACTATGTGAAGAAAGACAATAGCAATTCAGATACAAATCCAAGTTTTGAACCTGCAGAAGGATTAGATCCAAACGGATTTACAGCCATAGATGATGACGATATACCCTTTTAATTTTGACAGTACAGAGATAATGACATTTAGAGACAAGCAAAATAATGTAAAGCATTTAGTAGGTAAAGAAGAAGATTACAGTAGTGAAGAACAATTCTATAATTACTTAGTAGAAAATAACATTCAATGCAATTTGGAACAAATAGAGGAAAAATATATAAGATATTATCCTATATTACCAAAGAGAGCAGAAGAAGCTTATAGAATAGCAGAGGGTGAAGGTTACACCTTCTGCAAACCTACTAGAGGAGCATTTAGAGTATATGTACTTGAAATTAGGTGAATAAGTTGGAATTTAAATGTGGCAATATGACATCATTTGGCTGTAAACGTATGGATGGAGTAAAAGAATTAATAATGATGGAAATAAAAGAAGAAATAGAAGATATAAAAGAAAAGAACGAAGTAAGAAGACCAGAATTAATAGCAATGATACAACAAGAGAAAATGTGTACAAATGCTTGCTGTTACGGATGCGAAAAATCTAATTTATGTGTTTATAGATGTAATAGAGTAGATTGGCCAGATGAAGAAAGAAAAATTAATTATAACGATGAAGAATTGAGACAAGAAAAGTTACTTGGTATTAAATGTTACAACTGTGCAAAAGAAATCAATCAAGAAGGACATAAGATGAATATTTGTAGTGCTGAAGCAGATTGTGTATGGCTATGTGATGAGTGCTTTAAAAGGGCATGTGGAGACCAAAGTAAATTTGAAAAAGATGAAATGAAACAAGTTGATTATGAACAACTAAGTTTTATATAGGAGGATATAAAGAAATTGAATACAGAAGAAAAAAACAAGTTAGCAGAAGAAAATTTAGGATTAGTTTATTCAGTTATAAACAAAGAATTTACTTATGAAAAAACTACAGAAAGCGATAGAGAAAACTACATAGAAGAAGGTATGATTGGATTAGCAAAAGCTATTAATACATTTAATCCAAGTAAAGGTGCTAAATTTAGTACATATGCTTATATTTGTATAAAAAGTGAAATAAATTGCTATGTAGCAAAACAAAAAACTTTAAAAAGAAAAGTAGAATATACGTGCAAAAATTCAATAGATGATTATATTGAAGATGAAGAAGGTTTAACATTTAAAGACCTTATGATTTATGAAAAAGATGACTATACTTCTAAAGTTGATTTAGAACATTTATTAAAAGTACTAAAAAAAATAGAAATCGAAATATATGACATAAGAAAAATCATTATAAAGAAATCAGAAGGTTATAAAAATATAGAAATAGCAAAAATGATTGGAGTAGAAAAAAATACAATTAAACATAGAATAGATAAAGCTAAAATAAAACTGATTGAATTAGGAATAACAGCATAAGGAGGTTTAAATGAAAGAGATAACAAAAGAAAGATTAATGCATATAGCAAATGATATACAGGCAATAGAAATGTCGGAAATGACTAATGCTATATTAGCAGTTAAACTCGAAAAAAACATAACAGACAAAGTAAAAAGAACAAATTATATAAACTCTTTGAAACAATTAATTATTAAGAAAGATATAAAAATATATTTTGATAATTTATTAGATCATGGAGAAATAAAAATATATTTTAAAAACGGAGATATAAGAAATTACTTAGTAGTAGATTAAGTGAAAAAATGATTGGAGCTCAAGTGAAATATAATAAACTGACATTCTTTTAGGAGGTGACAACATGTTACAGATATTAGAGCTATTCGGAGGAATTGGAAGCCCTAGAGTAGCACTTAGAAATCTAGGAGTACCAGTAAAAGCAATAGATTACATAGAAATAGATGAAAAAGCTGTTAGAAGCTATAATGAGATATTCAAAAATGAATTAGAATATAAAACTCAAGATGTAAGAGGCTGGAATCTTAAACCAGATATACTGATTCATGGTTCACCTTGTCAGAGCTTTAGTATTGCAGGTAAACAACAAGGAGCAGATGAAGGAAGTGGAACAGAATCAAGCTTAATGTGGGAAACGATTAATATAATAAAGCAAATGGGGATATGGAAGCCTAGAGTAGTTATTTGGGAGAATGTAAAAAATGTTTTATCAAAGCATATGATAAAAAACTTTAATCGATATTTGGAAGAAATGCAAAAACTAGGTTATACAAATTCATTTGAAATATTAAATGCTATGGATTTTGGATTACCTCAAAATAGAGATAGAGTGTTTACTATAAGTTGTTTAGATGGAACATATTTTAATTTCATGGAACTACAAAGAAAACAATTAAGACCACTATCAGACTTTTTAGAAGATGAAGTTAGTGAAGAGTATACAGTAACTCAACCAAGCATTTTAAGAGGTATAGGTAAAGCAGGCACGATAAAAAGAACAACTGTTATAAAAGATTTTGCCTATACCATTACTGAAAGACAAGATAGATGCCCAGCACAAGTTATTGATCTAGGAAATAATAAGTACAGATTTCTTACAGATAGAGAGTGCTGGAGATTACAAGGCTATTCTGATGAAGATTATAATAACGCAGCTAAAGTGAATAGCAAAAGAGCATTATATAAACAAGCTGGAAATAGCATACCAACTACAATATTTGAGGCTATTTTTAAAGTACTATTAGATTTATAAGGGAGTGATAGCTTGATATTAGCAAGATACAAAGAATTAGTCGAACTGGCTAAGAAATACATGGAAAAGGGATATAACACATTGGAAGCAATTAAATTAGCTGAAAAGGAATTGGAGGAAGATTATGAGAGAAATTAAGTTAAGAGCATGGGATATTGAAGCAAATGATTGGGCATACGGAACATTAAATATAAAACGATTTAGATTTGATATCAAATGCGATATCTATGGTCAACTCGTTGAAGGATATGGAATTGATGGGCTAATCAAAGAAGAAACTATGAGCGAATACACAGGATATAAAGATATTAATGATGTGGAAATCTATGAAGGTGACATAGTAGAAAAAGAATTTATGGAACCTTGGATAGAAGAAAAACTTATAGGCACTGTAGAAATGATAGAAGGTAGTTGGTGTGTTGTTAATGATAAAAAGAAGGTAGCTAAAAATCTATGGAGTGAAACAGATGTTAATCGTGTTATAGGAAATGTGTACGAGAATAAAAACTTATTGGATGTAAAATAGATGCCATATAAAGCAAAGATTGTAGAAAATAAAAACCACAAATATAACGTGTATGTCAATGTTGATGGTACAGAAATGCCAGTAGCACGTACTATAGATGATAAACTACCTATATTTGACATTATTGAATGGGACACTAGAGATGATGCAGTTGAGTATATAAATAGCAAAGAAGGAAAATTAGAGTTATTGGAGGAAGATTAATGGAAGATAGAAAAGAATCAATAAAAAAAGCATTACTAACAATAAAAAAAGAATGTAGTAGATATGATGAATGCGAAGATGGACAATGCATAGTATTGGAATTACTGCCTAGTCTTGATATATGTCCGTTATACCATAATAGTCCAGAAGATTGGGAGATAGAAGAACATGAATAGAGCAATAGCAGATGCAATAATCATAGTGGTTATTGGTGCATGGATAGTGAGCAAATTATGCAATACTATGGTTAGTAGATAGAAAAAATAATAAATAAAATATAATTAATTTGGGGGAAATATTATGACAGAAAAGAAAGGCAAAGGCGATAAACAGTTTAAAAAAGCTGAACGAAAATTATATGATTATAAAGGATTAAAAGCAGATGTTGAGTGCCTGGAATATGAATTACTAATCCTAAAAGATGAATACAATGGCTGTAAAGCTATTACATATACATCAGAAACAACAGGTGTGACAAATAACATAACAGACACAGTATATGAAGAGTTAATAAGAAAAGAAAAAGATATACTGGATAAAACAAAAAAGATTAATAAAAAGAAAATACAAATAAAAAAAGTTGAAGCTGCAATCAGTCTATTAGATGAGACAGAAAAGAAAATTGTAGAAGCTAGATATTTTAGCAATGATAGAAGAAAAAACAATTGGAATCATATAGCTAAATTAACTGGTTACTGCGATAGACAGTGTGTAAACATAAGAGATAATTTAATAGAAAAAATAAAGAACAGATTATAGGTGCATGAAAAAATTCAGAAGGATTTCAGAATTATTTCAGAAATTTTTCAGAAAACATATGTTACACTTATATTGTAGATAAATATTTGAAAACCCCAGACTCATGAATGATGTTTTAAAAAGACTGATGTATATAAACTTTATGCATCAGTTTTTTTATGTTTAAAGGAGTTGAAACAAATGGGTAGATATATAGATATAAATAAAGTATTAGAAGCAACTATTGAAGTACCTCAGAAGTATTGGGATATGGAAGAACTCATGAGAGAGAAACCTAATTTCGATAAGTCTGTAGGATCTAAGAAAATATATGAAAGAAAAGAATATGCTATATACAGAGTAAAGAGAGGATATATAGTACATAATACCAAGAAACATTTTGAGGAAGGACATACACATATACATAACTATAATAAAGCTAAGAGCATAATAGATTTAGCTGTAAGAAAAAAGATGCCTAATACACCAAGGAAATGGGAGATAGAATGCTTATTAAGAATAGTTAAAGATGAAAAATATAAAAAAAAATTAAGAAGCTTATTATTAGAATTAAAATAAATGTTGCGAATATTAATATAAGCAGATACTCTTTAATTAAGATTAATAACTAAAGGAGTGAGTTTATGGGAAATATAAAAAGATTATTAGTAGTATTATTAGTATGTATGATATCTATTGGATGTGTTGCTTGTAGTGGAACAACATCAGAAGACAGCAAGGTTAACCTAGAAGATATGACAGGTTCAGAGAAAGTTGATTACTTTATAACAAAAGGAAAAAATGATTATGAAGCTGTAAAGAATGATGATGATAAGTTGACTGACTTAGGGGTACAATATATAAAAGATATTGGTGAATATGTAGATAACAAGAGCCAGTTTGATAGTGATGACAACATGGAAGATATAATGACAAAAGGTAGCTTTCTAGAACAGTATGGAAAAGATAAAATGGAAATGTTTAAAACATCAGGACAAGAAGATAGTAACGGATATAAAACGGCTAAAGAAGTTAACTCTTTAGGAATGAATGCAGTACAAATGGTTAAGTATGTTTATAGAGAAGCTGAAATAAAAGAAGATGACTCTACAAAAGCAAATATAAAACAAGTAAAAGAGAGTCTAGAACAATTACAATAATATATGATATATAAAGGATCTTATTATAATTAATGAGGTCCTTTATTATTTAGAAGGAAAGATAATGAATAAGAAATTGGAAAATAAGATTAATAAAGAACTTATAATACCTAAAATAGAGTTTCAAAAACAAAATAAGGAGATAACTAAGTGGATAGAAAAGTTAGTTCAAGAAAACAAGATTATATTATTCTATCACAGTGCCAAATGGAAAAAAATGAGGAATGTGGTACTTCATGCTTATCATAACGAATGTGTATTATGTAAGTTAGATGGGAAAATAACAACACATGATAATAGATTAAAGAATGGAGATTACAGAGGATTGCAAATACATCATATGAAGGAAATAGAATTAAATCCAGAGCATGGGCTTGAACCAATCATTACAGATTTAATTACAGGGAAGAAGATAGTTAATCTAATTCCCTTATGTAATTATCATCATAATATGATACACGGAAAAGAAAATAATATATTGAAAGTAAAAGAACAGTTAAATAAAGAACGATGGTAAAATAAATTAGTTTATGAGACATGGGGGAATTAACATGAATAAATTAGAAAGGGACTTTATAGAAAAGTTTGATTCTATTCATGGAGATAAATGGGAATATGTAAGTGGATACATAAATAATAAGAGTAATATATTGATTAAGTGTAAAGACTGTAGAGAAATAAGAAGCGTTTCTGCGGATAGAAGCAAAAGAAAAGATGCTAATATACTTTGTAAAAAATGCAATGAAAATAATTTTAAAAAGTCATTTGATAACAAATACATAAATGTATATGAATATATAAGAAGAGAGCACAAAGTAAATGATTTTAATAAGGATACACATATTGTTAAATGTTTAAAATGTGGAAAAATTAATAAATGGAAAGGTTCTACATTATATAATGAAAAGTTTAGTTGTAATCATTTAACAGAAAAACAAATACAACAAAGAAGATTAGAGAATGAAATAAATAACACTATACTTGAATTAAGAAAAGAAATAAAAGATATAGAGAATAGGAATGATTTATTTAAAAAAGAATTAAATAAAATAAAAGAATGTGTATATTGTGGAATCGTATTCTATGCTAAAGATTATAATTGGTATTGCAGTGATATATGTAAAGCTATTATGAAGAAAGAAAAACAAAAGATACATAAAAGACTAAGAGAAGCTAAAGCTAAAGAAAATGGGAAGATAGAGTGGAACATATCATTAGAAAAGTTAACACAAAGGGATAAAGGAGTATGTAAGATATGCGGAAGAGAAGTAGATATCAATGACTATTATTATAGTGATGAAGGGTATTTTATAGCTGGTAATAATTATCCAAGTATTGATCATATAATTCCATTAGCTAAAGGTGGAACTCATACATGGAATAATGTTCAGTTAGCTCACAGATATTGTAATAGCATTAAGAGCGACAATATAATAGAACAAGAAGAAAAACAAAAGCTGGTTTTAGAATTTTAATACTTCTATGCAAAATTGATTGTATGGAAGTATTTTTATTTTAAATTATTTAAATCTAATAAAATACCCCCCTAGGGATATATAGGGGGTAAAATTTTTGGGGGACTAATCAA
>OGRK01001601.1_pt1 | contig 13703 bp, 10 predicted proteins | sample 1553471 | NCBI WGS metagenome assembly OGRK01 (sample SAMEA2580080, study PRJEB22360) | human gut metagenome | biome: human gut; feature: human-associated habitat; material: faeces | place: Denmark | collected 2008/2010
CTGCCTTTGATGCATGTACCCGTATTTTTACACCAGAAGATGCAGCAAAATATCCGCTGACACAAGTCACTCATTTTATGAATGGTTCTGAATTTATCAGTGCCAAAACTGTGGAAAATTTTTCTGAAATGTTCCAGCTTGCGCCAAATGCCATGGCGCCGGGCTATGGTCTGGCAGAAAACGTCTGTCTTGCAACCTTTGCCAGCCAGGATTACCGCACATTAAAGCTGGATTATGAAGCATATCAGAAAAACCGAGCCGTTGTTCTGGACGAAGTTCCGGAAGACACACAGGTCAAAGAAATTGTCAGTGTCGGCAAACCCGTCAAAGATCTTACTGTCGTAATCGGCAATCCAAAAACGAAAAAAGTATATTCAGACCTGCATATCGGAGAGATTTTCATTTCCGGTGACAGTGTCGCAAACGGCTACTGGGGCAACTTAAAAGAAAATGCCAATTTCCGTGTCAAACTGGAGGGATACGACTGCAACTTCTATAAGACAGGCGACCTCGGATTTTTTTATGAAGGTCATCTGTATATTACCGGTCGAATCAAAGAAATGCTGATCATTAACGGGCACAATATTTTCCCAAGTGATCTGCAGGCACTGATCATGCAGAAAGTACCGTCGCTTGCTACAACCTCCTTTGGATTTTTCTCCACCAATAATGGAAACAAAGAACAGGTGATTGCTGTCGTTGAATCCAAACCGGAAGAAGATTTCCAAAAAAGAGTTGGGCAGATCAACGCTGCCGTATCCGCGCGCTTCGGCTTCTCCTTCTACGACATCATTTTTGTTCCAAGAGGTGCGATACCACGTACGGACAACAATAAACTGCAGATGTTGAAAGCAAGAGATCTGTATCAGCAGGGAAAATTAAAAATTCTCCACAGCAGCCACGCATACCGCACCGGTAACGGAGAAACAACGATTATTGATAAATCCATCGATAAAGCAGATGAAATTCTGCTGCAGGTAAAGGCAGTCTTTGAAAAAGTACTGAATATCGAACAGTATAGCCTGACAGATTCCTTCTTAGAGCTTGGCGGCGATTCTCTGATGGGATTTGAGCTGGTAAGTAAAATTGAAGAACGGTTCCATGTAAAATTGGATCTGCGTGAAGTACTGTTAGATTCTTCTGTGTCCGGTGTTGCTAATTATGTACGCCGCACATTGGCCGGTGCCAAAGGTGCTTCCAAAGCAGTCGATCTGGAACAGGAATGTAACCTTGATCCGTCCATCGCGCCAACAGGTGCTTACACCGTCGCTCCACAGGATTGCAGAAATATCCTGCTGACAGGTGCTACCGGATTCCTTGGTGCTCAGCTGATTCATGCGATCCTGACACAATATCCGCATGACGGACTGAACCTGTACTGTCTGGTGCGTGCAGACTCCGAAGAAGCCGGCCTGGAACGACTGATCAACAACATGATCCATTATCAGTGTTGGGATGAATCCTACTGCGCATTTTTGCACCCGGTCATTGGTGATCTCTCCACAGAAAAATTCGGTCTTTCCGAAGAACTGTGGCAGGAACTGACAGAAAAAATTCAGGTAATCTACCACAACGGTGCCTTACTGAATTTTGTGTTCCCATATGAGTTTTTGAAAGAAACCAACGTACATGGAACAGTAGAAACTCTCCGGATTGCCTGTGCCGGTAAACCAAAATATTACCACTATGTATCTTCCTACAGTGTTTATGATACACCGAATAACAAGGGCAAACGAGTCTACGAAAATGATCCGCTGAACACCGCGCACGGCTTCTCCCTTGCATATTCTGAGACAAAATGGGTATCAGAAAAACTGGTAGGAATTGCACAGAAACGCGGTCTGCACACTGTGATCTATCGTCCTGGTGATATCACCGGTGCTGCCAACGGCATCTGGGAAATGGATGATATGGTCAGCCGTATGATTGTCGGAACAATCCAGATGCAGGCGATTCCACGCACAAGTTACTGCATGCATATGACACCGGTAGATTTTGTAGCAGATGCAATCTGCTGCATTTCCCGCAAACCGGAAGCCATGGATCAGGCATTCAATCTGGTCAACCCGGAACCTGTTCCGGTGAAAAAGGCAATTTCCTATATCCGTGCCTGCGGCTATCCGGTACGTTATATTTCATTCCCGGCATGGAAAAGCAAATTAAAACAAGCGGATGCATCAGAAAATGCCCTGACCCTGTTAGCCTGCCTTTTTGAGCGCGGTACTGACGCCAACCCTGGTGTCCTGCGGCACTTCGTCGGCAAAGACACTATCTATGACTGTACAAAAGCAAATGTTCTGCTGAATCAGTCCGGCATCAGCTGCCCACCGGTGGATGAAAAACTGTTTGCCGCTTATCTGAATTATTTTAAAAAGAATGGATGTATATAAAATATGAAAATCGGAATACCACGGGCTTTACTTTTCTATCGTTACCATGTTCTCTGGGAAACTTTTTTCCGGGAACTTGGTCACGAGGTGGTTATAAGCCCACACACAAATAAAACACTTATGGATGCAGGCAGCCACTACGCCATTGACGAAAACTGCCTCTCCAGCAAATTATTTTTCGGTCATGTCTCCGCCTTGGAAGGAAAATGTGACGCAGTCTTTGTTCCGCGTATTGCAAACTACGGAAAAGACGGTGTCATGTGCTCCCGTTTTGAAGCGTTGTATGATATGGCTGCCAATACCTTTCGCGGTCATGATATTAAATTTATTACCTGCAACGTGGATCTTCAGCAGAAATGTCCTGAGGAACAGGCTTACATGATGCTGGGTGTTTCCCTTGGTGCTTCAGAAAGTCAGGCAAAGGATGCTTATCAGAAAGCATATGCTGCATGGCAGGAAGCACACAGAAAACATATTCAGGACGTGGAGGCAAAACTGCACGATGACCGCATCAAGATCCTTGTAGTCGGACACAGCTACAACCTCTACGATGAATATATCGGCAAACCGATTATGAAGGGAATCGAACAGCTGGATGCCGTTCCGATCTGCTCCGATGCTGTCGATTTAAAACAGGCACAGACGGATTCCTTAAGCATCTGTCAGGCCGTTCCGTGGATCATGAACCGTGAACTGCTTGGATCGATTTCCAAATATCACAACGATGTGGATGGTATTATCCTGCTTACCGCATTCCCGTGCGGACCTGATTCCATGGTCAACGAGATGATCATCCGTCGGATCAAAGACCGCCCGATCCTGAACCTGCTGCTGGACAGTCAGGATGGAAATGCCGGTATCGAGACACGTCTGGAAAGCTTTATTGATATTATCCGTTTCCGAAAGGAGGCACGTCTATAATGCCGGAAAAGAAATATAAACTCTGTTACCCGCAGCTTGGAAACTATGACATTCCAATCCAGTACTTTGTAAATAACGGTCTGCATCTGGAATATCTGGCTCCACCTGCCATGACAAAACGAACCATTGAACTTGGTGCAAAATACAGCCCGGACTTCGTCTGTGCACCGTTCAAATGTATGATGGGTTGTTATATTGAAGCCCTGGAGCAAGGCGCCAATGTTCTGATCCAGACCGGTGGAACCTGCCGACTGGGCTACTACGGCGAACTTCATGAGCAGATTTTAAAAGATATGGGTTACGATTTTGACATGTTCAATCTGACTCTCTTCCGCTACAAAAATCTGATTGGAATGTTAAAAGGCATGAAACAGTTTGCTCCGAATGCCACACTGCTTCAGATGGCAAAAGCGCTGCCTGCCACTGCCAGAATGATCACCGTCATCGACAAAGTCGAAGATAACTACCGTCAAAACATGGGCTTTGAGCTTGAAAAAGGCTCTTACGATAAAGTATACAACCGTTTTCTGGCGCAGCTTCGCAAAGCAAAAGGATTAAGAGAGGTCAACCGCATCTACAGACAGACCATTGCAGACTTTGATGCCATTCCGAAAAACAAACCGGAGCATCCGCTGCGTGTCGGTGTGGTCGGTGAATATTTCACCATTATGGATCCTTATTCCAACCATGAAATCGAGAAAAAAATTGCACAGATGGGTGCGGAAGTACATCGCTGGATGAACCTTTCCAACAGTGTGCTGCTCTGTCCGGATGAGGGAACCCTGAAAAAATTAAAAGGCTACCTCACTTACGACCTGTACAAATTCCCATCTTCCCTCTGGGTCAATATCCAGAAAAAGCTTTCCAGCAAATATACCAGATTTGACATGGGAAGTTCCAGTATCTCCACCATCGCTCTGGCAGAACATTATGCCGAAAAGGGCTTTGACGGACTGGTTCACGTAAAATCCTTCGGTTGTACACCGGAAATGGATGCTGTCCCGGTACTCCACAACATCAGCTCCGACTATAAAATTCCGGTGCTGTACTTAAACTATGATACACAGACCAGTGATACCGGTATCGAGACCCGACTGGAAGCATTTTATGATATGATCGCCATGAGAAAGGAAGTAACAGAATCTTGAAAAAAGCATATTTAGGAATTGACATCGGATCTATTTCCACCAAAGGTGTCATTATCGATGAAGAAAAAAATATCCTCGCCGGAATTTATCTCTGGACGGAGGGAAATCCGATGGGTGCTGCAAAAAAGGTTATCGCAGCCCTTGGAGAAAAAATTGATCAGAATGAATACAAAGTCGTTGCCGCCGGAACAACCGGAAGTGCCCGTAAACTGGTGGGCGCTATGTGCAACGCCAGCATTGTAAAAAATGAAATCACAGCTCACGCCGTAGGAACCACAACCCTGCATCCGGATGTCCGCACCATTCTTGAGATCGGTGGACAGGATTCCAAGATCATCTGCGTGGAAAATGGTGTCGCTGTGGATTACGCCATGAATACCCTGTGTGCTGCCGGAACCGGTTCTTTCCTCTCCAGTCAGGCACGGCGTCTTGGTGTGGAAGTAGAAGAATTCGGAAAAATTGCTCTCGGAAGCAAAAATCCGACTCCGATCGCTGCCCGCTGTACCGTATTCGCAGAGTCCGATCTGGTTCACAAAATCCAGATGGGACATAAAAAAGAAGATATCATTGCCGGTCTGTGTAATGCCGTTGCTAATAACTACTTAAACAATATCGGAAAAGGTAAAAAGATCCTTCCGCCGATCGTATTTCAGGGTGGTGTAAGTAAAAATGAAGGTGTTGTAAAAGCCTTTGCAGACTCTCTGGGAGAAGAGATCATTGTAGATGAAAACGGACATCTGATGGGATGTTACGGTGCTGCAATCCTTGCACTTGGATGTGGCATTGAAAAGCCATTCAGCTTTGATGTGGCAGATATGGAATTTGTGACACGCGAGGTTATTTGTCCAAACTGTGCAAACCATTGCGAGATTATCTGCGTTTACCGCGATGGGGAACTCATTGATTCCTGGGGAAATCGTTGCGAACGTGGAGAAATCAAACAGGGCCAAGATTAGGGTGGCTTAAAATTTACCAAATTTAGTTTAATAAAAGAACGTCTGTATTTTGTCTCAGTCGCTAACAATCGCTCCTTGAGAAAAAATACAGACGTTCTTAATTTACACAGTGATATTAGTAACTTTTTGCGCCACCCGAAACTAGCTCCTAGAAATCAACGCGGCCAGTGTACTGGTCATTGATTACATAATAAGCTGCATCTTCTTCCGGTTTCAGATACATCGTAATTGTTTTTACTGCTACGCCACCTTCTACGGAATTGAACTGTGCAATTGCACGCTCTGTTAATTCAGCTTCATCAAACTCTTTTCCAAGATACTGTAACACGATCTTCTTAGTCGGTTTTCTTGTTACTCTTCTCTTTGTCTCTGTTTTTACAGCATCCGCTTTTGCTTTTACCGTTTTCTTTGCTGCTGCAGCTTTTTTCGTAGTAGCAGCTTTTGCTTTTGTAGCTGTCTTCTTTGCAGTTGTTTTTGCTGCTTCTGCAGTTTTCTCTACAGTCTCAGCCGCTTTTTCTACTGCTTTCTCTGCGGTCTCTTTTGCAGTCTCTTTTACTTCTGCTGCTGCCTCAGTAGCTTTCTCTGCTACTTTTTCTACAGTCTCTTTTGCTGCTTCTTCTGCCTTTGCTGCTGTCTCTTTTACAGCTTCTTTTACTTCTACAGTTTTCTCCTCTACAACTGCTTTTGTTGCCTCAACTTTCTGAGCTGCTGTAGTTGTTGCCTTTGTTGTATGTACATTTGATGTCTTTCTTCTTGCCATGATAATTGTCCTCCCTCTGACATTTTCGGCATGTCTGCACGATTGCTGATCGATGCCAATTTATAGTACCGGATTTTGGATTACTGTCGATATTATTTAGAACTATTTCTTTCTATATCGCTTTGAATTGTACACCTATTCCCAAATTCTGTCAACAAATTAACAATTTACCATATTTTTTCAGATCGCCACTCGAATATCACACACAGTATAACAAAAATACATATATCACTGATTATTCAATCAAGCCATCCAATACATCAAAGTAGTTTTCAAATGTTTTTTTGCAACATCCCGGATTTAAAATTTCAATGCCTTCTGCGCCAAGTCCCATCACTGCAAATGCCATGGCCACGCGATGGTCATCGAAAGTCTCGATCTGGCAGGCCTGTGGTTTGCCCGGATGAATGCATACCCAATCTTCACCTTCTTCACAGGTAATTCCTGCATTTGTAAGATTGGTTACGATGGCATGCAGACGGTCACATTCCTGTCCACGGATATGTCCCACATGTGTGATTTTTACCGGAGATGACGCGTATGGCGCAATTGCCGCCAGCGTCAATGCCTGATCGGAAAAATCATTCATATTTACTTCCAGACCTTTTAATCCATCCGCCGGACCTGTCAGACGGATGCCATCTGTTTCTTCTGTCAGGCTGCATCCCATCTGCTCTAACAGCTTCAGGAATTTCATATCTCCCTGCATACTGTCCCAGTGCACATGCTTTACTTTTGCACTGCCGCCGCTCATAGCTGCTGCCGCATAAAAGTAACATGCCCCGGATACGTCCGGTTCAATCTGATACTCTGTTTTCTGATAGCCGCCAGATGGTGCCACTGTATAATCGCAACCATCAAAATCTGCTTTCCCCCCAAATTCCTGCATCATTTTCCGTGTAATGCGGATGTAAGAACCGTCCTTTTTCTCACTGGTAATATGAATTCGAATACCGTGTGGAAACATCGGTGCAATCAAAAGAAATGCACTCAAGAATTGTGTACTTGTACTGATATCCAGCTCTAATATCGCTTCCTGTTCCATATTTCGGATTTTTTCTCCTGCGCCAGTAATCCGAACCGGTAAATGCCATGCCTCTCCCATCCATTCTATGGATGCACCAAGACTGATTAGGGCTTCAAAAAGCGGCTGCATCGGACGTTTCTGCATCTGTTCCGAAGCATTGATCACAAATGTACCTTCCGCCACTCCAAGCATTGCCGTCAGGAAACGCGCTGCTGTTCCGGCACTTCCTACATGAATGGAACCCGTTTGAGCCGGAAGGACACCTCCGCATCCTTCCAGTTCAACAGTACATTGTTCTTCATCAATCTGTACTTCATATCCCAATGACTGCAGGGAACTCAAAAAATGTCTGGAATCATCACTGAACAACACACCATGCAGACACACATGACCTTTGCAAAGTGCTGACAGCAATAATGCACGGTTTGTAATACTTTTAGACCCCGGAACCGCTACCGTCCACTGCACCGTTTTTTTTAATGATCTTACCCTATAACTATCTGCCATTTCCTTCTCCATCCGATCTACTGATTCGCGTCTGTACCAGTTGTATTGCCATCATTTGTCGTTGAGCCACCGGTGGTATCGCCGGTAGTTCCTCCGGTAATTCCTCCGGTAGTTCCTCCAGTATTATCACCAGAACTGTCACCCTTATTGTCACCGGAAGTATCACCGGTATTATCCCCAGTGTTTCCTCCGGTATTAGAATCAGATGAATCCGGAATATTGCCTCCATTAATACCATCTGTCTCAGACGGAATATTTCCATCAATACCTGTATTGTTGTTATTATTGTTAGTGTTCTGATCGTCTTGATTTGTATTATCCTGCGTCTGATTATTCTGATTTATTGTATCATTCTCTGCCGGTGCACTGGAATCCGCATCATCATAATCATAAACCTGATCTTTACCGGAAGAATGACTCGTATCCAGATCAAAATCTTTTGCATCCAGACCATCTGTCATAAACAGCATTGCTTCTTTCCAGATTTTCGCCGGATAAGAATAACCCCAGATATCCTTTGTTGTCCGTTGATGATCATATGCCACATAAACAGAAATAGTATAATATGGAGTATAACCACAGAACCAGCCGACTTTATTGTTATTTGTAGTACCTGTTTTTCCTGCTGCCTCAATATCAGAAGCACTGCTCCATTTCAGACCTTTTGCAGTACCACTTTTTAATACTCCTGTCAGAATATCTGTCATCTGGTCCGCCGCAGACTGACTGTATACATTCTTGCTGGTCGGATCCTCATAAATCTCATCCCCATTGGAATCTAAAATAGAAGAAATACAATCTGTCTGTGTATACTCACCATGATTCTCCAGCGTATAGTATGCATTTGCCATCTCAACCGTATTGACACCGTTTGTCAGACCGCCCAGAGCCGCACTCAGATTGTAATCATCCGATACGATCTTTGAGAAATTCATATCTTCTACATAGGAAAGTCCAACCTTTGGTGTGATCTCATTAAACAAAGAGTACGCACATCCATTGTAACTCTGCTCTACTGCACGACGTAAACTGTATTTTGTTCCACCCATTCTTTTGATCTTTGCAGAAGTGGAATTCTTTGCACTGGATACATTAATCTCAGTCAATGTTGAATTTGCTGTATAGCCTTCTTCCAATGCCGGCGTATACACCGCCAGTGGTTTGAACGAACTACCTGGTTGAACATAACTCTGAAAACCACGGTTCAGAGAATATGTCTGCTGGATTGCATCCTGAGAGCGTCCACCGATCATAGCTACCACTTTTCCGGATTCATTGTCAATAACTGTCAAAGCCCCCTGAAATGCATAAATTCCAGTTTCATCATCAATCTCTGTATTATTCTCCAGCTGTTCATCCAGGACTTTCTGCAGCCCTTTCTGCGCGTCCAGATTCATGGTGGTAGTTATCTTATAACCGCCTGTATACAATTTATGTTTCGCCTGTTTGTATGCTTCATCATAATAATTGCTATATGTTTTATAAGCATCATCGTCATCAAAATGAAACTGAAACTCAAAACCATCCAGTTTCATCAGATAACGGACTGCACAGTTGATGGCATATGTTACTTCATAATTATAAAATTTATCTTCTTCCTCACTGACAGATGCCACAGAAATATTTTCTGCCAGAGCTGCTTCTCCAGCTTCTTTTGTGATATAACCGCACTCATACATATCTTCCAGAATCTTATTTCTTCTGGTAATCGCATTTTCGCTGTTTCTCAGCGGATTATAATATTCCGGTCTGTTTGGAATGGAACACAGATATGCCGTCTCGGACAGAGACAAGTCGCTGACCGAACATCCAAAATATTTCTGGGATGCATCTTCCACGCCGTATATACCATTTGCAAAACAACAGCTGTTGCAGTAAAACTCCATAATCTGCTCTTTGCTGTATTTTTTATTCAATTCCCGTGCAATAAAAATCTCTTTGATCTTACGGGATAAGGTCTTTTCATTTGACAGGAAAGTACCACGCGCCAGCTGCTGCGTGATCGTACTTGCCCCTTCTGCCACCTGTCCTCTTGACTTGACATAATTTAAGCAGACACGGACAATTCCCTTGAGATCCATACCACTGTTTCTCCAGAAGGTACGATCCTCAACTGCCACAAATGCATTGACTACATCTGCCGGAATCTGATCATATTCCAGATAAGTCGCATCCACATCTTCTGAAAGGGCAGCTAATTGGGTTCCATCATCACTGTAGATATATGAAGTCTGCGCCAGCCGGAATGTCTCCGGCGTACTCTGATCTACCAGTTCCTTTGCCTCTTTCATACATCCAACCAGTGTCTGTCCGGTTTCTTTCTTCAGCATTACATTGCCTCCGATGAACATTGCCAGAAACAGCACTGCCAAAACAATGATAAAGTTTCTCAAGCGACGTATGTTGTCCTTTTTCCGGGCCACTTTTAATCGCTTCTGATATTTTTCTTCCGAAACAGGATTCTTCTGTTGCTGCTGCTTGACATATTTCACATGTGATTTTATTTTCTTTTTTTTCTTTGCCATACGATAACTCCTTTCGGGGATTTTCAGTATCACGTTATATATGCTGCTATCCATTTTCCATACAAACTTCAGATAATATATCTTATCGGAAGTTGCTTGCCAACTTTCGATAAAAGGCACTGTTTTTGTGCCGCAAATCGATTATGAGGTTCGCGCAGCGGTTCTCATCATATTGTTTTTACCACATAAACAACAATTCACACTTACCCACCGCTTAGTGCTCTACGCACTTGAAGCGGGGGAATGTTTATTCTGCGTTCAAGCTAATCCTTCAGACTTAAAAATGCCCCCAGATTACCTCTCTTTCCGTGACTCGCACGATGTGAAAACAATAACTCCGGATTACAGCAGGTACACACATCTGCCACTGCCAGATGTTCCGGTTTCACGCCTGCTTCCCGCAGCACAATTTCATTTGCTTTCCAGAGATCCAACTGATATTTTCCATTTCCTTTATTAATCAGAATTTCTGACTCATGTCCGGAAAACGCATTCTCAAACTGAACGGCTACATCCTCACTGATTTCATAACAATCCTGACAGATGGATGGTCCAATGGCACAATATACATCTGCTGCTGCGGTGCCATATTCTCTGTGCATTGCTTCCAGCGTACATTTTCCCATCCGTGCGACGGTTCCGCGCCATCCGGAATGACTCAATCCGATGGCATGATGCACAGGATCTACAAAATATAACGGTACACAATCCGCATAAAAAGTTGCCAATGTAATTCCAGATATATTTGTAATCAATCCATCAACATCTGTATAATCTTTCGGACGTATAATGCCAGTTCCCGCATCTTCTTCTGTCACTACACGAACATTTGTCGTATGTGTCTGGTCTGAACAGACAATCTGTTCATAAGAAACACCCATTGCTTCTGCAATACGCCGATAGTTTTCTTCCACAGATTCTTTCACATCCCCACGTGTAAAACTGAGATTCAGCGTTGAAAACATCCCTTCACTCACACCGCCGTAACGGGTCGTAAAGCAATGACGCACGATTTCAGTCTGATCCAGCAGCGGATAATGAAATAATGGCAGTTCACCACCATTTTTCAGTTGATGAACCATCAGTTCCGGGGTCTGCATACCACCTGCTTTTCTTTTTATAAACATATTTTTCTTTTCCACATATACATCCTTTCTTTCATCATCCCCATATTACCCAGTCTGATATTCCTGTAAAACACCCTATGATATCCAGAAAATCCCCTCATTCTATCAACGAAACGAACCGCAATAATCAAAGGCATTTTCCATCAGATTAATGCTGTCCTGCGATACCTCTGCCACGTCAAACCGACAGGGATGCTCCATCGAATATCCATAACGCTTCAGATAAAAAACTGCCGCATTGGAAATTCGCTGCCGTTTGCGCCAGTCCACTGCTTCACGCGGCACGCCATACTGTTCATTACTTCGGTATTTTACTTCCACAAAAATGAGATATCCTTCCTTTTTTGCGATCAGATCAATTTCACCAAATTTGCAGCGAAAATTCTGTTCCACAATGTAAAACCCCTGCTGTCGCATCCAGTCTGCCACACGCTGTTCCTGCCCTCTGCCAAGTTCATGTGTATTCATATTTGCCTCTTTCCACTCTCTCCAGCTTCCGGCAATTACATTAAGCGAAAAACTTCTCCTATTTTCTAAGAGGAAACAACAAACGATTGTACCCCATTAAGATATAATTGTTACTACCCAGTATTTATAGAAATGGGAATCATCTCCACCGTGACAAAATTCAGATAAAGTTATGTATAAAACTCTGTCTGTGAATCGGCGATGCACCATATTGTTTCAATGCCGCAATATGCGCTGCAGATCCATAGCCTTTGTTCGATGCAAAACCATACTCAGGCATCACTTTGTCATACTCCACCATCAAACGGTCTCTGGTCACTTTTGCAATAATACTTGCCGCACCGATGGAGATACTTTTTGCATCACCTTTAATGATCGGAACCTGATAAATATCTACCTCCGGAATCGTCACCGCATCATTGAGCAGAATCTGGGGCCTCGGATTTAATTTTCCGATTGCTTCCCGCATCGCTTCATAGGTAGCCTGCAAAATATTGATTTCATCAATTCGCGCCGGAGATGCCATACCGATACCGGTGGCAACTGCCTGCTCCATGATCACGTCATAGAGTTCTTCTCTCTTTTTCTCACTAAGTTTCTTGGAATCATTGATATATAAAATATTGCAGTCCTTTGGCAAAATCACTGCACCGGCTACCACCGGACCTGCCAATGGACCACGTCCAACTTCATCAATACCACAGATAAACGCATAGTCCGCATATTTGCGTTCATAGATTTTCAGCGCATCGATACGAAGCAACTCTTTTTCATATTTTTCCAGACGTTTCTGGGCCTGAGTTACAACCGTTTTTACGCCTGTCCGTTCATCTGTGCTGTATTTTTCAATAAACTGCAGTAGTTGGGTTTCTGATGTTGCTTTTAATTCTGCTTTGATCTCACCGATTTTTCTGACTTCCATCTTAGTTCGCCTCCGGCAATTCCAGTGTAATGCGTCCCAGACGCCCGGATCTGAAATCATCGATTACAAGCGCTGCAGCTTTGCTGTAATCAATCTCATTTCCACGCTGTACACAACCACGTTTTACTGCAATTGCTTCCAGAATTTCCACCGGACGCTCCACATCTTCTTCCACCTCATAACGGGCAGCCAGTGTACCTGCATAATTTTCTTTCAGATAAGAAATCAGTTCCAGAGAAAGCTCATCAATGTTCAAAATCTCATCTTTAATAGAACCGATCAGTGCCAGGCGAAGCCCTACCATCTGATCATCAAATTTCGGCCATAAAATTCCCGGTGTATCCAGAAGCTCCACATCTTTGTTCAGACGGATCCACTGTTTTCCTTTTGTCACTCCCGGTTTGTTTCCGGTCTTTGCACATGCTTTTCCGGCAAAGGTATTAATAAACGTAGATTTTCCCACGTTCGGGATTCCCACAACCATGGCACGCACCGGACGATTTTTGATACCTCGGCGACGGTCACGCTCGATTTTTTCCTTACATGCTTCCAGAATGACATTCTGAATCTCTTTCATGCTGTTTCTGCGTCGTGCATCCAACTTTACTACATAAAAGCCTTTTGCTTTAAAATAAGAAGCCCATGCTTCATTTTTTCGCTCATCTGACAGATCTGACTTATTTAACAAAATCAGACGCGCTTTATTTTTTCCAAGATCATCAATATCCGGATTTCGACTGCTCAGTGGAATTCTTGCATCCACCAGTTCGATCACCAGATCGATCAGTTTTATATCTTCCTGCATCTGACGTTTTGCCTTCGTCATATGTCCCGGGTACCACTGAAAATTCATATTTTTTCTCCTTTTACTTCCACTAAAAACTACTAATTAATTTTTCCCATTTTATTAAAAGGTCTCGCCACAAACCAGGCTTTTCCTTTGATATATTTC
>OGRK01001607.1_pt1 | contig 13627 bp, 9 predicted proteins | sample 1553471 | NCBI WGS metagenome assembly OGRK01 (sample SAMEA2580080, study PRJEB22360) | human gut metagenome | biome: human gut; feature: human-associated habitat; material: faeces | place: Denmark | collected 2008/2010
CGGCTTGGTCAGCGCCATGTCGGCCTGACCGGTCGAATCGTAGAAGCTGCGGTTGCCCAGCTGCTCGCTCATGCCGTAATAGGCCCCCATCGCATAGGCCTGCTTGGTCACACGCTCCAGATCGTTCAGCGCACCGGTCGACACCATGCCGAAATTCATTAGCTCCGATGCACGGCCGCCCAGAATGGAGGCCATCTCGTCGAGCATCTGCTCCTTGGTCGTGATCTGGCGCTCCTCGGGCAAATACCATGCCGCGCCGAGCGCCTTCCCTCGCGGAATAATCGTTACCTTGATCAGCGGATTCGCATGTTCGAGCACCCAGCTCACGGTCGCATGTCCCGCCTCGTGGCAATCGTCTTCTTCTCCTGAGGCGTAATAATCTTGTTCTTACGCTCCAAACCACCGATAATACGGTCGATCGCATTGAGGAAGTCGTCCTTCTCGACCTGACTCTTGTTGCCCCGCGCGGCGATCAGGGCCGCCTCGTTGCAGACATTGGCGATATCGGCTCCCGAGAAACCCGGCGTTTGCTTGGCCAGGAAAGGGATATCCACATCTCCGGCCAGTTTCAACGGTTTCAGGTGCACTTTGAAAATTTCTTCCCGGTCTTTCAATTCCGGCAGGTCGACATAGATTTGGCGGTCGAAACGTCCGGCACGAAGCAAGGCGCTGTCCAGAATGTCCGCCCGGTTGGTTGCAGCCAGAATAATCACCCCCGAATTGGTCTCGAAACCGTCCATCTCGGTCAGTAACTGGTTCAGCGTATTTTCCCGTTCATCGTTCGAGCCCATGTTGGGGTTTTTACCTCTGGCCCGACCGATGGCGTCTATTTCGTCGATAAAGATAATACAAGGCGCTTTTTCTTTGGCTTGTTTAAATAAGTCCCGGACACGGGAGGCACCGACACCGACGAACATCTCCACAAAGTCGGAACCCGAAATGGAGAAGAACGGCACGCCGGCCTCGCCTGCAACGGCGCGCGCCAAAAGCGTTTTACCGGTGCCCGGAGGGCCAACGAGCAGCACGCCCTTCGGAATGCGCGCACCGAGCTCGTTATACTTATTCGGACGTTTTAAGAACTCCACAATTTCGCGCAGCTCTTCCTTTTCTTCGTCTGCGCCCGCCACGTCCGCAAACGTCGTGCGGCGCTTTTCGTCGTTTATTTGCTTGACTTTCGCTTTGCCGAAATTCATCTGGTTTCCGGCTCCGCCGCCGCCCATGCGCTTCATCATGAATACCCAGAACGCCACAAGCAGCGCGATCATCAGCAACGTCGGAATGAGGCTGACAAGCCAGCTCGTCTCCGCCGGGCGGATGACATCCTGCGTCATGCGGTTATTCGGATGTTCCTCGTTATACGACTTGATGTAGTCCGAAACGTCGTTGTAGAACAGGTTCACGTTCGGCACCGTGTAGCGCACAACGGATTCCTTTTTGCTGCTGTCCTCTGTCACGGTCAGCTTCATCTCGCCCGTGCCCAGGTTCAGCGAGTATGCGCTCACCTTGCCGTCTTCAAAGTAAGACAGCACATCGGAGTATTTCAGCCCCGTCTGGTCTGCCCCGCGGTCAAACAGAAGCAAAAGCAGCACGACGAGCAAAATCGGAATGCCGAGGTAGATCAAAAGATTGCGAATGATTTTTTTGTTGTTGCTGTTCAAGTTCTGACCTCCCGGAAATCAAATTGGATACAAAGTGCATCCTTAAATAGAAACAGAAACTTTTTTATCAAAACGGAAGCTTAGACTTCACCGTAGACTTCAGGTTTCAAAACGCCGACAAACGGCAGGTTTCTGTACTTCTCATCAAAATCGAGACCGTAGCCCACGATGAACGCATCGGGAATATCGCAGCCCTTGTATTTTGCGTGGACCTCCACCTCGCGGCGCTCCGGCTTATCGAACAGCGTGCAGATCTCAATGCTGTTCGGCTCGCGGCTTTTCAAAAGGTTTACAAGGTAGTGCAGCGTCTTGCCACTGTCGAGAATATCCTCAACAATCACGATATCATAGCCCTTCAGGTTGATGTCGAGATCCTTGATGATCTTGACAACGCCGGAGGTCTTCGTGCCGGAGCCGTAGCTCGAAACGCACATGAAATCGATGCGGGCCGGAATCGTAATGGCGCGCATCAGGTCTGCCATAAAGACGACAGAGCCCTTCAAAACGCTGACAAGCAGCAGGTTTTTATCAGCGTAATCGCGGGAAATTTCCGCGCCCACGCGCTTGACCATGCTGTCGATGTACGCTTCGCTGTACAAAACTTCTTTGATATCGTTTAACATTGTGTTTTCCATTCGGATGACCCTTTCCTCAAAATTCTTTCCGCTTTATATGCGGGTTATGCCTGCCGTGTCCGTCACCGTAAGCTCCAGTGCCGGGAAATTCGGCTTTGCCGCATAGCCCTCCGCCGCGCCGACCGCTTCGATCCAGATGATCTCACCGTCTTTTTCAAGCAGCAGCAAACGGTTGCGCGCCGCCGCCGGAATGCGCAGTTCATTCAGGATTTTTTTGACCGATTTCGTCACGCCGCGCCCTGCGGGTCTGAAAACATCGCCCGCGCGCCGCGTCCGTACTCTCGGAACATTCGTAATTTTATCACAATCCGAAAAGTTTTGGAATAACAAATTATGAACTTTCCGGTCGATTTCTTCTTTTTCGGGAATTTTTTTCTCCACAAACAGCGTTTTTCCGTTCGGAAGCACGTTTTCGCCCGCTCTCAGCGGAACAGAAAACACATTCTGGTCTTTTATCTCCCGGTTTTTTCGCACTGTGAGTGTGTCCTGCTTCGCCTCCAGCACGATGTCCCCCGGCAAAGAGAGGCTGCCGCCCATGAAAACGCAGCTCGCCGCCCTGCAAATGTGCTCATAAGAAAGCCGCCCGTAAGACGATAACAGCAATTCCAGCGCCACGCGCAGCACCGCCTCGTGTGCGCTCCGCAAAATTTCCAAGTCATACCCGTAAGGCGTTTTCGCTTTACAGAGCAATTCATTCGCGCACGAAAACACAAATTCATTCTGCAACCGCATGCTCTCCGCAAAGCGGGACGTCGCCTGCGTCACCTGCGGGTTTACGTCCTTCAGCACCGGCAGTACGCTGTGGCGCAGCTTATTGCGCGTGTAGTCCACCGTCAAATTCGTGGAGTCCGTCACGTAGTCAAGTCGATATACTTTACAGAGATGTTCCACCTCTGCGCGGGAAATATTCAAAATCGGGCGATAAATTCTGCCGCGCCGCGGCGGAATGCCCCCTGCACCGTGCGGACCCATGCCGCGCGTCAGGTTCAAAAGCAGCGTTTCGGCATTATCGTCGGCGTTGTGCGCCGTGGCGATGCACCCGTTTTCCCCTGCTTCCTCCGCAAAGCACGCGTAGCGCACGCGCCGCGCGCACTCCTCCACGCCCTCGCCGCTTACGGCCGCAAGCGCGGGAATATCCTTATAGATCACCTTGCAGTGAAGTTCAAGTGCTTTACAGTAGTCCTGCACAAATTCCGCGTCGCGGTCGGCTTCCGCCCCACGAATGCCATGGTGCACATGCACCGCAAGCAAACGCTCCGCGCCGTACTTCTGTACAAGCAAATACGTCAGCAGCACGGAATCCGCCCCGCCGGAAAGCCCCACGACAATTCTTCCCGTCTCCGGCAGATCATACCGCACGCGGGCGAGGATGTCCTCAGTTTTCATGACGCACAACTTCCTGCGATGTAAAACGCATGAACTCACCCTGCCAGTGCAGCGGCACGCTGCGCAGATCGCCGTGACGGTTTTTCGCCACGATGACCTCGGCCTTGTTTTTGTCCACGTCTTCGGGCGAAGCCGATTCGTTCGCGTAGTATGCGTCTCGGTACAGGAACAGCACGATGTCGGCGTCCTGCTCGATGGAGCCGGAATCTCGAAGGTCAGAAAGTACCGGGCGGTGCTCCTGTCGCTTTTCACCTGCACGGGCAAGCTGCGCCAATGTCACAACCGGGATATTCAGCTCTTTCGCCATGATCTTGAGGCTTCGCGTGATCTCGGAAATTTCCTGCACGCGGTTATCAATGCGCTTTGCACTGTTCATCAGCTGTAAGTAGTCGATGATGACAAGATCAACATTTTTTAAACGACGCACTTTTGCTTTCATCTCCGGCACCGTAATGCCCGGGGAATCATCGAGGTACAAATCAGCCTTAGAGAGAATATCGCCCGCCTCCACAAGGCGCGTCCATTCGCCCTCTGTCAAGTCGCCCGTGCGCAGCTTTGTGCCGCCGACGAGTGCCTCCGTGGAAATGATACGGGAAGCGAGCTGCTCCTTGCTCATTTCCAACGAGAAAAACGCCACGCGCTTACCCGCCGTGATGGCGGCATGGCGCGCAATGTTCAGCGCAAAGCTCGTTTTACCCATGCCGGGTCGTGCGCCGATGATGACAAGGTCGGAGCGGTTCAGGCCCGTGATCGTGTTATCCAGCTCGCGGATACCCGTAGGGATGCCGCGGTACAGGTCTTTGTCCGGCGAATTCAAGCGGTCAAGGCGTTCAAACGTCTCAAACAGCACTTCGTTCAGGCGCTCAAGACCCTTTAACGCCTTGCCCTGGCGGATGTCAAAAATGCGCTGCTCGGCGGAATCCAAGAGGAGCGAGGTTTCGCCGGTGTCCTCCATGGCGTCATCTAAAATGCCGCGCGCCGCCTGAATGAGCATACGCAAATCGTAGCGGTCACGCACAATGGTGCAGTAACGCTCCACATTCGAGACGCTCGGCACAAGCTGCGCAAGCTGCATCAGATACACCTTTCCGCTGCCCTCATCGAAGTTTTCCTCTTCGCGCAGGTGCTCCAACAGCGTGACGAGGTCCACCGGCTGGCCTGCCGTGAACATATCGAGCATCGCGCTGTAAATCGTGCGGTTATTGACCTGATAAAAATAGTCCGCGCGCGGCAGCATTTCCGCCACGGTCGAGAGACAGTCGGGCTCCAGCAACACCGCGCCCAGCACCGCCTGCTCGGCCTCTGCGCTGAACGGCATCACCGTTCCGGGCAGTGCCGGCGTATTCAGTTGAAAATTATCTTCCGGCATTTTTACCACCCTTTTTTGAGTGAAATTACTTCAAAGTGAAAACGATTTCCGAATCGTAAACGACTTTTAGTCATTGCAAAATTTAATGCTGCGCATCAAGTGCATCGGGCTTTTACTGTGCTTCGGTCACCGATACCGCCAGCTTCGCGGTGATGCCGTTATAGAGCTTCACCTCAATGTGATAGCCGCCGAACGCCTTGATGTCGGTGTCGAGGTGGATCTTGCGCTTGTCGATGTCGAAGCCGTACTGCTTTTTAATCTCCTGCGCAATCTCCTTTGCGGTGACGGAGCCGAACAGTCTGCCGCCCTGGCCCGCCTTTGCGGTGATGCGGACGGTCTTGTCCTTCAAAGCTTCCGCAATACGCTGCGCTTCTTCGGTCTCGGTTTTCACCTTATATGCCTTGGAGGCCTCGGCGTTTTTCAGCTCGTTCATCACCTGTGCGTTCGCTTCCTTTGCAAGCTTGCGCGGCAGCAGGAAATTGCGTGCGTAGCCTTCTGCTGCATTGATGAGCTCGCCTTTTTTGCCTACACCTTTTACATCTGCTAAAAGTACAACTTTCATGGTCGTATCTCCTATCGTTTAAATCTATCGCTAAAGCAGTCAAACGGCTTCGCGCCGCTTTGACGCATTAGTTATTCTTTTTCGTCGCTTCGGAAAGCTTTTCGTCCAGCACGCGGATGAGTGCCTTGCGCACATCGTTCGTGGTGCTGTTTTTAATCTGCGCGCCCGCCATGTTGAGGTGACCGCCGCCGCCGAATTCCTCCAGCAAAATCTGCACGTTCACGTCGCCGAGGCTTCGTGCCGAAATGGCAATCTCGTTACCCACGCGGAAAATGACGAACGACGCGCGCACACCCTGAATGGACAGCAGCTCGTCCGCCGCCTGCGCCGCCGCAATGCGCACGTTCGGGAATTCCCAGTTGGAGCACGCAATGGCGCAACCCTTGTAAACCTCCGCACCTGCCACAAGCTGAGAGCGCTCTTTATAGGTATCGAGCGAATTTGCAAACATCTTCTTCACTTCCACCGTGTCGGCGCCGCGGCGCTTTAAGTAGGCGGAAGCTTCAAATGTGCGCACGCCCGTTTTCAAAACGAAGTTTTTTGTGTCCAGCATAATGCCGGAAAGCAGCGCCGTCGCTTCTTTTTTATTGAGCGCGGAGCTGTTGATATACTGCACGAGCTCCGCCACCATTTCGGAAGCCGAGCTGGCGTACGGCTCATGGTAAAAGATGATCGCGTTTTCAATGTGCGTCACCATCATGCGGTGGTGGTCGATGACGACCACGCGCGGAATGGCCTTTAAAACTTCTTGACTCTCCACAAACGAGGTGGAATGTGTGTCCACCACAATGAGAAGCGAGCGCTGCGTGCAGCGGTCGAGCGCCTCCTGCGGGGTGATGAACATGTTTTCATACTCCGGCTGGTGCTCAAACGCGTTGATAAGCGTCGTCGCCATAGAGCGGCCCTTGTCGATCACAATGCTTGCACGGCGGTCAAGGCCTTTCGTCACAGCCGCCCACATGCCGACCGCCGCGCCCACGGCGTCAAGGTCAGAGTTCGTGTGCCCCATGATGAAAATATGGTCGCTCGATTTAATGTGGTCGGAAAGCGTCGCGGCAATAACGCGCGTGCGCACCTTGTCGCGCTTTTCAACACCCTTGGAGAGGCCGCCGAAGAACTCGTATGTACCGTCCTGCTGGTAGATGGCCACCTGGTCGCCGCCGCGGCCGAGCGCCATTTCCAGTGCCTGACGGGCATGCAGTTCGCTTTCCGTCGCCGTTACGCCCGCGCGGCCGATGCCGATGGAGATCGTGGCAGACATGTTATTCTCACCCTTCACGGCGCGCACGCTGTCCAAAACGGCAAAGCGCTTCGTTTTGGCTTCTTCAATGTGCTGGTCGTCCGTGATGAGCATATAACGCCCGTTCGTCATGCGGCGCAGAAAGCCCTCCATGGTGTCGATCGCCCAGCTGCGCAGGACGGATTCCACCTCGGACGTGATGCGGGAATCCTCACTGCCGGAGGCATCGCGCGTCAGCTCCTCGCGGTTATCAAACGAGATAACCGCAATGACCGTGCGCTTTTCGCGATAGTCGCGCTGAATCTGCTTATAATACGTGTCGTCCACAAAGTAAAGCACACTGCCGCTTTCGGTGCGCAGGCCGTAGGCCGCAAACTCGCGGTCGCCGTAGGAAACGGAGGTTCCGTTTTCGGATAAAATCTGACGCAAAGTCTTCGGGTAAACGTACGCCGCAATGTTATCGCCGCAGCCTTCGCCGTTTTCGGTGAATAAATCCTGAAAGCGCTTGTTCGTCCAGACGATGTCGCCCGCCGAGCCCAGCACCGCAAGGGGCAGCGCAAACTGCCCGAGGTTGCGCTGTTCATCGGCGGAAAGCACCTTTCTTGCAGCTCTGAGCGCCGTGTACACATGCACGCGGTAATGCAGGTCGGTCATGATAACCGCTGCCAAACACAGGCCGGAAACCGTGATCTCCACCGCAAACAGAATCTTATTCTGCGTATAGCTGAAGCACGCCATAATGAACATGACCGCTGCCATAACATAATAGACCGGCGAGGTCGCCCAGATGCGTCGCTTGTTCATTTCCCGTCTCTCCTTCTGAGGGGAACCCCCAAGAAACTAATCTAACTTAAACTGAATTTAAACTTCCATGATGATCGGCAGGATCATCGGGCTGCGCTTTGTGCGGTTATATAACAGTCTGGAAAGGTTGTCGCGCACGCGCAGCTTAATGGCGCTCCACTCGCGCACGTTTTCGTCCGCGCACTGCTCAATCGTGCTGTTGACAAGCCGTCTCGCCTCGTCCATCAGCGCCTCGCTCTCGCGCACATACACAAATCCACGGGATACGATATCCGGACCGGAAACAACTCTGCCGGAGCCTGCCTCAATCGTGCACACCGCAATGATGAGACCGTCCTCCGCAAGGTGCTTTCTGTCGCGCAGCACAATGCTGCCGACGTCGCCCACGCCAAGGCCGTCCACCATAACCGCGCCCGCCTGTACATCGGGCAGCTGTTTCATGTAGTCTTCATGAATCTCCACCACGCTGCCGACATCGCCGATAAAAATGTTCTCCGGCGGCATGCCCATGCTGACGGCCACGCCCGCATGCTTGCGCAGGTGCTTCTGCTCGCCGTGCACCGGGATGAAGTACTTCGGTTTCGTCAGCGCCTGAATAAGCTTCAGCTCTTCCTGACACGCGTGGCCGGAAACGTGCACCTCGTACATGGATTCGTACACCACATCGCAGCCGCGCTTCAAAAGCTCGTCTACAACGGTGCCGACCATCTTTTCGTTGCCCGGAATGGGGCGCGCGGAAATGATGATCATGTCGTCCTCACCGACCGCGACCTGACGGTGGTCGGCAAACGCCATGCGGGTAAGCGCAGACATCGGCTCTCCCTGGCTGCCCGTCGTGATGAGCACAATCTGCTCCTTCGTGTAACGGGAGATCATGTTAAGGTCGATGAGCAGACCGTCCGGCACTTTGAGATAACCGAGCTCGCTCGCAATGGACATGACGTTTACCATGCTTCTGCCGGAAAGCGCCACTTTTCTTCCGTACTTTTCCGCGCAGTTGATAATCTGCTGCACGCGGCTGATGTTCGACGCAAACGTTGCGATGATGAGTCGCTTTTTATTCGCTTCCGCGCGGGCAAAGAGTGCGTCAAACGTCGCGTTCACCTTTTGCTCCGTCTGTGTGTAGCCGGGGCGCTCTGCGTTCGTAGAGTCCGCCATCAGCAGCAAAACGCCCTCCTGACCGAGCTGCGCAAAGCGCGCAAGGTCGATCATGCCGCCCTGCGTGGGGGTGAAATCGATCTTAAAGTCGCCCGTGTGGACAATGACGCCCGCAGGGGTGTGCAGCGCAAGACCCACAGCGTCGGAAATGGAGTGGTTTACGTGGATAAGCTCCACGTCGAAGCAGCCGAGCTGAATGTGCGAGCCCGCCGTTGTGACGTTCAGCTTCACATAGCCGAGGTTGTGCTCCTTGAGCTTATTCGCAATCAGCGCCACCGTCAGCGCCGTGCCATACACCGGCACATTGATCTTTTTGAGCAAATACGGCAGGGAACCGATGTGGTCCTCATGACCGTGCGTGATGACAATACCGCGGATGCGGTCCTTGTTTTTCTCAACAAATGTGAAATCCGGAATAACCGCGTCGATGCCGGGCATTTCCTCGTCCGGGAAGGCAAGGCCGCAGTCCACGATAACCATGTCGTTTTCGCACTCAAACAGCGTGAAGTTCTTGCCGATTTCATTTAAGCCGCCGAGGAAATACGCGCGCACAGAGGGCTTCTGCTTTGTGCGCCTGCCCCTGCCCTTGTTATTTTTCGTCTGCGTGCTTTTTGTTGTCTTAGCGGGTGCTTTTTCACCGTTTGGGGCCGATTTTACCGTTTTCGTCGTCTTTTTGTGTGCGTCCGTGTTTTGCGCGGTACGCGTGCGCTTCGGCTTCGTCTCTTTTGTTTCGCTCACGGTTTGCTGTGCCGCTTCTTCTTTTACCTGCGCGTTTTCCGTTCTGCGCGTTTTCTGGCGTCTCACCGGCTTTTCGATGGGGCCGGAAATCTTGCCGATGAAGCTTTCCCCTGCACCGCTGAGGGGCTGGTCCTGCTGCTTTGCAGGCGCGTCGCCGAGCGACGTTAATTTCGTCATTTTTCTGATTCTTTTTTCTGCCAAATTGACCTTCCTTTCAAATAACACAGGCGCACTGTCGCAATTCACGCAAGAATAAGGTATACAAAAGCACCAACCGATGCTCTGCGCAGTGTCGCCTTTCGGCATGAGCAGAATAAAACGCACGCAAGTCCGCGCCGCCTTCTGCTTTTCTTTCTTCTGTTTTTTTCCGTTCAACACATGTAAATCAAAACACCGCAGCGTTTTTTTCATTATCCGTTACACGTACCGTTTACGTGCAAAGTGTCAGCCGTTCACGCATGCGAAAAATACCCGCACACAAAAAGATAATTCTATTTTACGCTATTCTCCCCGTGCTGTCAAGCCGCGTACCGTTTCGCTCTGTACGGAGTTTGGGCACACCGCAGAGGTTCTATTCCCATATTCTCCCGATTTTTTGTGTTCTGTACGCCGGTTTTCAAAAAACGGCCGCCGTTTTCTTCCATTTTGTACGGAAAACTCTCGTTCGGGGTCTTTATTTCCTGCTTTTTCAGAAAAATTTTGACTTTCTGGAATTTCCCTATTGAAAAGTATACCAATTTGGTGTATATTTATCTCGCTGAGGAAAGAATATGCGTATCCCGACCGATCGACCCCAAATGCGTTTTCTGTTCCCTCACAAAAAACACTATCCGAAAGGTACTGATAAAGCTATGGAAAACAACGGCAAGAAGATCATCTATGCGGACAACGCCGCTACCACTGCCGTCTCCCCTGCGGTGCTTGAGGCTATGCTGCCGTACTACACCGAATGCTACGGCAACCCGTCAAGCCTGTATGCGCTCGGCACGGCTGCAAAAAAGCCGCTTGAGGAAGCACGTGCAAAAGTAGCAAAATGTCTCGGTGCAGAGCCGAATGAGATCTACTTCACAAGCTGCGGCAGCGAAAGCGACAACTGGGCCATTAAGGGCGCAGCGCACAAGATGCTGAAAAAGGGCAAAAACCACATCATCACAAGCAAGTTTGAGCACCACGCGGTGCTGCACACCTGCGCAGCGCTCGAAAAAGAGGGCTTTGAGGTCACGTACCTCGACGTGCATGAAAACGGCATCGTCGTCCCGGAAGAGCTCGAGGCCGCCATCACCGATAAGACCGGCCTTGTCACCATCATGTATGCCAATAACGAGATCGGCACCATCCAGCCCATCCCGGAGATTGGTGAAATCTGCAAAAAGCATGGCGTTTGGTTCCATACCGATGCCGTACAGGCTGTCGGCAATGTGCCGATCAACGTAAAAGAGCAGAACATTGACATGCTGTCCCTCAGCGGCCACAAGTTCCACGGCCCGAAGGGCGTCGGCGTGCTGTATATCAAGAAGGGCATCATCCTGCCGAACCTCATCGATGGCGGTGCACAGGAGCGCGGCCGCCGCGCCGGCACCGAAAACGTTGCAAGCATTGTCGGCCTCAGTGTTGCGCTCGAGAACGCCATCAATACGATGGACGAAAAGAACGCAAAGCTGCGCCGCATGCAGGATAAGCTCATCACGGAGCTTTCAAAGATTGACCGCAGTCATTTGAACGGCGACCGCTACCACCGTCTGCCGGGCAATGTGAACTTCTCCTTCGAAGGCGTTGAGGGCGAATCCATGCTGCTGATGCTCGACCTTAAGGGTGTCTGCGCTTCTTCCGGCAGCGCTTGCACCAGCGGTTCTCTCGACCCGAGCCATGTGCTGCTTGCCATCGGCCTTAAGCACGAGGTTGCCCATGGTTCCCTGCGTCTCAGCTTCAGCGACGTGAACGACGAGAGCGACGCCGATTACATCATCGAGGTGCTCCCGAAGATCATCGATCGTCTGCGCGCCATGAGCCCGCTGTGGGATGCGATCATCCACGGCCGCACGATCTCTTAATTTTAAAATAATCCGGTACGAATGTACGAAAGGAAATGAAACGATATGGCATACAGTGCAAAAGTAATGGAACACTTCTCCAACCCGCACAACGTTGGCGAAATCAAAGATGCAGACGGTGTCGGTGAAGTCGGCAACCCGAAGTGCGGCGACATCATGCGCATGTACATCAAGGTCGATAACGACGTCATCACGGACGTAAAGTTCATGACCTTCGGCTGCGGCGCGGCCATCGCGACAAGCAGCATGGCGACCGATCTTGTAAAAGGCAAGACGATCCCGGAAGCTCTGAAACTGACGAACAAGGCAGTCATGGAAGCGCTGGACGGTCTTCCGGCCATCAAGATTCACTGCTCCGTTCTGGCCGAGCAGGCCATTAAGGCTGCGGTCTCCGATTACTATCGCCGCCGCGGCATCGACCCCACCCCCATCGTGGGCGAGATCAAGGATGCCGACGAAGCACACGAGCACGGCGTCTCCGAAGAAGACGAATAAGTTAAGATAACGAAATCTCCTGCCTCTTTCGGGAAGCAGGAGATTTTTTTATGTTCTGTTCTTTTTATGCTTTGCTTTTCTGTTCCGGCTTTGCGCAAGAGCCGGCGCAGTGGGTGCAGTCCCCGCCGCAGCCGCCGGTCTTTCCTTTTTGAATTGCCCGCACAGCAAAAAACGCCGCTATGACGAGCAAAAGGAACACAAGAACCGTGCCTATGTTCAGCTTATCCATCATATAAACAGCGACCCCATGCCGTACACAAGCCCCGCCATCAGCCACGCGATGACGCACTGACCGATGACGACGCCTGCCGCCCACTTACCGCCAAGCTCGCGCTTTACGGACGCAATGGCCGCCACACACGGCGTGTACAGCAGGCAGAACACAAGCAGGCTTACGGCGGAAAGCGGCGTCAGCAGCGTTGTAAGCGCCGTGGAGGAGCCGAACAGCACCGTCAAGGTAGACACCACGCTTTCCTTTGCCATAAAGCCCGTAATGAGCGCCGTAGAGATGCGCCAGTCGCCAAAGCCGAGCGGCGCAAAAATCGGTGCAATCCACCCGGCGACGACCGCCAAAATGCTGTCTTTGGAATCGGAAACGATGTTAAAGCGCAGGTCAAACGTTTGCAGGAACCAAATAATGATGGTCGCAACAAAAATGACCGTAAAAGCGCGCTGTAAAAAGTCCTTCGCCTTTTCCCACAAAAGCTGCGCCACGTTTTTCGCGCCCGGCATGCGGTAGTTCGGCAGCTCCATCACAAACGGTACGGCCTCACCCTTAAACATCGTGCCGCGCATGAGCAAAGCCATCAAAATACCGACCAAAATGCCGGTGAAATACAAAATGACCATCACAAGTGCACCCTTGCCCGGGAAAAACGCCGCCGCAAAAAAGCTGTAAATCGGCAGCTTTGCGGAGCAACTCATAAACGGCGTGAGCAGAATCGTCATTTTACGGTCGCGCTCGGAAGGCAGCGTGCGGCTCGCCATCACACCCGGAACGGTGCAGCCGAAGCCGATGAGCATCGGCACCACACTGCGGCCGGAAAGTCCGATTTTGCGCAATAACTTATCCATCACAAACGCCACGCGCGCCATGTATCCGCTGTCCTCCAGCATGGAGAGGAAGAAAAACAGCGTCACAATGACCGGCAGAAAGCTCAAAACGCTGCCGACGCCGGTGAAAATACCGTCGATGACAAGCGAGTGCAGCACAGGGTTCACGTTCACTGCCGTCATGCCGCGGTCGACAATATCCGTCAGCGCGCCGATGCCCATGTCCAGTAAATTCGATAAAAACGCGCCGATGACGTTAAACGTCAGCCAGAATACAAGACCCATAATGCCGATAAACGCCGGTATTGCCGTGTATTTGCCGGTCAAAACGCGGTCTATCGCCACACTTCTTGCGTGCTCGCGGCTTTCCTTCGGCTTTACGACCGCGGCGCCGCACACTTTTTGAATGAAGCTGAAGCGCATGTCGGCAATGGCGGGGGGGGGGGGGGGGCCCCCGCCCTTTTTTTCTGGCAAAGTA
>OGRK01001619.1_pt1 | contig 13541 bp, 9 predicted proteins | sample 1553471 | NCBI WGS metagenome assembly OGRK01 (sample SAMEA2580080, study PRJEB22360) | human gut metagenome | biome: human gut; feature: human-associated habitat; material: faeces | place: Denmark | collected 2008/2010
GAAGCTGGCGCTTCGCAGATTGCGGGGCGTCAGCTTTTATAGTATAATAAAATTAATAATGACTTTTTTTGAAAAAAGGTTATGCGGAAAGTATGTGGAGATTTTGGAAAAATCTATAAAGTATTTTACAGGAGTTTAAGCGGTCGATATGAATGAATTCAATCTAAATTTTTATAAAGGGAAGAAAGTTCTGGTGACAGGACATACCGGATTTAAGGGGACATGGCTCTGCAGGATACTTCAGGAGTTGGGAGCGGAAGTGACCGGATATTCTCAGAAGCCACCGACAGATCCATCAATATTCACGCTGACAGATCTGGAAAGTCAGATCCATTCTGTGATCGGAGACATTCGTGATCTGGAGCATATGATACAGGTGTTTAAAGAAACACAGCCGGAGATCGTCTTTCATCTGGCGGCACAGCCGATCGTAAGGGAATCTTACAAAAATCCGGTAAATACTTATGAGACAAATGTTATGGGGACGGTCAATGTACTGGAAGCAGTAAGGCAGTGTGGAAGCGTCCGCTCTTTTTTGAATGTAACAACAGATAAAGTTTATAAGAATAATGAATGGGAATGGGGGTACCGCGAAACGGATGAACTGGATGGCTACGATCCGTATTCCAATAGCAAATCCTGCTCAGAACTTGTAACACACAGTTATGAGAAATCTTTCTTGAAAGACATGGATATTGCAGTATCAACTGCGCGTGCCGGTAATGTGATCGGAGGCGGTGATTTTGCAGCAGACCGTATCATTCCGGACTGTGTGCGTGCTGTTTCCGGTGGAAAAAAGATTGCAGTTCGGAATCCACATTCTACCAGACCATATCAGCATGTACTGGAACCATTGGGCGCGTATCTTCTGATCGCGGAAGAACAGTATCAGGACAGCCGGAAGGCAGGATCTTATAATGTAGGACCAGATGACAGAAGCTGTCTGACCACCGGGGAACTTGCAGATCTGTTCTGCACAGCATGGGGAAACGGGGCAGCATGGGAAAATCTCTGTCAGGGAGGTCCTCATGAGGCAAATTTCCTCAAACTGGATTGTTCCCGTATTCGAAACCGGCTGGGCTGGAAACCTCGCTGGCAGGTGGATGAAGCAGTAGTCAACACTGCAAAATGGTATCAGGCATGGCTTGCCGGTCAGAATATGGCAGAATATACGGACTGTCAGATCAAAGAATATTTTGGAATATAAAAAGTATAAAAGGATAGAAGAAAAGAAAATATGAAAAAGAATAGAGAGGTTATCTGCGCTTTTGCAGCGTGGGTTTTATCGGCATGCTTTTTTATGAGCTGTTTTATGATTCCGGGACTGGCAGAAAAAATCAACAGTCTGGGAAACAGTAACATGCTTGTATATGGAATGTCTCTGATCCTGTTTTGTCTGCTCTTTGCAGCTGGAATGGGAATCGCACACAGGCATGAAGTTGCGGGAAAAACTTTTCCGGAGAATGTCAAAGCCAGAAAAACAGTATTTTGGCTGATGCTGTTTATACAGATTCCGTTCTGGCTGCTTTGTATCTCAGGAGAGACGGAACAGCTTGGATCTGTGGCGGCGAAATACGGATGGCACACACAGCCGGCAGTGATCGCAGCATTTTTGTTTTTGGCAGAACTTGCAATCTTTTTCTGGGCATGTCAAAATGTCTGCTTTCCGGAAAAAGACGGTGAGTGGATTATCCGGCTGGTATATGTAGCGTTGGTGCTCCTCGTTTTTTATAGTATGTACACACCGAATATTTTTGGAAGAGGAGAACTGAGCGATGCTTACCATGGGCACGCATATTTCAATTCTGTCTACAATATTTATCAGGGAATGCCATATACGCATAATGTTACGAGTATTTATGGACATTACGGACTTTTCTTTAAGATTCCAATGGAACTTGTTCATGGTGATTTCAAAGCCTTTGTTGCCATGGTTGCCGGAATTGGAGCCTTTGCACATATCTGTGCATTTCTTATCCTGGAACTGCTGGTCAAAAGCCGTGTGTTGAGGGTACTTGGTGCTTTGGCAGTTACATTTCCTGTACTTGGTATGCGAGGTGGCTTTTACTGGCAGGTTTGGCCGCATCGGGTAATTTTTCCGATGCTGCTGTTTCTGTATGGAGCATGGATCCTCAAAAAAGAGCTGTGCAATTTCTGGACAGCAGTGGGTGGGTATCTGATCTGTCTGCTGGCAATCCTCTGGAATACAGAGACCGGACTGATTCTTACTGTGGCGTGGGCAGGAATGCTTATTTCACGTTTTCTGTCTGTGGGAAAAATAAAGATCCGTAGACTATTGTGGTTAAGCTTTGCACAGTTTGCCGGAATGGCCGGGGCGGTGTTTGGAGCGTATGGAACAGTAAATCTCTATAATATCCTGAAACACAGTCCGGCAAATTCGTTTGAGGACTTTCTGATCCCATTGCTGTCAGGCAGTTATATGACGGGAGTTCTTCATCTGGATATGCCTACAGAACCCAATGCATATATGGCAGTGATCACACTGTTTCTGACCGGAACGGCTCTGGGAATGACCGGCTGGTTCAGTGGAAAAGAGAGACATTGCTGGCAAAAAGAATTTTTGTTTCTTCTGAGTGTCGGATCACTGGGATGTCTGGTGTATTATATTAACCGCCCTGCATATCACAATCTGGACTGCATTACCATGCCGGCTGTGATCATGGCTGCATACTGGGGGCAGAAGGGAATCAAATTTATCAAAAATGAAGAATGGAAAAGCTTTGACAGCCTTTCGCTCAGACATGTGACCGTCAGTGGTGTAGGGCTGATCTGTACGATTGCGGTTCTTGCAATGGCTACCGGAACGGTTCTTCAGTTTGCACAGAACAGCAAGATTAAAGAAAATTATCATAATGTGCAGGAATTTGAGGATTTCGCAGAGCAGATCGCAGCAGTTGTTCCTGAGAATACACCGTCATTTGGTATCAATGTTCCCGAAATCTGCAGCATGCTTCATCGGCGGACAGAATGTTTTACAATGGATTTCAGTGATATGCTCGTTCGCCCGGACAGTTTGAAAGAGCTGAAAGACCAGCTGGAACATGCGGAAGTGCCAGGGGCATTTACCGGAAAATCATCCATGAATATCTGGAAACGGAATGATCCGGAAACATATCGGTGGTTCATGGATCATTATGAACTAAAAGAGACGATTCCTTTTTATGGGGAAAAGTTTCTGTACTATATAAAAAATAAAATACAGAAGGAGACTATTATGTTTGAAGAAATGACAGAACAGCAGGCCAGAGAGCAGATTCTGGAAATGACAAGAAATTATTGTGAAAAATACCATAACAAAAAGAAACCATATCAGAAAGGTGACCGTATCCCGTATGCGTCCAGAGTTTATGATGCAGAAGAAATGGTAAATCTTGTGGATAGTTCCCTTGAATTCTGGTTGACCGCAGGACGTTATACAGATGAATTTGAACATGCATTTGCAAAATATCTCGGTGTTCGTTACTGTTCCCTGGTAAATTCCGGTTCCTCTGCAAATCTGCTCGCATTTATGACACTGACATCTCCGCTTCTGAAAGAACGGCAGATTCTTCCGGGGGATGAAGTGATCACAGTTGCGGCCGGTTTTCCGACTACAGTTTCTCCGATGATCCAGTACGGTGCGGTACCGGTATTTGTTGATGTAACGATTCCACAGTACAATATTAATCCATCTCTTCTGGAAGCTGCATGGTCTCCAAAGACAAAAGCGGTCATGCTTGCGCATACACTTGGAAATCCATTTGACCTGAAAGCAGTCAGAGAATTCTGTGATCGTCATAATCTGTGGCTGATCGAAGATAACTGTGATGCACTTGGATCTGTTTATACGATCAACGGGGAAGAGAAACTGACCGGAACGATCGGAGATATCGGAACTTCCAGTTTTTATCCACCGCATCATATGACAATGGGAGAAGGCGGCGCTGTTTATACAGATGATCCGCTCCTGAACAGAATCGCACGTTCGTTCAGAGACTGGGGAAGAGACTGTATTTGTGCACCGGGACAGGATAATCTCTGCGGACATCGTTTTGACCGTCAGTATGGAGAACTTCCGGTTGGGTATGATCACAAATATGTATACTCTCATTTTGGATATAACCTCAAGGCAACAGATATGCAGGCTGCTGTCGGATGTGCACAGCTCAGAAAATTCCCGTCTTTTGTGGAAAGAAGAATCCACAACTTTAATTATCTGAAAGAGGCACTGAAAGGTACAGAGGATAAACTGATCCTTCCGGAGGCATGTGCAAATTCAAAACCGAGCTGGTTTGGATTCCTGATCACATGCAAGGAAGGTGTAGACAGAAACAAACTGGTACAGGAGATTGAATCCAGAGGTGTACAGACACGTATGCTGTTTGCCGGTAATCTGACAAAACATCCATGCTTTGATCAGATGCGTGCTTCCGGAAAAGGATATCGTATTGCGGGAAGTCTGGAAAATACGGACCGTATTATGAAAGATACCTTCTGGATCGGTGTATATCCAGGAATGACAGATGAAATGCTGCAGGCGATGGCAGATGCGATCAAGGATGCATTAAACTGATTTACAGCAGAAAGCAGGATGGAAAATAATGATTTTAGATGAAAGACTTCGCTGGATGGGGTTCTGGATGCTGGACAAAATGAAAGGTGGAAAGACCAGAGAATATTATGACCAGATTCGTTATGCCTGGAAAGAAGGCAGCTCTGTTGAGGAGACAAAGAAGAGAATCCAGAACCTGATCGCGCATGCAGTTAAGACTACTGATTTTTATAAAGATTATCCGGAAACCTGTTCTCTTGAGGATCTTCCGGTGGTAAATAAAGATACCTTCCGACAGCAGTATGACCGTTTTGTATCTTCCACATATAAAGATGCACCAGATAACCGGGTAATGTGTACCAGTGGATCGACAGGAACTCCACTCAGAATGATCCAGAACCGTGACAAGATCCGTCACAATACAGCGGGCGGGATTTTTCTCGGAGCGGCAGCCGGATATTATATTGGAATGAAGGAAGCATTTATCCGGGTATGGGTAAATAATGTACGCAAAAGCAAATTTCAGCTTCTGCAGGAAAATCTGATCATGATGGACAGTTCCAGAATGGATGAAAAAGCTCTGGAAGAAATGTTTCATGTGATCGAGAAGAAAAAAGTCAAATGTCTGGTAGGATATTCTTCTGCCCTTGGAGAACTGAGTGAATATATCAGAAAAACAGGAAGAGACTGCAGCAGATGTGTAGTGAAAGCAATTATTCCGATTTCGGAGACAATGCCGGAACCGGTAAGAAGAACTCTGGAAAAACAGTTCAACTGTCCGGTGCGGGCATGGTATTCCAATGAAGAAAACGGAATCATGGGCCTTCAGAACAGGGAAGATGAAGGGTATCATATTGATACAGAAACCTATTATTATGAGATCCTGAAGATGGATTCTGATGAACCGGCAGAACCTGGAGAACTGGGAAGAATCGTGATAACAGATCTTTTTAACTATGCATTTCCGATTCTGCGTTATGACAATGGAGACACGGCAGTTGCGGTCCGGAAAGAAAAAAACGGTCGTTTTAAACTTTATCTTTCAGAACTTTACGGACGACGGAGTGACCTGATCTATGACTGTGAAGGCAAAGCGGTCACGCCGTATATTATTACCAATAATCTGTGGGACATTCAGGGAGTAAAGCAGTATCGATTTATTCAGGAAGATGTCAGAGATTATACGATCTGGCTGAATGGCGATCCGGAAGCAATGGATCGGGAGGAAATCCTGCGTCGTATTCGACCGTATCTGGGAGAGGAAGCCCGCATTAAAGTGGAAATCGTTGATGAGATTCCGGTGCTTGCTTCCGGAAAAAGAAAATACATAGAAAACCGATGTGAAAAATATCAGCAGCATAAAGGATTCTGTGGGTAAATGGCAGGAGGAAACAGTTTGGAAGGCAGAGAACAGAAAAAAGGTATTGCGGTAAATACCCTGTATACGATGGGCGGTCTGCTTTTTATGAATGCAGTGCTCCAGATTGTGATCACTCCGCTTCTTAACAGAATGATGGGAGCAGAACAGCTTGGCGGTCTTTTGTACATTACAGGACTTGTTGCGATCATATGTCCGTCTATCGGGCAGGCTCTGAATAACAGCCGTCTTGTAGTAAGACGGGATTTTGATGTGACCAACGGGGACTATGACTGGCTTCTGCTTGGCTTTGGACTGATCGGAAGTATTGTTGCACTGTTTATGTCCGGCAAAAGCCTGGAAAGTCCGTTGATGGCAGCTGGCGTTTTCCTGATGTTTATGCTGACTGTATTCCGCTATTATGGTGATGTGGAATATCGTTTGAATCTGAACTACCGGAGATATTTTATTTACTATTTTTTGATCGGAATCGGATATCTTGCCGGATTTGGTATATATCGCCTGACCGGACAATGGGTGTGGATCTATCTGATCGGTGAAGCCGCGGCACTGGCTTTTGTCGGTGTTACCGGAAATATTTTTCATCAGTTTTTCAGAAGAAGCGAATTTTTTACGACGACACTCGGTCGAGGCTTTTTTCTTACGTTATCGTATCTTATTACCAATACGACAATGAATATGGATCGCCTTGTGATCAAACAGATCCTCGGTAATGAACAGGTCACACAGTATTATGTTGTTTCGCTGATCGGAAAGACGCTGGTACTTCTGATCGCGCCAATTAATACGATCGTGATCTCTTATCTTACAAAAAGAAAAGAACGACTGACGCGTTCACAGTTTGGAAAGGCTGTTCTTGCCGGAGGCGGTGTAAGTCTTGTCTTTTTTGTGGCCTGTCAGATCGGAACACCACTTTTTGTGTGGCTGTTTTACAGAAATCTTTATGAGTCAGTAAAAGGGATCGTAACGGTTGTGAATCTTGCGCAGATTCTTGGGCTGTTTTCTGCATTTTTGTTCATACTCGTTCTGACGTTTACAGATGAACGGTGGCAGTTGTGGATTCAGCTTGCACATTTTTGTATTTTGCTCGTGTCATCAGTACTTGCGGCACGCACATATGGAATGATGGGATTTGCTGTTGCTTCACTTGGAGCCAATAGTCTCCGTGTTGCAGCAGTAGTGATTCTGGGTATTGTGAAAGCAGGAAAGGATAAAGGAGACAGAAATGCAGACAGGTGAAGTTTTAAGAAGAGAGGTATTTAATCTTCTTGACGCTGCAAAGGGCGGCAGACTGAAAAAATTAAAAGAAGTCAATAAACATGAAATTGTTGAGGGTGTAACAGAAGATTATATGGAAAGAAGAGTACAGACACTTCTTTCTTATGTAAAACAGCACTCTCCTTATTACAAAGAACATCCGGAATGGACGAAACTGGAAGATTTTCCGGTCATGACAAAAAGTGACTTTATCGAACATTATGATGAGGTGCTGGTGGATTGTGTCAGAGAACAGGGAAATCTCTACAGGCTCAGTACCAGTGGTTCTACAGGAACTCCGTTTACAGTACTCTGTGACGGAGATAAAATGAGCCGTGTAAATATGAACTTTATCTCCTGCATGGAACTGAATGGCTTTCGTATGGGAATGAAACGTGGAGAATTTCGTGCGTGGATAAAAGGAAAAAATACGATCAGTAAGTGGAAATCTTTTAAAAATAATCTGATTATGGTGGATATTTCCAATATGGGAGATGAGTCACTGGATAAAATCTGCCGTGATATTGAGAAGAAGAAGATTCAGGTTCTGGTTACGTATTCCAGTGCACTGACGGCGTTGACTCAGTATATCAGAAAAACAGGAAGAGATATCAGCCGCTGGTCTGTTGAAATGGTATTTTCCATGGGAGAAGCACTTCCGCAGGAAACTTATGATCTGACAAAAGAGCTGTTCGGATTTTCTCCGGTACGGTCCTATGGAAATAATGAAAATGGCTTTATTGCGATCCAGCTTGATGAGGATCCGGAATATACGGTTGACCTGTATAATTTTTATCCGGAGATTCTGAAACTGGATTCCGATGAACCGGCGGAGCCGGGAGAACTGGGAAGAATCGTTGTGACAGATTATTATAATAAAACATTTCCAATGGTTCGTTATGATACCGGTGACACAGGGAAAATGCGTGTATATTACGACAAGAACGGCCGGGTGCATGCAAAATATACAGAGATTTACGGACGTCGTGGTTCTCTTATGTATAACACAAAAGGTGAGCCGCTATCAATCCACGTTTTTATGAATACACTGCTGAAGTTCGAAGGAACTGTTTACCAGGCAAAATGTATCCAGTGGGGAGAAAAAGACTATGAACTGCTGGTGAATGCGGACCGTTCCAGACTGGACGAAACAGAACTTCTCGCAGCATACCGACATTACCTGGGTGAAGACGCAGAGCTTCGGATCACCTATGTGGACCAGATCCCGATTCAGGCATCCGGTAAATTTATGGTCTGTGAAAATAAATGGAATGGAAGGAAGCAGGCATAATGAAACAGAAAGTATCGGATTATATAGCGGATTATATAGCAGAGTGGGGAATCCGTGATGTGTTTACCGTAACAGGCGGTGGTGCCATGCATATGAATGATGCTTTTGGACATCATCCGAAACTGCACTGTACTTATCAGCATCATGAACAGGCATGTGCCATGGCTGCAGAGGCTTATGCACGTATGGATAATCGGATGGCAGCAGTCTGTGTGACGACCGGTCCTGGTGCAACGAATGCCATTACCGGTGTGCTCGGCGGTTGGATGGATTCGATTCCTATGCTGGTTTTTTCAGGACAGGCAAGATATGCAACTACGGTTGCAGCGTCCGGGCTGAAACTTCGAAGCATGGGAGTGCAGGAATGTAATATTGTACCGGTTGTGACCTCAATTACAAAATATGCACAGATGATCATTCATCCGGAAGATATCCGGTATCATCTGGAAAAAGCCCTCTATATGGCGGTGAACGGACGACCGGGACCGGTGTGGCTTGATATTCCTCTGGATGTGCAGGGGGCAGTCATTGACACAGAAAAATTGAGAGGATATGATCCACAGGAGAATCCGAAAGAAAAACCGGCAGAAATTTCACAGGATATCATTCAGCAGATTCTGGACAAGATAGAAAAAAGCCGTCGCCCGGTTCTGTTTCCGGGAAATGGAGTACGTCTTGCAGGTGCAATGGATGATTTTCAAAAACTTGTAAATATTCTGGGAGTTCCGGTGATTACCGGAATGAGCAGTGTGGATGCCATGGAGTCTGAACATCCTATTTTACCGGAAGAAGCGGAGGAACTGGGACACGTCCGGGAAATTTTGCACTTCAGAACAGCGATGTGCTTCTTTCTATCGGGAATCGCCAGGGATTTGCACAGACCGGTTTTCAGTATCAGGACTGGGCAAGGGGCAGTTATACGATCCTGAATGACATTGATGAAAATGAACTGAAAAAACCAAGTCTCCATGTCAGTCTTCCAGTCTGTGGTGACGCAGGAGATCTGATACGCAAGCTTATCTGTGCGGCAAAACTTCGGGGAGCAGATGAAACAAATCCGTTGTTTAAAGGCAGAGACTGGATACGTCAGTGTCAGGTATGGAAACAGAAATATCCGGTGGTGACAGCGAAACATTATGAGACGGTAGAAGAAGGCTGTACCAATATTTATGCTTTTTATGAAGAACTGTCAAAAGCAATGCAGGAGGGGCAGACACTGATGGTCAGTGTGGGAACTTCCAGAGTGGCAGGAAGTCAGGCATTTCGGGTAAAAAAAGGTCAGCGTTTTATTACAAATCCAAATACTGCGTCTATGGGATTCTGTCTCCCGGCAGCGACCGGAATCTGTGTCGCACAGCCCGGAAAACCAGTAGTCTGTGTGACCGGTGAGGGAAGTCTGCAGATGAATCTGCAGGAATTACAGACAATATGGCAGAACCGTCTTCCGGTAAAATTATTTGTGATCAATAACCAGGGTTATCATTCTATCCGACAGACACAACAGAGTTATTTTGAACCACCGCTGGTGGGAGTTGGAGCAGAGAGTGGAGATCTGAGTTTCCCGGATCTGTCCAAGATCATACCGGCATATGGATTTTCTTATCGGGCAGTGCATGCTGCAGAAGAACTTCCGGAAACACTTCATCAGGTCCTGGAGGAAACCGGGGCATCTGTGTGCGAGGTGTTTGTGACAAAATATCAGAAAACAGAACCAAAAACCTCTGCAAAAAAACTTCCGGATGGAAGTATGGTATCGGCACCGCTGGAAGATATGTATCCTTTCCTCAGCAAAGAAGAACTGGAAGAAAATATGTTTACAGAAACGAATGGAGAAATGCAATGAAACGAATCATTGTTACCGGAGCAACCAGTATGATCGGTACAGCATTGATCGAAGAATGTATCAGACATGACATTGAGGTTTATGCAGTTGTACGTGCAGGGTCTTCGAAGACAAAACGTCTGCCGGAGAGTGCACGGATACATCAGATAGAATGTGAACTGGAAAAACTGGAAGAACTTCCGGCGAAGATCACCGGAGAATGCGATACGTTTTTTCATATTGCATGGGGAAATACCGGGGAAAATCGAAACAGCAGTACAGAGCTGCAGAGCAGAAATGTCTTTTATACTCTGAAGGCTGTCCGTGCTGCTCATGCAATGGGATGCAAAAGATTTATCGGAGCAGGTTCACAGGCAGAATATGGACCGATGGATGTTCCGCGGATCGCACCGGACAGTCCGGTACATCCGACGACGCCTTACGGTGCGAGCAAGCTCGCTGCAAACCAGCTTTCTTTCATGCTTTGTAAGGAACTTGGAATGGAATGGATCTGGCCGAGAATTTTCAGTGTGTATGGAATATATGAAAAAGAGACGACAATGATCGCTTCCGGTCTGCGCAAAATGCTGAAAGGTGAAAAAACAGAGTTTACCCCTGCAGAACAGAGATGGGATTATCTTTACAGCAAAGATGCAGGGCGCGCATATTATCTGATCGGCGAAAAAGGCAGAGATGGTGCAGTTTACTGTGTGGGAAGCGGGCAGGCACATCCTCTGTGGGAATATATCATGCAGATGGCGGAACTTACCGGAGCGGATTCACCGGGAATCGGCGCGAGACCATATCCGCCGGGAGCAGTGCGGAATCTGTGTGCAGATATAGATAGTCTTACAAAGGATACTGGATTTGTACCGGAATATACCTTTGAAGAAGGAATAAAAGAAACGCTTTGCTGGCTGGAAAGTCAGAATACAGGAGACAGAAAATAATGAGAAAGAAAATTTCGGTGGTAATTCCCACCTATAACGAAGAGGCAAATGTGGTTCCTCTGTCACAGGCGATCATAGAGGTTATGGAGAAAGATCTCGGTGAATATGATTATGAGATCCTGTTTATAGACAACCATTCAAAAGATAATACAAAAGCGCTTCTTCGCGGACTTTGTGCAAATAACAGAAAGATCAAGGCAATCTTTAATGCAAAAAATTTCGGACAGGCGAGATCACCGGTGTATGGAATGAAACAGGCATATGGCGACTGTGTGGTACGTATGTGTGCAGATTTCCAGGATCCGGTAGACATGATCCCCAAATTTGTCCGGGAGTGGGAAAAGGGAACAAAGATTGTAATTGGAGTGAAGAGCGCAAGTAAGGAACGCCGTGGTATGTACCTGGTGCGTGAATGCTATTACAGACTGATCAATAAGATTACAGATATTGATCATATTGATCAGTTTACCGGCTTTGGTCTGTATGACAGAAAATTTGTGGATGTTGTGCGTGATCTGCATGATCCGATGCCGTATCTTCGAGGCATTATTGCTGAACTGGGATTTGACTATAAAGCGATTGAATATACACAGCCAAAGCGGCGCGCAGGAAAAAGCAAAAATAATTTCTACAGTCTTTATGATTATGCAATGATCGGAATTACTTCTTATTCTAAAGTGGTGATGAGACTGGCAACTTTTGCAGGTTTTATCATTGGAGGACTCAGCCTGGCAGCTGCAGTGGTCTATCTGGTCCTCAAACTCATGTACTGGGATCGCTTTTCAGCCGGAGTAGCACCGATGGTGATCGGTATGTTTTTCCTGGGGGCATTGCAGTTGTTCTTTATCGGACTTCTTGGGGAATACGTTCTGAGCATTAATACCAGAGTTCTTGACAGACCACTTGTGGTGGAAGAAGAACGACTGAATTTTGACGAGCCGGAGGAGGACGAGGAATGACAGATACGCAGAAAAAACCACTGTGGAAAAACGAATTGGTATGGCTGTTTCTGATCACAAGCGGACTTTTTGCCATTTTGTACAGTAAATTTATTCTGGGTGGATATGCCTATGTGTTTACAGATACAGGAGCAGATACCATGCAGATCAATTATGCACAGTATGGACTTTTTTCTTCTCTGTTTCGGAGTGGAGAAAGTGGTTATGTGCTGCAAGCGGGACTGGGAATGGATGTGTCGTCCTATTATCCGGCATATCTGATTCCCTACAATCTTCTGATCCTGCTTGCTCCGCAGAGACTTCTTCCATGGGCTGTTCTTGCATCTGCCTATCTGAAGATGATAACGATTTCCCTTGTTGGATATCTGTTTTACAGAAAACTGATGCAGGATGGAATCGGAACTATGGCAGCGGCGCTCGCATGGACCTTTTCCGGTTATGTGATTCTCTGGGGACAGCATTACGGCTTTTGTACCTGTATGGCACTGTTTACAGTCTTTATGTATTTTCTTCAGTGTTATCTGAATGGAGAACAGCGCTGGAAAAGTGCAGGGCTCGTGATCACGGTAACGATGCTGCTGATCTCCAGTTATTATTTCCTGTACATGATTGCTTTTTTTGCTGTATTTTATGTCTTTATTTACAGCATCATGCAGCGATATTCCCTGAAACGTACTGTTGGAAAAGTGGCCGGACTTGGCGGCATGGGAATTCTTGGTGTACTGATCGGAGGTGTGGCACTGGTACCGATCGCAGATACATTTCTGGAGAGTGCCAGGGCAGGGGTACTGGCTGCAAAAGGAACTTCTCATTTACTGAGTCCATATAAAGGAAAAACGCTGGGAACGATCGTGGCCAGATTTTTTTCAAATCATATGCTTGGAATTGACAAAGATTATACAGGATACCTCAATTATTATGAGGGAATGATACTTGCGGTCAGTATCCTGACAGTTTTTGCAGTCAGCTATTTTATTGTAAAGAAAAGCACCCGAGTAAAGGCACTGGTTCTTACGGTGTTTCTGGTCTTCTTGACGATCATGCCGCTTACCAGCCGTATTCTCGTATTTACGAAACATTCCTATCGATGGACATTTATGATATGTTTTGTGGAAGCTCTTGTTATTGGATGTTTCCTTCAGGATGTGTTCAGAGAAAAGAACAGAAAAACAGTACTGGCCGGCAGCATACTTGCCATTGTTATCTGTGGCGGATTGCTGGTATGGATGTACAGCTTTAAAAATATAAAACCGGATCATAAGGTTACGGCAGGTGTAATAGGATTTTTTGCAGTTTATCTGATATTGTTTGCAGTTGGCACTTCTGTAAAAA
>OGRK01001639.1_pt1 | contig 13379 bp, 12 predicted proteins | sample 1553471 | NCBI WGS metagenome assembly OGRK01 (sample SAMEA2580080, study PRJEB22360) | human gut metagenome | biome: human gut; feature: human-associated habitat; material: faeces | place: Denmark | collected 2008/2010
AGTGCCGGCGGCTCCCCAGTGTCTTTCATGTCTTTTGTCAATTTTTCACAATTCAATTTAGTTTTTTATGAGTTTCGCAATTGTCTATATTTTGATATTACACATTATAAACGATTTATCGGAATTATACTAATTAATTTTATCTTACTGCCGATAAATATTATAGCAGAAGTATGAATATAACGAATTTAAGGATAGAGCATATGTTACTGGAATCAGGTACGAGTGAACAGTAACGAGATTATTCCACGGAGGGAATTATGGCAGCAGTTGCAGGAACCGGCACATCTCTGAGTGCCAGTTATTATCTTAGAAATTTTTATACAGCAAACCGTAACGCAGTCACTTCATCCAAGCGCAAAGAGATGACAGGCGGTACTCTTTCACAGGCGGATGCCACAGCGCTTCACCGTGCAGCGAAGAAGTTACGCAATTTTAATTATGAGGATGACACTACAGACAGTGCCAATATTTACGGAAGCGTCAACGCATTTATACAAGTTTACAATAACACGCTGTCATCCGGAAATAAAACAGATGACGCTTCTTTGAACCGTTACTCCAGATATCTGAAGTCACTTTCCAAAGAACATTCGAGTGAATTGTCCAGGATTGGGATCACCGTTAATTCCGATGGAAGCTTAAGTGCCAATGACAATCTGCTAAAATCAGCCAAAGTTTCCAAAGTCAGAACATTATTTGCTGATGATGCAGAATATATCACAAAGGTAAGCCGTTATTCCAAGAAAATGGCAGAAAAAGCTGACAGTGTTGTGCTAAGCGAAACACTTGGCAGCAATATCGATCTGACTTTATAGAAAAAAGACTGGTGCACGAAGCATGATGAACTATCATCCTCTTCGTGTTCCAGTCTTTTCTTCCTTATATATACTTCATATCGATCGTGACATCATTCCCCTTCACGCAGACCTCTGCCATGCTTCCGCAGACAAGCGGCATCATCGGTGGTCTGTGTCCGATATCCATATCCATAATGATCGGCACTTCGAAATCTTTTAAAATGTCGGTCACTGCATGATAGTGATCGAGTCCCATCATCTCTTCCCCGATACAGCACGGACGTCCGATCAGGAAACCTTTCACATGCTGAAACCATCCCGCATTTTTCATCTGCCACATGGCGCGCCGGATTCCCATCACATTCAGATCGCAGCATTCTAAGAACCAGATGATTCCGTCTTCTTTGTATTTCTCATTGAATTGGTTTACATAATCAAACTGTGTTCCCAGTAAATTTACGAGGCAGTCCACGCAGCCGCCCACAAGGCGTCCTTCCATTTTTAATGACACATCCGGGTTCTCATTTCCGATATAAAGTTCTGTCTCGCCCTCTTTCCAAACCATCTCCGACTGCATTGCCTGTGCTATCTCCTTTCCCGGATAGATCACATGTCTGGATGGCTCTGTCACATTGTAAGGAACATAAGGATTTCCCTCATCTTTCAGATCGTCTTTTTCCCATGAAGGATAACTGTGCAATTTCTTTGTTTTACCTGTCAGAACATCCATTGTATCTGAAAGGCTCTCATGCCACGGCTCCATGCCAAAAGTTCCTGCGCATGGTCCATACACTGCTGCCGTATCACAGATCGTGCTGAGTAAAAACGTAAAATTCGTATTATCCGAATAACCCATATACCATTTCGGCTCTGCAGACTTGATTTTCTCAAAATCGACAAAATTCATCGTCTCGCACATCATTTCCCCGCCGCCGCAGGAAATGAGAATGTCGTTATCCACACTGCAATAGTAATCCGTCAGCTCTTTTCCACAAGCCTGTGGAGTATTACTGATGCCGATTCCTTCTGCCACATAGCAGTTCGGACCTAAGTCAAGCCCATAACCCATTTTCTGAAATTTTTTCTGCGCATTCAAAAACGCTGTATAATATGGTTCTGTCGCACACCCAAAGGATGGTGCGACAAAACCGATCGTTCCGTTTACCGGCAAAAATTTTGGATATCTCATAAAATTGTCTCCTGTCATTTCATTTTGATCACAATATTCTTTCCTGCAAAGTACGCTTATTATAGCAAATTTTTTATTTCAGGTAAATGGGGACTTAACACGATTGCCCGCATGAAAGCAATTTCATGCGGACAATGGTCAGCGAAATTTATTTTCTTCAAACTTCCTATAAAATTCGGAAGTCAGAATACGTTAAAGAATTTGTTTGTATTATTTGATAAATCCAACCTGTTTGCAGATTTCCTCTGTTGCAGCATCTTTTCTCTTATTAAATTCTACTTTCTGCTGCTCAAACCAGTTATTTCCCTCTGCGTCGATAGATACGATCAGTGGTCCGAACTCTTTGACACGGCAGTTCCAGAGTGTCTCTGGCATTCCAAGGTCTCTCCACTCAGCACGTACAATCTCTTCTACCTCTGTTGCAGCCACAACAGCGTTTCCGGCTGGGAATACACAGTGGATCGCTTTGAACTCTTTACATGCGCGCTCGGTATTCTCTTTCATACCACCTTTTCCGATGATCACTCTGACACCTGTCTCTTTTACGAATTCGTACTCGAATTTTTCCATACGCATGGAAGTTGTAGGACCTACGGAAACCATCTCAAATTTGTCATTCTCTAATGGACGGATAATTGGTCCTGCATGGAAAATCGCATTATTTCTTACATCTACCGGAATTTCTCTTCCTTCTTCTACGACACGGCGGTGTGCTACATCACGGCATGTTGTCATGCTTCCGTTTAAATAAATGATATCGCCGATTTTGATTCCTTCTAAATCCTCTGCTGAAACTGGTGTTGTTAAAATTGTTTTTCCATTGATTCTCTCTACCATTATAATTCCACCCCCGTATGTGTTGTGATTGTATAATTAAGATCTTTATCAAAAATAATGTGTCCTCTTCTGTGGCTCCAGCATCCGACATTGACTGCGACACCAATTGTGGATGGATGACGGGCTGTGTTCTCGATATTAACGCCCATAACAGAATATTTTCCGCCCATTCCCTGAGGTCCAAGACCGATCTTGTTGATTCCATCCTCAAGCAATGTCTCCATCTTGGCTGCACGCTCGTTCTCATTGTGGGAACCGATCGGACGCATTAATGCTTTCTTGGAAAGTAATGCTGCTGTCTCAACAGAAGTTGCAACACCGACACCCACTAACAATGGAGGACATGCGTTCAAACCATAAGTTGTCATAACATCCATAACGAATTTGGTAACACCCTCGTAACCTTCACCTGGCATTAATACCATTGCTTTTCCTGGAAGGGTACATCCTCCGCCTGCCATGTATGTATAGATTTCACATTTGTCACTATTTGGTACAATATCCCAGAATACAGTAGGTGTTCCTTTACCAACGTTCTTACCTGTGTTGTACTCATCGAATGTCTCAACACTGTTGTGACGTAATGGCGCTTTAAATGTTGCTTTTACAACAGCTTCTTTCAATAATCCCTCTAACTCATCGATAAGTGGGAACTTTGTTCCGCATTTTACCCAGAACTGTAAAACACCAGTATCCTGGCAGCTTGGACGGTTTAATTCAACCGCAAGACGCTGGTTCTCGAACATGGTATCATAAATTGTTTTGGATAATGGACTGTCCTCTTTGTCTCTTAACTCTGTGAGCTTTGCGATGACATCATCTGGTAATTTTTTTGCTATATGAGCGATGAAATTTGCCATATAGTTGGTAAGCTGTTCTACCTGTTTTTCGTTTGACATAATTCGTTCCTCCTGAAAAATATTATGGATTCTTTTTATAAGTTTTCGGGTGCACTGTGTCATTCACACAATACAGCCATTTTTTATCATCAATATCCGCTTATGGAAAAAACGGATATAAGATTGGCAGTAAGATCATGCTGACGACAGTTGCCACAAGGATCAGCGGCACACCTGCTTTTGCGTAATCTTTGAAAGTATATCCTCCGGCTGTCACAACCATCGTGTTTGCCGGCATACCGATTGGTGTTGCATATGCACAGGAACCTCCGATGACACATGCCATAAGCACTGCTCTTGGATCTGCTCCCATCCCCTGTGCAATGGAAACACAGATTGGAGCCATCAGTGCGGTGGTAGCGGTGTTTGACATAAAGTTTGTCAGTACACAGCAGAGCATAAACACTACAAACGTAAGTATATATGGGGATGGGTTCTCACCGAGAACTCCGATCACTGCTTTTGCGATATCCTCTCCTGCTCCGGTTGTCTGCAATGCAGATGCAAGAGAAAGCGTTCCTCCGAAAAGGAAAATTGTTTTCAGATCAATGGATTTCAGCGCATTTTTCTCACTGATCACTCCGGTTAAGATCAATGCCAATGCCCCGATACATCCAGTAATACAAAGCTTGATACCAATCTGATCTTCAAAGATCATTCCAAGTAATGTCAGGATCAGAATGATGAGTGACAATGCCTGTTTCCACTTTGGAACATTTGAAAAATCTTTCTGTTCATCATAGCTGCTGTCTGTTCCGCCTGTTTTGTTCGGCAGTAATTTATATCCGAAAAATGCAAAGTAAATAATCCCACAGACTAAAATCGGAAGTCCGACTTTTGCATATTCAAAAAATCCAAATCCCATGTCCATCTCTTCCATAACGGACTGTGCGATAAGATTGCCCGGCGCACCAATCAGGGAAAGGTTACCGCCCATCGCTGCTGCAAATACAAGCGGCATTAAAAGCCTTGATCTTGAATATCCTGACTTTGCTGCAATTCCGATAACTACCGGAATTAAAACTGCTGCTGTTCCTGTGTTGGAAAGCACACCGCTCATCAATCCTACAATAATCATGATCGCAATGATAAGCTGTCTCTCTGTCTTGGCAAAATGTGTAACCACTCCGCCAATCTTATTTGCCATACCTGTTTCAAACAATGCTCCCCCGACAATAAACATTGCCACGAACAAAATGACATTACTGTCGATAAACCCTGCAAATGCTGTTTTCCAGTCTAACACCCCTGTTACGACAAGACCGACACAGATGATCATGGATGTTACCCCAAGTGGAATCTTTTCCCACACAAACATTACAATGGCAAACAATAAAAATAATAACGTTATTGTTGCTGGACTCATATCATTCCTTCTCCCTTCGTCTTTTTGATATTTGATATGTGATAATGTATCCATTTGTTGATTACACAATATAACAAAAAACCGAAGTCGTCAACTGTTTTTGACAACTTCGGCATTTTCTATAATTTTATATTTTCTTTTTTGTGCATTATTTATCAATAACCTCGATTCCGGTTTTGCACGAAAAATATTTTTTTCACATCACTGATAGTAAGTCAGCATATCGTCCCGGCTTCGCATAATATGTGCGTACATTTCTTTTTTGGCGCGCTCACCATCTCCTGCTGCAATTGCGTCCATGATCCTGCCATGTTCCTCGATGGAAATCTTTGCATACTCTTGTTCCGTCACCATATTTCCCATAGACAACCCATTCCATAGTTCTGCGATCATATTTTCCATCTTTTTATTTCCGGCTGCTGCCCAGATTTCACTGTGAAACTCCCTGTTCTGGCTCGCATACTGACTGTAATCTCCATTTTCCAAAGCAGCTTTGGATTCCTCATAAGAATCTCTGATACCGCTGATATCCACACCTTCTTCTGCTGCAAGCCCGGCACACGCACTCTCCAAAATCGCCCGCAGCTGATAATGTTCCCTGATATAAGTGTCTGTAATCCCTAAAACAATTGCGCCCTTGTTCTGCCGCAGCTTAATCAGTCCATCTCTCGCAAGAATCTGAAATGCTTCTCTTACAGGTGTAATCGAGACATTCAGCTGAGTTGCCACACTGTCTAAAGAAAGGATTTCTCCCTCTTTCATCTTTCTTGACAAAATTGCTTTCCGCAGCTCCGATGCTACCTTTTCCTTAGCAGATGGTATTTTTATCGGTTTCAAACCATTCATTTCTCAAAACCTCTTTCTTTTTTCACATTTTCTGTCAGTAATCTATAATATTCCTCCAGTGCGACTTCCATCACGACGGTATCTTTTCTGCAATATGCACTGTGAACAGTTTCAAGTTTATTCCGTCTGAGCTGTTTCTGCTCCGGATCTTTTCCCATTTCTGTCTCTTCCGATGCAAAACGGATATAACAGTCTGCCGATGTCTCTAAAAGCCTGCGGAAAAGTCCGTTTGTGATCGTTCCATAGACAAATTCATGGAACTTCTCTTCTGCATCTTCGCCCTCTGCTGAGTACACCCATTCAAAGGACATCTCTGCAAGGTCTTTTAATGCTTTCTTTTCCACATTTCCTAACATATCAAATATTTCTTCAATATTTCTTTCCGAAAAATCTGCCACCACAACATGGCGGGTTGCAAGTCGCCTTACAAGTCCCTGCTCCTCTAAAATCTGTAGTGCCTCACGGACCGGCATTCTCGAATAGCCAAGTTTCTCTGACAATTCCTCCTGGCGAAGCGGCTGTCCTGCCTCCATTCTTCCTGATAAAATCTCATTTTGTATTGCTTCTGCGATATAATCGCAGGTACGTTTGTTTTTCATTTCTTTCTCCTTTTAGTACGTTTCATTTGTGCACTGCTCATAGCTTTATATATAATGTATCCAATTTCCCCTTATTTGTAAATAAAAACCTTTTGAAACACAAAAAGGAAGCTGATTTTTCTATAAAAATCAACTTCCCTGCTTTTCTTTTATTTTTCTATCCCTTAATAAAACGGAAACATCAACGGCATTAAAAAAATCGTCATAATCGCAAGAATCACTGCCAGAGGTGTACCGCATTTCAGATAATCTTTCAGCGTATATCCGCCCGGTTCAATGATCATGATCTGGCACGGTGCTGCCATCGGCGTCATGATAGAAATGCAGCTTGCGGTGAGTACACCCACAACGGCTGCTCTCGGATCAATCCCAATTTTCATACAAGCCGATACAACAAGTGGAATGAAAATCGTAAGTGTTGCCAGATTCGACATGATCTGGGTAAGTAAAAATGGAATCAGGAAAAATACCGCCATAATCAGATACGGATTCGTTGTATTTCCAATCAGACTGATCATCCAGTCCGCCACGACATCCCCTGCACCTGTAATTTTGATCGCCTCTGATAAGGTCAACACCCCTGCAAATAAAAAGATTGTCGGCTGATGAATGGAATCCAATGCCTCTTTTTCGTTTAAAATTCCACTTAATACTAGCAAAACAGCGCCAATGCATGCAACAATATACATCGGGATTCCGATTACACTTTCAAAAAGCATTGCGAGAATTGTAACCACAATGATGATAATTGCAATCTTTTCCTTTATCGGACTTAATTTTGCAGACTTTCTTCCTGTATGCCCGCCATCTACAAATGTGTTGTTATCAATATCTGGCATTAACTTATATCCAACAAACGTCATATATAAAATTGACACCACAAGCAATGGGATTCTTGCAATTGTAAAATCCCAGATATAAAGCTCATTTGGTGCTCCTGCCTTTGCCATAATATCAATCCATGTGATATTGCTCGCCCCCTGTCCCAAAAAGGTCATCGAAGTCGCAATATTGGCACAGGCCATCGCAGGATACAACAGTTTGCTTCTGCTTGTGCCAATCTCATTTGCGATTCCAACCAGAAGTGAGATCATGATCGCAGCCGTCGCTGTCGCGCTCGTGATACTTGCAAGCAGCGATGAGGCAATACATGCCAGAAAAATCAGCATTTTCGGATTATCCTTGTAGCGGACAACCAGCTGCTCCGCCTTATCGATCAGACTTGTTTTCGTAAGTCCTGCTCCAATGACAAACATTGCCACAAACATGACCACATTTGTGTTGATAAATCCACTGAATGCCTCCGCAGGTTCCATCACTCCTGTCATGATGAGCGATAGCATAATTCCGGCTGAAATCACGGAAAACGGAATTTTTCCTGTGATAAAAGCAACGATCGTAAGCACTAAAATAAGTAACGCAATTTCTAACGGTGTCATCTGTTCCTCCAACTTTTCTTGAGCATGATAATTTTTTAACAAGTATAACTATCATATGTCAGAAGTGCCAGAAAGTACAGTTCATTATTTTCACATAATATGTCCTTCAACTACATATTATTATTTCCAGTATATGCTGCTACCGGATTGCTTCACAGATAATCTCATACAGCTTTTCCATCTCCGTTTTTAATACGGTATCTTTCATATAAATCAGGTCAATTTCAATCTGAATCGGTGCATCTCCGATTGATAAAGGTACAATTTCTTTTGAAAACGGGTTATTAAAAATCATATGATCCAACGTGATCATAATTGCTTCATGGTACGCCACACAGGACAATCCCGTTCTTGTCCCACTGATCTGATATACAACATTAGGTTTTAAATGGTAATGTCCATAAATTTCATCTGCGTGCTGCCGAAACGGTGACCCCGGTAAAAGCATGACATTTTCCTCTTTTTCACACGCTTTAAGGTCAACCCACGGATACTGAAATCCTTCCTTCGCCACCGCCAGCGTTGCCAGATGATGATTTTTACCGACTGCCATGACAAACTCACACATTTTAACCGGGCGGTATTCCAGATCAGCATCCTTCTGGTCAATTGTTGCCAGCACCACATCCACCTGCTGTTTTTTCAACAGCTCCATCAGCTCTCCTGTTGAATACTCCTGTAAAATAATTTTTACTGCCGGAAAACTCTCCTGAAACTTTGGAATGATATCTTTTAAAACAAGATCCGAAAAAGAAGGCTGCACACCGATACGTATCATGCCGTGGCTCATACTGGAAAACCGCTCCATCTGAATTGTGATCTCTTTCTGGATTGTTTCGATCTCCTTACATCTGCCCACATAATACTCGCCTGCCGCCGTCAGCACAAAACGTTTCCCGATCCTGTGAAATAACTGCACATTCAGTTCTTCCTCCCTCGCCTGGACAAACTTACTCAACGCAGAAGGTGTAATATAAAGATTATTCGCTGCTTTCGTAATCCCTCCACATTTTGCAACTTCCAAAATATACTGTACATTCTTATCCATCCAGATATCCTCCCTCTTTTCAGGTTTCTAAAACTTCTCCCGGTAACAATTCGTTGATGCAATGAATGAAATAGAAAAAAAACCTACCACAGTTTCATATGGTAGATTCTTTTCATTACACTACGAAGTCGTACATTTTATGTACTCTGCAAAAGGGTTGTATGAATATGTTTCTAGGAGAAGAATAACATATACAATTGGGTAACTCAAAAGCGTATGCCATGGCACTGGCATCTCTTTCTCTGTTATACTAACGTATAATTCGCGAGAAGTAAAGTTTATATTTTTCAACATTTATGTCGTATAACTACATATTTTTAAAAATACTCTTTGAGGATATTTCATTGCAAAAAAAGAACTGCAGACATCTGTCCACAGTCCTCTTTCTGCCATCGCATTTATTTAGCTGTTTGGATATTTATTGATCATACGCTCGATCAATTCTACTGACTCTTCAATACCGTAGCTTGCACTGTTGATGCATAAATCATAGTTAACAGCATCTCCCCACTTCTTACCGGTATAATCAAAATAATATTTTGCATGCTTTGCATCTAATTTTACCAGAAGGTGTGCTGCCTGTTTATAATTTAAGTTGTGCAGTTCCATCATACGACGTACACGCTGTTCAAAGGAAGCTGTAATAAAAATACTGATATGTGGGATTCGATGGTTTGTAAGTACAACATCCGCACATCTTCCCATTACAATAAAATCTTCCTTCTTTGCCATCTCACAGATCAGATCACTCTGATTGAAGAAAATAGCATCCTGAACTGGAAGTCCATGATATTTCTTGAAATTCTTGAAGAACTTTCCAACACCTGTTTTTTTTGCAATCTTTCCTTTGAGTTCTTCTACATAATTGCTATGATCTTCAATATCTTCTTTCTCTGCATCCATTTTTTTCAAAACCTGATCAAAAATTTCTGCATCATAGTAATTGATCTTCAACTTGTCTGCCAGCGCAAAACCGATATCGGTTCCGGCGCTTCCATGTGTACGTCCAATACAGATGATCAAATGATCATCCGGTGAAAACTTCTGTCTTAAATTGGAAGTATTCAAAGCCGCAAGATTTTCATTGATAATATCAACGCTTCCAAAACTGTCCGGAATCGCTGCAATTTTTTTCAAAATCTCATTGTACTGTGTCATCATTCTGTGATGATCTTCTTTATTCTTAATAGTTCTCGCCATATTGCCGATCAATGCAATATCGCTTCGGATCTCATGCCCCTGTGGTCTTGTGATCAGAAGTCTGGTGATCTCTTCAACGCAGGTTGCCTCATCTCCGGTAAAAGTTCTACCAAGAGAAGAACCTACACACTCATATACCTCTTTATCTAACTGATAGATCTGCTTTGCGATCTCGTAACAATTCTCTCTATTTTTTTCCATGACTCATCATACCTTTCTATCACTGCAATTTTATAAGAAGAATACCAGCATATCAATAAAGAATACAGGTACTAAAATACACAGTGACCAGCCCATATATCCGAAGAAGGATGGCATACGGATACCGTTTTCATCAGAAATAGATTTTACCATAAAGTTTGGCGCATTTCCAATGTAAGTGTTAGCTCCCATAAATACCGCACCACAGGAAATTGCCGTAAGGATCTTTACAGAGATGGTACCAACTGTAGTAACAATACCTGATGTGAATCCAAGTGTTCCTGCTGTTGTGAGGAATACCAGATAGGTTGGTGTGTTATCCAAAAAGCTGGAAAGGAATCCGGTTGCCCAGAACATCTGGTATGGCTCGGTAATTCCAAGGTTAGGTCCCATTGTTTTAAGTAATGCAAGCGCCGGCTGCATTGTGATAAAAATGCCGATAAATAATATTGCAACTTCCTGGATCGCACCCCACGTAAAGTGGTTCTGGGTACGTATCTTCTCGTTTGTTGTCTTGAATGACAGCAGTGCAGCTAAAAGAATAATTGCAATTTCAATCATTGCCGGGAATGTCAATTTCACAGATTTATAAATTGTAATTCCAAGTACGTTTCCGGCTGCATCCTGGAACATTGGCAGACTTGGAAGCGTACCGCTTAAAATAACAGCCACAACGATTGCTACAAGGAAAACTATATTATGTAAACCTTCTACTTTGATATCTACACCCGGTTTGCTGATATCCGGACGTAAACCATTCGCAATATCCTTGCGATACTGTTTCTTATCAATTAAGTAGAAAATGATCAATAATAAAATCATATTGAAAATTAAAATCGGGAACAAGTGTAAGCTCCAGAAGAATGGAACACCACGCATAAATCCCATTAAAAGTGGTGGATCGCCGATAGGTGTCAGACATCCACCCATATTGGAGATCATGAAAATAAAGAATATCATGATCTGTGCTTTGTTTTTTCTCCATGAATTCATCTTGATCATCGGGCGGACAAGCAGCATACTTGCACCGGTTGTACCGATACAGCTCGATAATAAAGTTCCGAATGCTAAAAATAAAGCATTCACAGCAGGAGAACCTGCAAGGTTACCCTCCAGCGTAATATTTCCGGATACACAGAACAGACCGAATAATAAAACGATAAAGGTCAGATAATCATTCACGATACACTCTAACACTGTTTCGGTCGTCTCTCCTGCGCCGTTTAACACGATAGACGGGATAATAAAAAGCAATGACCACACGATCACTGCCAAAGCCTGATGTTTTTCCCACCACTCAGGCTTTACCAATGGCATTACCGCAATGCAGAGCAATAAACCTGCAAACGGAATGCAAAGTAATAAACTGTTCATGTTTTGCACCTCTTCTTTTTTACATATTCAAATTCAAACCCATGTCAATATTATCAGATTTTCCAAAATTTTCAACTTTTTTCTAACTAAAATCCGGTCAAGAACTACATATAAGTAAAACTGTATTTTTTTCTGCTACAAAATGACGGTCGTGTGATATCAATATCTGATGGTTTCCATGCAAAAAGTGGACACTTGTTGGTTCTATTTTAAAAATTGCACAAAAAAGATCGTTACAAAGCTCCTCTGCAACGATCTTTTCAGCAATTTTACCATAAATCTGCCAACTCATAAATCAGCTTTTCTGTTTTCTCCCATCCAAGACAAGGATCTGTGATGGATTTTCCATAACAGTGTTCGCTGACTTTCTGGGCACCGTCCTCAATATAACTCTCGATCATAAGTCCTTTTACCAGATTATGAATCTCTTTTGACACTTTACAGCTATGTAATACATCTTTGCTGATACGGATCTGTTCCATAAACTGTTTTCCTGAATTGGAATGATTGGTATCCACAATGACCGCCGGATTTGCGAGAGTTGTCTGTTGTGATGCATTGACATCCTCATAATGTTCTAATAAATTCTGTAGATCTTCATAATGATAATTTGGAATATTGCGTCCAAACTTGTCCACATATCCGCGTAAAATAGCGTGTGCATATGGATTTCCGGTTGTTGTCACTTCCCAGCCCCGGTATAAAAACGTATGTCCATGCTGTGCAGCGATCATGGAATTCATCATAACAGAAATATCCCCGCCTGTCGGATTCTTCATTCCGACCGGAATCCCAACTCCACTTGCAGTCAGACGATGCTGCTGGTCTTCTACGGAACGTGCACCTACTGCTTCATAGGAAAGGATATCATCCAGATAACTTCTGTTTTCCGGATATAACATTTCATCCGCTGCTGTCAGTCCGCTTTCTTTCATTGCACGAATATGCATCTTACGGATTGCCATAATTCCAGCATACAGATCCGGAGCTTTATCCGGATCCGGCTGATGAAGCATTCCCTTATATCCTTCACCGGTCGTCCTTGGCTTATTGGTATAGATTCTCGGAATCAATACCAGGCGGTCTTTTACCTTTTCATTTACCTTCGCCAGACGGCATACATATTCACATACAGAATCTTCATTATCTGCCGAACAAGGTCCGATGATCACTGCGAATTTATCGGATTTTCCGGTAAAAATATCACGTATTTCTGCGTCTCGTTCTTTCTTTAACTGAATCAGTTTCTCTGACAGCGGATATTCTTCTTTCAGTTCTGCCGGTGATGGCAGAACTTTATTTACTTTCATAGACATATCTTTTCCCTTATCTTTATCCTAACAGATGTACCCCTCCAAGAAGTACATACGATATAAACCACATAATTACAGTTGCCATACAAATTCCAATGATAACAGCCGGAAATGCTTTCTTAAATTTCATTCCCAAAAGTGCTGCAATCAGAGACCCTGTCCATGCGCCGGTTCCCGGAAGAGGGATTCCCACGAATAACACCAGTCCCCAGAATTCATATTTTTCAATCTGGTTCTTCTGCCGCATCGCCTTGGATTCCAGTTTATC
>OGRK01001643.1_pt1 | contig 13369 bp, 7 predicted proteins | sample 1553471 | NCBI WGS metagenome assembly OGRK01 (sample SAMEA2580080, study PRJEB22360) | human gut metagenome | biome: human gut; feature: human-associated habitat; material: faeces | place: Denmark | collected 2008/2010
CGAAGCGGGATGCTCCCGCACATAAGCGATCTTGAAATCCCGGATGAGGCCGGCCTTTTCATCGACCCGTCGGGCCAGTTCGATCCCTTTGGCCTCGTCCCCGCCGTTGTAGAAAGCCTCCACATAGTCGCGGAATGCACGGTTGCGCTCCTCCGCCAGCGGTTCGAGGGCCGCGCGGTAAGCCTGCCACTCGGTCTGGGTGGCGCCGCCCGCGAGCGTGAAGACGGGATCGCTTTTCGAAGCGTCGCACACGGCATTCACGGCCGTGCTGTCCAGAAATACCGGAAAGGTCACCGTCAGGTTCCTGTCCGACCGGTTTTCGGGATCGAGATAAACGGCCACACGGCAGTTGCGGGGCGCATCCAGCACGCCCTGCAAACGGAATTTCCCGTTCGCCACCGTCGTGCTGTCGATGGCCTCGGCCTGCCCGGCGTCGGTCGTGAACAACACCACGGGCTTGCCCTCCCAGGCTTCGGGAACCTCCCCGGTAAGGGTGTAGCCTCCGTGCGGAGCGCACCCCGTCGCGAAAAGCGCCGCCAGAGCGGCATAAATCCAGTTTTTCATAATCAGTTCGGTTTATCGTTGTTTCGGTTATTTCAGCATTTCACGGTAAGCCACGTCGACGATCCGCCCCAGCCCGGTGTGGACCTCGGGCGCCACGCCCCGGAAATTTCCGTCGGAATTGAAGCCCTCGTAAATCCGCAGCGTGCCCGTGTCGTCCTTCACGCTGCCCACCACCAGGTCGTACGTGCGGGTGAGGTTGGCGCTCTGCCGGTAGATATTGAATTTCAGGCAGGTGACGGTCTCCCCGACGAGCGTGAACTGCGTCGTCGCCGTCAGGGGCTTTTCCGAGAGATCCACGCGGTAAACCGTCCCGCCCACGGCATAATACATGTAGTTTTTCAACGAGCTGAATGCGAAATGCTCCGCCCGCGCGATGTTCGTACACCCCGAGAGGTCGCCGTAATAGGCCCTGCTCAAGGCCTGCGTGCAATCGCCGACGGTGACGACGCTCCATAATTCGCCCAGCTGCGTCCCGTAGAGGCAATACCGGTCCCCGTCCTTCAATACGGTGTAGACGACACCCATATTCGTGCTGTTCGGGTCGTATTTCGTATTCTCCATCCAGACGAAATCCAGCCCTTGGGGGAATTCGGCGAAGGCGTCTCCGGTGACCCTTCCGCCGTTGTCCATCTCTCCGAGCAGTTTCACCAGGTCGTTCATCTCCTGCAAAGGGGCGTATCCGCCCACGTCGGGAGACCGCAGGTTGGGCGCATAACCGACGAACCGCTTCGCGTCGAGGTCGTACATCATCACGACGGGAACCACAATGTTCTGCGTCACGATGTTGGACCCGATCACCGGCGCTGCGTTCAGCGGCGTGTCGCCGATCGGCCCGAACAGACCGACCGACACCAGACATTCGGCATAATAGGTTTTCGAATCGCTCACCATCATCTTGGACCCCGAGGCGTCGTTGATCACCCACGGGCGCGGATCGTCCGAATTGCCCATCTCGTAGATCAGCCGGTACTCTTCCTTCCACTCGAAGCCGTTGCGGCCCAGACGCGTGGCGCCGTCGTCGGTCAGCAGGTAGTAGGGCGAATCGGCGTCGGCGAACCGCGACCACTGGATGCGCCGCGGCCCCTTCATTTCGGGCATGCCGTTATCCTTGAGCAGGTCGGTGTAGGTCTCGCCCGTCACCGCGGAGACCATATCGAGGCGCGCCCGGTCGTCGTCGCCGTCGGCGCACAACACCATCCACCCCTCGGAGGTGGCCTCGCTCACCTGCAATTCGCTGCTCGTCTGCCAGTAGACGCCGCTGGCATCCTCCGTCACCTTGAAGAAGAGCGTATAGGCGCCCGCCGGAAGCGCCACCTCGTAATCCAGATTGCGCGACGTGCCGATCACCGTCACCGTCTCATCGGCGCTCCGGGCGAGCGTCCGCCACTCGAACGAATAGCGGCCGTCCGGGAAATCGTTGCCGCCCAGGTCGGGCGTCAGTTGCAGCCGGGCATGGGTCAGTACCGAGATATTCGCCTCGATGCCCGTGATGTCGGGTTCCGTGAGGTCGCGGTAGTCGTAGTTGCCCAGATCGTTGGCGCACGCCGCGCACAGAAACAGGGCCGATATGCAGAAAAATCGTTTCATCGTCATACTCCTTCCATATTAGAATTGCAGGGGGTTGCCGTTCTCGTCGAAAGCCCGTTCGTCATAAGGCTCTCCCCCGGCTTTCAACTTCTCCTGATCCCTGACATAATTGATCATCCGGCTCTCGATGTAGAGCCATTTGGCATTGGTGATCTTCCCGACCTCGTTGAAATCGGCCCTCGGAATCTCCATCACGTCGCAGATAAGTTCGAATTTCTGCTGCGAGAAAGGCCCCACAAACAGACTGCGCCAACCTGCGGGCGGCGCCGTGAACTGGTCCGAGAAGTTGATTTTGAAGGTCACCGCCGACACCGTGTCGCCGCCCGACTGAACCTGGCTGGTGAACGGAATGATGAAGTTCTCGTTCGCCCGCAGTTCGAGCAGCAGGTTTTTGGTCTTCTCCTTCAGAATGTCGGTGCGTTTGAGGGTGACCACGTAGTCGAACGAGACGCTGCCTGCTGGAAGCACGGCTTCGCCGCCGAGCGTGTAGTCCGTTCCCTCCTCGGCGTCCTGCGAAGTGACCCGGACATCGACCGCCCGGGGCTGCGCCGCGGCGCGTCCCACCAGTTGCAGCCGGACGGGCACTTCCAGCACGTCGGCGTCCTCGTAGATGAACGTGTATGCGGCGCTGTCGACGACGGTCCTGTCCGTCAGCTGGTTGTAGAAGTAAATGCCTTCGATCGCGCCGAAATTATCCGGCAGGCTCTCTTTGCAGCCCGCCAGGCAAAGCCCCAGCAAGAGGGCTGCCGAATGGATGATATGCTTCTTTTTCATGTCGTCAGGGGGTTATTCGCGGTTTTCGGTCTCCGAATCGGGCAGCGGCACGACGAAAAGGTTCGTGCTCGGTTCGGGGTTCCGGGAGTCGGTATAGGACCAGATCACCTTCGAGAAGAGGCGTTTGTAGAGGTAGAACAGCTGACCTTCGCCGTACAGTTCGCGGATGTACTCGTACTTGAGCAGTTCGGGCGTCAGGGCCTCGAGCGAGGTGCTGATGCCGCGGTTGCGGCGCAGGGTGTTCACATAGGAGGTTCCGTTGGCCAGCACGTCCGACTGGCTCTCGGCGGCGATCAGGTACATTTCGCCCAGCCGCAGCATCGGGATCATCGTGTTCTGAATCTTTCCGGTCTGCGCCATGTCGGTATATTTGTAGAAATAGCGGTTCTCGCCGGACGTGCTCCAGTTCACGCGGTTGCGGTAGTCGTCCTGATAACCGCCCGTCTCGGCCCCTCCTCCGAAAATCGCCTTCGAGATCAGGTCGCTCTCCATCCTGAAGGTGAAAGTCGTCCGCGCAGGGTTGAAATAATTCAGAAACAGCTGGCTGCGCTTGGCGTGCGACAGCGCGAAGACCACCTCCGACGAGAAAATCCGGTCGGGGTCCTCGGGATTGCCCACCACGAGGCTGCGGTCCACGAACGGGAAGATTCCGTTGTTCGAGGCGCGGATCACCTCCACGGCATACGTCAGGGCGTCCTGTTTCTGCCCGGCATAGAGGTTCACCCGCGCCAGCAGGGCCGAAACGGCGTAATAGTTGAGCCGCAGGGCGCGGTAACGCAGGAAATTGGAACCGTTGCCCGCGCTGCTCATCAGCGTCCCTTCGGTGATCACGGGATCGTTGAGCAGGGCCGAGCGCGCCGCCATGAGGTCCTGGAGAACCTTGTAGACGACCTGGCTGGCCGGCAGCAGGGCTTCGGGCGTCAGCGTCTCGTCCGCGTAATAGGGAATGGACGTCCCGTCGGGATTGAGCGAATAGACCGGTCCGAAAAGCCGCAACATGTCGAAATGCAGCATCGCGCGCAAGGCCAGCGCCTCGCCCCGGATGATGTCGTAATTGTGTCCCGTGAAGAGCGCCTGCCTGCCCTGGATGTTTTTCAGCAGTTTGTTGCAGTTCAGAATCAGTGCGTACGCCTTGTTCCAGGTCCCGTTCAGGCGGCCGCGCCAGTAATCGGTGTTGTAGTCGTAGTCCTTGAGGTCCAGATAGTCGCCCCACACCGAGGAGTTGTCGCCGATCTCGTAGGCGCCGCCGAGAATCTCGATCATCTCGACGGAGAGCGTGCTGCCGTACAGTTCGTCGCTGTTGAGTTCGATATAGATGCCGTTCAGCAGTTTCTGGAAACCCTCTTCCGATTCGAGCAGCTCTTCTTCCGAGATCTGGTCGTAGGGCTTCACGTCCAACCAGCCGCTGCACCCCGGGCACAACGCCGAGGCGAGCAGGATCAATGTAAGTATTTTGTTTTTCATAATGCGCTTTGTATTGAGATTGTCACGATCAGAAGGTCGCCGCCACGGAGAACGAGATCGTCCGTGCGAACGGGTAGTCGATGCCGCGCTCGTTCTTGACCGAGGAGATGCGGAACGCATCGTTCATGTTGGCCTGCACGCTCAGGGCCGAAAGTCCCAGCTTGCGGACGAACGACTGCGTGAATTCATACCCGATGCTGAACGATTCGCCCGAGATGTAGTTCTCGTCCATCACGAAACGCGAGGACTTGTCGGTTTTCTGCGTCAGCGAGATGCCTTTGAAATAGGCCTCGGTGTTGTTCGGCGACCAGCGGTCGTAGAGCGCCCGCTTGTCCTGGTTGTTGAACACGTCGGCCGTGCCGATGTTCTCGACCTTCTGGAACAGCGCGGAGTTGAAAATCTGCGCGCCCAGCGAATAGCGGAAATAACACCCCACCGACAGGCCCTTGTAGTAGAACGTCGTGCCGATCACGCCTTCCAGCTTGGGTTCCGTGTCGCCCAGCACCACTTCGTCGTTCACGTCGTAGCTGAACGAGTACGTGCCGTCTTTCTTGATGAACAGCTCCTTGCCCGTCGCGGGGTCGATTCCCGCCGAGCGCACGCCCCAGATCGCCGTGGGACTGCCGCCGTCGTAGTAGCGGGTCATCCCCGAGAGCGAGGCCCGGCCCTCGTTGTTGAGCGAACTGAACGCATTGCCGATCTTGGCGTACTTCGCCTTGGCGTGCGTGCCGTTCAGGCTGATGTTCCAGTTGATGCGGTCGTGCGGCCGGTAGACCGGCGACACCTTGAGCGTCAGTTCGACACCGTTGGTCTTCTGCTGCCCGGCGTTCATCGTCACCGACGTGATGCCCATCGAACCGGGCGTGGTGATGATCGCCAGCAGGGGATCGGTGATCTTGACGTAGTAGTCGAACGTGACGTTGACCCGGTTGCCCCACACGGTCACGTCGGTTCCCACGTTGTAGTTGACCGTCTCCTGCCAGGCGAGGTCGGGATTTCCCAGCTGGTTCAGGATCACGCCCGTGCCGAAGATGTTGGTCATCCAGCCGTTGAAGGCGTAGGTCGAGAAGGCCTGGTAGGCGGCGAAATTCTGGTTGCCGGGATTACCCACCGAGGCGCGCAGCTTGAGCAGCTGGAAAAACTTGCTGTCGCGAAGGAACCGCTCGTTCTGAATGTTCCAGCCCACGCCCACCGACCACGTGTTGCGGAAACGGTTGTTCGTGCCGAACATCGACGCGCCGTCGCTGCGGTAGTTGAAGTCCAGCAGGTAGCGGTTGTCGTAGGAGTAGCCACCGTTCAGGTAGAAGCTCGCGGCACGCGTCTGACTCTCGGAGTAGGTCGACTTGCCGCCCTCGGGATAGCCGTTCGCGAACGACGGAGCGCCGAACTGGTCGTCGGTGAAGCCGTTGGCCTTGTATCCGTTGGCCGTCCTTTTCGTGGCGTTGAAGTTGAATCCCGCCACGGCGTTGAGCATGTGCTTCTCGGCCAGCACGCGGCCGTAGGTCGCCGTAAGGTCGCCCTCGTAGTTGGTGCGCTTGGTCGTCGAGTGGGTGTAAAGGCCCTTTTCGGTCTCCTCCAGATCGTCGAAATCCGTATGCAGGGGCGACAGGCGCGTGTCGGTCGTTCCCGTGGCGTGCGTGATTCCGAACTTGCCGCGCACCCGCAGGTCCTTCGCCACGAACCACTCGATGATGAAGTTGTTCGTAAATCCGAACTGGTCGCCCTTGTCGTAGTTGTTCAGGTGGGCGTTCCACAGCGGGTTGCTGATGGCCTCGGTTTCGAGCAGCTCGGGGTCCTGGTAATAATAGAGGTAGCGGTCGATCCGCCCCTCGTCGTTGTACTTCTTGAAATAGGGGTTGGCCTGCGCATACTCCGAGAAGGGGACCGCGGGATCGTTGGTTTTCTGATAATCGAGCGTGAGTTTGTTGCTGAACTGGAATTTCCCGGTCCGGTAGATCAGGTCGATGTTGCCGCCGATGGTCTGACGGTCGGAACCCTTCATCACGCCCTGCACCTCGCCGTAGCTCAGGCCGATGCCGTAGCGGATCTTCTCCTCGCCGCCCTCGGCGTAGATGTTGTGCCTGTGGGTGAATCCCGTGCGCAGCGGTTCGTTCAGCCAGTAGGTGTCGATGCCCCGGGCGATGCCTTTCAGCCGCTCGTTGCGCAGGTCGTCCAGCCGCAGCTGGTTGGCCATGCTCTGATTGGTGTCCTGATACACTCCGGCGAGGGTCTCGAACTGGAGTTTCTCGCTCGAATTCATCAGATTATAGTCTGTCAGGTCGGCCATCGTGACGCTGAAATCGCCCTTGTAGGAGAGTTGCAGACGGCCCTGCTCGGGCGCCTTGGTCTCGATCACGACCACGCCGTTCGAGGCCTTCGAGCCGTAGATGGCCGTCGAAGCCGCATCCTTGAGCAGGGTCACCGACGCCACGCGGTTCATATTCAGGTTCATCACCGTCTCCAGCGTCGTTTCGAATCCGTCGAGGATGAACAGCGGCTGGTTGGGATCGGTGCCGTACTCCTCCTTCAGGCCGATCACGCTGCTCTTGCCGCGGATTTCGAAATCGGGCATGCGGTTGGGGTCGGAACCGAACTGGACGCTCTCGGAGATCTTGAACGAGGGGTCCAGCGTGCGGAGGCTCTGCAAGACGCTCTGCGTACCCACAGCCTTGAGTTCCTTGGACTTGAACGTGGTCGCCGAGCCCGTGAAACTCTCCTTCTTGCGCTGGTAGACGCCCGTCACCACCACGTCGGCCACTTCCACGGAGGTCGGCGTCAGCGAAATTTTCCGAAAATCCGCGAGGTTCTGCCCGTTGTAACGCTTCACATGGATTTCATAGCCGATGAACGAGAACATGATGTTGTAAATGCCGGCGGGAATTTTCAGCACGTAGCGTCCGTCGGCGTCCGAGGAAGTTCCGATGGTCGATCCCTCGACGACGACCGTCACGCCCGCCATCGGGGCCTTGTTCGACCCGTCGGTGATCCGTCCTGCGATCTCCACGAACGCCGGCTCCTCGGGAGCCGGCTGCGCGGGGCGCGGCACGACCACGATCGTGCGGTCCTTGATCCGGTAGGAGAACTCCGTTCCCGAAAAGACGTGATCCAGCACGGTTTTCAGCTCCGTACCGTCGAACGAGGCCGTGATCCGCTTGTCGCTTTTCAGCACCACGTTGGAGTTATAGAAGAATTCGTACCCGGAGGCCGCGCTCACCTTCTTCAGCGCCTCGGCCAGCGACACGTTTTCCAGCACGACCGACACCCGCTGGGCCGACGAAGTTTTCGGCAGCGCGATGCACAGCAGCAGCGCCAGCAGCATCAGGGTTCTCCCCCGCCACCGGCTCTGCGGAATTGATTGGCAAAATTTCATAGACAACGATTCTTTCATTATTTAAGTTTCCGTTAAGCGAAGCGGCCCCGTCAGCTGAGCCGCATCACGCCGTTCTCCACCTTACAGATTACGTCCGACGTTTCCGACAGCAGGTTGAGGATGTACTCGACGCCCCTGTCCTGGCGGATTTTCCCGGAGAAGGTATACTCCCCGAGCCGGGCGGCCACCTCCACCCGGATGCCGTATATGCGCCCCAGACGCTCGGCCAGGGCGGGCAGGCTTTCGTTCTCGAACCACAGCCAGCCCTCTTTCCACGCGCCGTACACCGACGCGTCCACGGCGCTGACCGCGACGGTCCCTGCCGCCAGGTCGCGGCTCACCTGCTGGTTAGGCTCCAGCACCACCTCTTCCGCACCGGCCGACGCGGCGTAACCGATCCTGCCCGTTACGAGCGTCGTCACGTGCCGGCCGTTCCCGGCATAGGCGTTGACATTGAAACTCGTCCCCAGCACGCGGATGCACTCGCCGTCGCCCAGCTCCACGCAGAACGGCCGGCACGTGTCCCGCTTGATCTCGAAAAAGGCTTCGCCCTCGATCCGCACGCAGCGTTCGGAGGCATTTTCGAAGGTCGCCGGATATTCGAGCTTCGATCCGGCGTTGAGCCACACCTCCGAGCCGTCGTCCAGCACCAGGCGGAACTGACGTCCGTTGGGCACTTCGACTTTCAGTTTGCGCTCGGTGGCCAGGGGACGCTGCTCTCCGGTCTCGGTGCGCAGAGCCACTTCACCCTCGGAACGCCGTTCGAGACGGGCCGCATTCTCTCGTCGGCCGTCATCACCACCTGGGGCCGCTCCACCGTCACACCCATCTGCTGCAACTGCGCGAAGGCGTCCGGCTCGGGCAGCACCCCGGGCTGACGAACCACCAGAACCACGGCGGCAACGATCGCAGCCGCACTTCCGGCCAGGGTCGCGCGCGACATCCAGCGTCGCCGCACACGGCGGCGAATGCGTCTTTTCACGTCGTCGAAGTCCCTGCTGTCCGCACCGGGACGATCGTCCGGCGTCTCCAGCCCGGCCCAGATGCCGTTCAGCAACTCTTCATCGTCCTCATCGAGATTCCGATGCGGAAAATTGGATCTTTCCATAATACAGGATAACTATTCTTTACCCCATAAATACGGTGAACCCGAAAACTACGTACTGTTTTTTTACTTTTTTTTGATTTCTCCGCGCAATTTCTTCACTACTTTGTACAAAATAGTCTCCACCGTTCGCACGGAGATGGAGAGTTCGGTGGCTATCGCTGCGTTCTTCTTGTTTTCCCAATAGCTCATCAGCAGCACTTTGCGGCTCTGTTCAGGAAGCCGTGAAATAGCAGGGGCCAATTCGGGGGGGGGAACCTCTTTCTCCTGGTCCCATCCGCCGTGCAGTTCGGCGGCGGCGCTGATTTCGCGGCGGCGGCGGGCCTCGTCGTACTTGAGCAGGCGCAGGGAGTTGTTGTGCACGGCGCGCAGCAGGTAGTTGCGCAGCGGTTTTGCGGCGTCGAGCCGCTTCCGGTTGAGCCACACGGCGGTAAAAACGTCCTGCACGACCTCGTAAGCGGCCTGCTCGTTCTGGAGAATGGTCGTGGCATAGTGTCGCAAAGGCGCGCAGAAAGCCGTATAGACCTCCTTGAAGGTCTCCTCGTCACCGGTTTTCAATGCCTCTACGATCCGACGGTTATCGGATATGTCGAAAGTGTATGCCATGTAATTAACCTAACCCTATTTTGCAAAAATAGTCATTCCGGCCAAATAGACAATAGAAAAGCGCCATTTTTCTCATTTCGCGCCCATTTTCCACCGGGGAGAAGAAGGCTCCGGCGGAAAATTCCGTGCCGTCCCTTCCTCCGGCCGCGCCCGGATTGCGCCCGCTCCGCCGCCGATCCACCGCCGGAGCGCAGCCGCGACGGTCGCGTATCGCAAACGGCGGTCCGCCGCGACGCATTGTTTGCATTTTCGGGCTAATTTTCCTATATTTGTCTACCTGTTATATGCCGCGTTCCGACGGAACGGTCATTCCCGGTTCACCGGATGTCCGGAAAGTCGGCGTGCGGCCGTAAATGTCATTCACAGCCCATGTCCACATTCAGCAGCGACCGCATCGCCAATATTATTGTTCCGGATTTGCAAAAACGGTTCCGACGCGGTTATATCGACTATTTCAACCGGAAAGACAAAACCTACCGGCCGGTGGAGGAGGTCCAGATCCGGTCAATCGTCCCCCTGGAGCAATTCGAGGAGCTGATGAAGCTGCTCGACGACATCGTGCTGTTCAGCGCGGCGACGCCGGAGCTGGCGACCAAATTCCAGGGGCTGTGGAACCGGCTCGATCTCCCGGACAAGGACGACAAGGACCGGATCGAGTGTACGCGCATGGGGCTTATCTCGCTCGAATCCTACATCAAAGTCTTCATCTACCTGCTGTGCGGCAACGGCGACCTGCTGCGGCAGATCGAAGCCGAAAAACACGGCCTCGGATACATCCTCAACGAACTCGGCGTCCCGTCTCCCGACGGGAAACGCGGTCTGTTCGACAGTCGGTATAAAGGTCTTTTCGACACGCTGCGCCGCTACCGGAACGGAATCACGCACTCCCCGAGCGACACCGACACGGAAGAAAGCGACATCCTGATGCCCCGGGGCAATCTGAACGATGCTTATGACGGGTTGTTCCTGCTGACGCTGACCGGACTGCTGCTGCTGCTCCACCACCATGCCGGCTATTACAGGCGGTATCTCGACGAACACCGGCCCGAGCTTCCCCCGGAGAAAGCCGCAGCGGCATCTCCGGCCGACGACTTCGACCTCGAACGGTTCAAGGACCGTTACCTCGAGGAGCTGCTCGGCGAACAGAACCGCGAACTGAAACAGAAGGTGGGCTTCATCGGCCGGATCGACAACCAGCAGACGCTGAATCTGCTGCCTCTGAAACTCCAGCGCCGGCAGGATGCCGGGGAGGGGCTGTCCGACCCGGACTACGGCGGCCGTCCGCACGAAAGCGGCGACTTTACGGACGGCGAACAGGGCGGCATGGCGATGGACGACCTGATAGACGCCGGAGACCGCATCAGCCTGATTCTGGGCAACCCGGGCGCAGGCAAGACCACGGTGTTGATCCGCCTGATCCGCCAGTATGCGGACCTGTGGCACAACGGCGACCGTTCGATCCTGCCCCTGCGTATCAATCTCAACGCGGTCACCGAAGGCCAAACGATGGACGACGCCCTGCGGACGGCCTTCAACGCGGGTTTCGGAATCACGACGACCGAGGACCGGAAGCGCATGGTGTTCGCCCATGCCGAGCAGCTGCTCGCAGAGGGCCGCATCGCGCTCTTCATCGACGGGCTGAACGAACTGAAGGTCTCCCGCCCCGAACTCTTCATCGCCTCGCTCGGATCGTTCATCGCCAAATACGACAAGTGCCGCTTCCACATCACGGGACGCATTCACGAATTTGCAGCCTGCCGCGAGGCTTTCCGGCGGATCGAGGGGTGCGGGGTTTACCACCTCTGCGAGATTTCGCTCGACCAGATTCTGCTCTACCTCCGCCAGCTGGGACTCCCGGAGGAGCGGATCGACGAATTCCGGCTGCAAATAATCCGGGCCGGAATCGAGGAGCTGCTGGGCACGCCGCTCAACTTTATGATGATCGCCGCCCTGTTGCTCGGCAGCACGGAATACAAGATTCCAGCGGTCGGCAACCGGGGCGAATTGCTGGAGATGTTCATGCGGTCGTCGCTGAGCGTCCGGAGCCGGGAGAAGCTGGTGGACGAAGCGGTCAATTTCAACGCCTTCGACCTGCTGCAACAGATGGCCTGGCGGATCGCGGCCGAAGGGCAACGGGTCCTGCGCGAGGATTTCGTCATCGAGATCGCCCGCGACCCGCGCTACAAGGGGGCCGACCGGGTGGAGAAGCTCGTCGACAGCCTGATCGGACTGCACATCGTCGAACAAAGCGTCGACCACAAAGGGAGCTGGCTCACGTTTTTCGTAGACACCTACCTCGAATATTTCTTCGCCCGGCGTCTGGCGCTCGACTTCTGCGAACGGCACGCGCCGCTGCCCGGGCAGCTGGATGTAACCAACGAGCGCAATTTCGAAATCCTGAAACTCACGCTGGAGCTGATTTGCAGCGGATGGGTCCGCAAGGAGGGGTGCATCGCCGACGGCCGCGATTTCGTCAAGGCCCTCTACGACCTGGGGCGCAATCCCGCACAGCCGGCCGCGACAACCACCGCCGACGGCGTGCTGCAAACCGAAGGCCTGCCCTCAAAACCGGCCGTCAACGGAAACCTGGTCCTCGTGGCGCGCATGGCTTCCGGCCTGAAACCCTATACCGACAAAACGAATCCCAACGCGCGGCTGCTGATCGAATCGTGGCTGCTCAATACGATGGGCGTCTCCCGGGTCCGGCCTGACGTCGGTCGTCTACCGGATCGGCCATCCGGTTCCCGACACGGAAGGGGATTACGACTATATCCGGCAGCTGGCCGAATGCGCCGTCGTCCTGTCGAGCGAACGGATTTTCAGGGAGCTTTTCTCGGACTACTGGCTGACGACCCTGCTGCTGACCGTCGCCGACGATTTCGGCATGCAGCTGCCCGAGAATTCCGTAAAGGCGTCGGCGCTCCACCGGGCGCTGATCGACAACTGCACCGACGTCAGGCTGTTCTACCGTTTCCTGCACTCGCGCTACCTCGACCTGGTGCTGTTCCGCCCCCGCTCGGCGCTGCGGATTCGGAAGTTCCTTTCGCTGCTTTTCGGGAACCTGAAAAAATACACCCAGAAACTGCTTTACGGCTATATCGCGGAGTGGCGGGAAGCCGACGCGCAGCGGCAGGGCGGCGACCACTATCTGGCGCAGGACGCCAACACCCTGCTGCTCTGTATCGACGATGTCGACTACCTGATTTCGAGATACGATCTCCCCGCGGCGGAACGCTCCCGGACGAAGATCGGATGGTCGCAGCTGCGCAAACTGGTGCGCAACTACGACGACGAAAGGCTGGCCGCGTTCATTTTCACCGAGCGTTTCTTCGCACTGTTGCAGAACCGGGAACAGATGGCGCTTTACCTCTTCCGCTACTACATCTTCCGCAACCACTTCCCGCGCTGCCTGATGCAGTTCCTTTTCGAAGGTACGGGCCGCAAGGGAATCTCCCCCGGCAACCTCTCGGAACTGCTGGACGCTTTCCCGCTGGAAAAGATTCCGGTCGGCGAGGCCCGCAAGCGCTACGACAACGAAATCTACGACTACCTGACCCAGGAGACGCACAGCGAAGAGTCGGACGACGGGCTGATCTACCGCATTTTCGATGTGAACGCGGAACGGATACGGCTCGCGATCAAGGATGCGAACACCCCGTTCGAAGGGCTGACGGCATGTATCCGGACCGACGACACGCGCATGTTCTGCCGCGTGGAAGCCGACGGATACGTCGACGCCCGGGGCGAGACCTTCAGTTTGAGCAGCCGCGACGGCTCGCTGCTGCCCGTCTCGGGGAAGATCGTCGCACCGGACGGGACGGAACTCGCCTATGCGGCCTCGGCCAGCAACAAGGAGATTTCGGTGACCTGCTACGACAAGGCGGAGATCGCCTGGCTGC
>OGRK01001648.1_pt1 | contig 13359 bp, 10 predicted proteins | sample 1553471 | NCBI WGS metagenome assembly OGRK01 (sample SAMEA2580080, study PRJEB22360) | human gut metagenome | biome: human gut; feature: human-associated habitat; material: faeces | place: Denmark | collected 2008/2010
TGCATGTGTATATATTCTTTCGACACATGTGGTGATTTAAGAAGGAAGAATGTCTGATAGATTTTATAAAGAGAAGGTTGGAAAGGAATTACGATCAGATTCTTACCTCTGCCCACGATTATAAAACACGTAAAGGAGTTGGACATCATGAGATTTATAATTACAGGAAGAAATATTGATATAACAGAGGGATTAAAGTCAGCAGTAGAGGAGAAGCTTGGAAAGCTTGACAGATTTTTTGCACCAGAGACAGAAGTTAATGTAACCTTGAGTGTAGAAAAAGAAAGACAGAAGATTGAGGTAACTATTCCGGTTAAGGGTAACATCATAAGAAGCGAGCAGGTAAGCAGCGATATGTATGTTTCAATTGACCTTGTCGAAGAAGTTATCGAACGTCAGTTAAAGAAGTATAAGAATAAGATTGTTGACAAGCAGCAGAACGCAGCAGCATTTGCACAGGAATATGTAGAGAAAGATTATGATGACGATGAGGTTAAGATTATCAGAACCAAGAGATTCGGAATCAAGCCAATGGATCCTGAGGAAGCATGCGTTCAGATGGAGCTTCTTGGACATAATTTCTATGTATTCTTTAATTCAGAGACAGAGGAAGTTAATGTTGTTTATAAGAGAAAAGGCAACACATATGGTTTGATTGAACCAGAACTTGATTAGTATGCTTTTTTACGTCATATAGGTTTATCCTCTTTTTCAGAGTACCGTCTGCCGGTTAGTGCCGGTGGGCGGTATTTCTCTGTATGTATAAGAAATCTATTTATAAAATTTTAATGGTTTAACTTTACTTGATAGAATATCTAAATAGTGGTACAATTACAACATAAATAGGCTTTTATAAGGAGATATATAAAGTAATGGGATTAGCTCAGAAATTATTTGGAACACACAGCGAACATGAATTGAAAAGAATATATCCAATTGCTGATAAGATTGAAGGCTACAGAGAATCTTATAGCAAGTTAAGCGACGAAGAACTTAAAGGAAAGACTAAAGAGTTTAAGGACAGATTAGCTAAGGGAGAGACTCTTGATGATATTCTGCCGGAAGCATTTGCAACAGTAAGGGAAGCGGGCAGGAGAGTTCTTGGTATGGAACATTATCGTGTTCAGCTTATCGGAGGAATTATTCTTCATCAGGGAAGAATTGCCGAGATGAAGACTGGTGAAGGTAAGACACTTGTGTGTACACTTCCAGCATATCTTAATGCACTTACTGAAGAGGGCGTAATCGTAGTTACTGTTAATGATTACCTTGCTAAGCGAGATGCTGAGCAGATGGGTATGATACATGAATTCTTAGGCCTTAAGGTTGGCGTTGTATTACACGACTCAACAAGAGAAGAGAGGCAGGCTGCATATGGAAGTGATATTACATATGTAACGAACAACGAACTTGGTTTTGATTATCTTCGTGATAACATGGCTATATATAAGAGTGAACTTGTATTAAGAAATCTTAAGTACTGTATTATAGATGAGGTCGATTCTGTTCTTATTGATGAGGCACGTACACCTCTTATTATCTCAGGACAGAGCGGAAAATCTACTAAATTATATGAACTCTGTGATATACTTGCAAGGCAATTACAGCGAGGCGAATATAAGGGTGAGAGAACTAAGATGCAGGCAATCATGAACGAGGAAGTTGAAGAAGATGGAGACTTCATCGTTAATGAGAAGGATAAGGTAGTTAACCTTACTGAACAGGGTATTCACAAGGTTGAGCAGTTCTTCCATATAGATAATTATGCAGATCCTGAGAATCTTGAAATTCAGCATAATGTTACACTTGCACTTCGCGCTCATAATCTTATGTTCAGGGATAAGGATTATGTTGTTAAAGATGATGAGGTACTTATAGTAGATGAATTTACAGGCCGTATTATGCCAGGACGTCGTTATTCAGATGGTCTTCATCAGGCGATAGAAGCCAAAGAGCATGTTAAGGTTAAGAGAGAGAGTAAGACTCTTGCAACTATTACATTCCAGAACTTCTTTAATAAGTTTGAGAAGAAGGCTGGTATGACAGGTACAGCTCTTACAGAAGAGAAGGAATTCCGTGAAATCTATAACATGGACGTTGTTGAAGTGCCGACTAACAAGCCTGTTATAAGAGTTGATTATAATGACGCTGTATTTAAGACTAAGAAAGGCAAATTTAATGCTGTTGTACAGTCTGTTATTGAATCTCATGAAAAAGGACAGCCTGTTCTTGTCGGTACAATAACAATTGAGACGTCTGAGCTTCTTAGTGAGATGTTAAGAAAGAAGGGTATACCTCATAATGTACTTAATGCGAAGTATCATGAGTTAGAGGCACAGATAGTATCAGAGGCAGGACGTCATGGTGCAGTTACTATTGCTACTAACATGGCTGGTCGAGGAACTGATATTAAGCTTGATGATGAGGCTGTTGCTGCAGGTGGTCTTAAGATTATTGGTACAGAAAGACATGAAAGCCGTCGTATTGATAACCAGTTACGTGGACGTTCTGGACGACAGGGAGATCCTGGTGAATCAAGATTCTACATTTCTCTTGAAGATGATCTTATGAGACTGTTTGCACAGGAAAGACTTATGAATATTTTCAACAGTCTTGGGGTATCTGAGGATGAGCAGATTGAGCATAAGATGTTAAGCAAGGCTATAGAGACAGCTCAGAAGAAGATTGAGACTAATAACTTTGGTATCAGAAGCCATCTTCTTGAATATGATCAGGTTATGAATGAGCAGAGAGAGATTATGTACGCAGAACGTAGAAGAGTTCTTGATGGGGAAAGCATGCGTAATTCTATCATGAAGATGATAACTGATTATGTAGAGAATGTAGTTAACCGCTGTGTAAGTGAAGATAAAGATGCTAACGAATGGGATTATGATGAGATTAATGAGCTTCTTCTTCCAACTATTCCTATTGAGAGAGTGGAATACAGAGAGAATATTAAGAATAAGAATGAATTAATACATGATCTTAAGGAGAAGGCAGTTAAACTTTACGAAGATAAAGAAGCACTTTTCCCAGAGGCTGAGCAGATAAGAGAAATCGAGCGAGTAATCCTTCTTAAGGTAATTGACAGAAAGTGGATGGATCATATCGATGATATGGATCAGTTAAAGCAGGGTATAGGTCTTCAGGCACTTGGACAGAGAGATCCTGTTGTCCAGTATAAGATGATGGGCTATGACATGTTTGATGAGATGACTGCAGGAATTACAGAGGATACTGTAAGACTTCTTATGCATATTCAGGTAGAACAGAAGGTTGAAAGAGAACAGGTTGCCAAGGTAACAGGTACTAATAAGGATGAAGGACCATCTGTTAAGGGACCAGCGAGAAGAACAGAGAAGAAGATATATCCTAATGATCCATGCCCATGCGGAAGTGGCAAGAAATATAAGAATTGCTGCGGAAGACAGGCATAAGTTTATAAGAGACATCAGGGCGCGGAATGCTTGAAATATCAGCGTCCGCGCCTATTATTTTGGAGGACATATGGTAGAGTTAGACCAGTTTAGATACAGAATTTCAGGATACGATAAGCCTATGGCTCAGATTAAGAATTCTCTGGATCTTGACAATAAGCAGAAAAGGATTGAAGAATTAGAGGCTGATATGGAATCTCCGGGATTCTGGGATAATCCGGATAAATCACAGAATGCAATGAAAGAGCTTAAAGGCTTAAAGGATGCATTTGAAAGATACAATGAGTTAGAAACAGGACTTGATGATGTTAAGACACTTATTGAGATGGCAGAAGAATCTAATGATCAGTCGCTTATTCCAGAGATAGAAGAAGAGATAACGGGTCTTGAAGACAAGATGGAAAGTTTAAGGATTGAGACATTGCTTTCTGGAGAACATGATGCATGTGATGCCATTCTTACACTTCATGCAGGAGCAGGTGGAACAGAAAGCTGTGACTGGTGTCAGATGCTTTTCAGAATGTATACAAGATGGGCGGAAAGTCACGGATATACAACAGAAACACTTGATTATCTTGAAGGTGAAGAAGCAGGAATTAAGTCGGTTACTATAGAGATAAGAGGAGAGAATGCATATGGACATCTGAAATCTGAACATGGTGTTCACAGACTTGTAAGAATATCTCCATTCAATGCGGCAGGTAAGAGACAGACTTCTTTCGTATCATGTGACGTAATGCCTGATATTAATCAGGATATAGATATTGAGATTAATGATGATGATTTAAGAATTGATACATATCGTTCAAGTGGTGCAGGTGGACAGCACATTAATAAAACGTCATCAGCAATCAGAATTACACATCTTCCTACAGGAATTGTTGTACAGTGCCAGAATGAAAGATCTCAGCACCAGAATAAAGATAAAGCTATGCAGATGTTAAAGGCTAAGCTCTATCTTTTAAAGGAGGCTGAGAATGCAGAGAATCTATCTGGAATCAGAGGAGATGTCAAGGATATTAATTTCGGAAGCCAGATAAGAAGTTACGTTCTTCAGCCATATACAATGGTTAAGGATAACAGAACTAATAAGGAAGTTGCTAATGCGGGCAGCGTACTTGATGGCAATATCGATCCGTTTATCAACGCGTATCTTACATGGATAAGCACAGGAAAGACTGAAGAATAATGAAAGGTGGTATATCAGTATGGCAGATTACATAAAACCAGTAATTTTCAGATTAGGGAATCAGCAGTTTGGAGTGGATATTAATCTTGTTCAGTCTATAGAAAGAGAGATTAATATTGTAAGAGTTCCCAATGCAATGAAATATATAAGTGGAATTGTTAATCTGAGAGGGGAGGTTATTCCTGCATTCAGTTTAAGAAAAAAGTTTGGCACAGATGACAATGTTGGTGTGATTGGAGAAGACAGTACAGTAATTGTAAATATACCTGGTGTTGTCAAGCTTGCTCTTGAGGTTGATGAGGTGCTTGAAATAGGTGATATTGATGCTCAGAGCATTGTACAGATGCCGGCGCTTGCGAAGACTGTTGATACAGAATATCTTGACAGGGTTGCCAATGTTAATGGACAGCTTGTTATTCTTCTTGATGTTGAAAAATTACTTACGCAGTCAGAAGCAGAGAGTGTTAAGAAATTCACAGAAGATATGAATGATAATGACGGAGGTGCTGCTAATGTCTGATACTAAGTTTGAGAGAAATGCAGGCATACTTATGCCTGTAAGTTCATTACCATCACCATATGGTATAGGAACATTTGGCAAGGATGCATATGATTTTGTTACATTTGTTAAAGAATGTAATCATAAGTACTGGCAGGTACTTCCGTTAGGACCAACTACTTATGGTGACAGCCCATATCAGTCATATTCTGCGTTTGCAGGTAATCCGTACTTTGTTGATCTTGATATGCTTATTGAGGCTGGATTCTTGTTAAAGTCAGAGGTTATTTCAAGAGACTGGGGTGATGGAATTGTGCCTGTAAATGTTTCTGAAGATGACGCTGTTAATGGAAGATTCGGAACCTACAGAGATGGAAATATTGGTGACGAAAGATATGTCAGTTATGAAAAGATATATAATAACAGATTTGATATATTAAGAATTGCTTATAACAGATTTAAGGCTGCATGTGCAGAAAGCAAGAAGAAGCTTGCCAAGGGGCTTCCTCTTTACAAGCAGTTTGATAATTTTGTTAAAGATAATGCAGACTGGCTTGAGGATTATGCTCTGTTTATGGCATTGAAGTCCCATTTTAACAATGTCTCATGGGGTGAATGGGAAACTGACATAAAGTTCAGAAAGCCTGAGGCAATGAGCCGATATGAAGAGCAGCTTTCTGATGATATAGGATACTGGAAATTCATACAGTTTGAATTCTACTTACAGTGGAATGCACTTAAACAATATGCTAATAGTAATGGTATAGAGATTATAGGTGATATACCTATTTATATGGGATATGACAGCGTAGATGTATGGGCTAATCAGGGAGAATTCCAGCTGGATGAGAATCTAACACCAATAAAGGTTGCAGGTGTACCACCTGATGCATTTTCTGATTTAGGTCAGAGATGGGGAAATCCTCTTTATGATTATGATAAAATGGAAGCAAATGGATTCAGCTGGTGGAGAAAGAGAATGGCAGCTTCAGCAAAACTATATGATGTCATAAGAATTGATCATTTTATAGGAATTGTGAAGTACTATACAATTCCAGCAGACATGCCTGATGCAAGACAGGGTGAGTACAGACAGGGACCAGGACAGAAGCTGCTTGATGTTATTAATGAATCTATCGGTGATAAGAAGATTATTGCTGAAGACTTAGGTGTTGAAGTTCCTGAAGTAGCAAAGATTCTTAAAGAAAATGGATATCCGGGAATGAAGGTTCTTGAATTTGCATTTGGTGGAGACAGAAAGAATCCGCATCTGCCATATAATTATACACAGAATCTTGTATGCTATGGTGGAACTCATGATAACGAAACGCTGCTTGGTTTCTTTGAGGACAGAGGCGACTGGGAGTTAGGATATGCTTATGACTATCTTGATACAAGAGATAAGGGAAGAATGGTTGATCAGGTATTCAGGGCTGCGTATTCAAGTGTTGCTGTTCTTACAGTATTTGCAGTTCAGGACATTCTCAAACTTGGAAATTGGGCAAGAATGAATTTGCCATCAAGCATGGGTAATAACTGGAAATGGCGAATGCAGAAAGGACAGTTAGGCCAGCACGAACTGGAATGCATGAGATATCTTGCAAGTGTATTTGATAGAGAAAGAAAGTAATATTAGACGGGGTAGGGAATTATCAATATATTTCCTACCCCTTTTTTGAAGAAAAAACAAAAAATAGTACAATAGTACTATTTACATATTCCTGATTAGTGGTATTATATTTATATAAAGAGACAAGTTAATATATTGGCAAAGTAGTCGAAAGGCTATGACGCAAAGCCAAGGGTCTTAACTGATTTTATCAGAATGACAGCCGGTTGCATTACAATCAACGCAAATGATTCGTATTATTCAGGCATCCGGTAATCGGATGTTTTTTTATTATATGGTTCAACGGGGGAACTGATTATGAAAAAGAATAATTCTAAAAAGTGGATCAAAACAATAACAATAACAACAGCGGTACTTCTATTTGCAGCTGGTGCGGTATTTGCATTAAAGTCAGCAGGTACAGCTAATACAGATAAAGATAGTGCTGATACAGTAGTTGCGGCAGCTAATGAAGCAACAGATTTAGTGGTTAAAGAAACAGTTTCAGAGAAAGAAACAGAAGTTATTACAGAGACAGCCGCTACAGAGGCAACAACAGAAGAAGCCACAGAGGCAGTAACAGAACAGAGCAGTACAATTGCAGAGATTCAGTCACAGACAGAGGTTGCAACAGAAGCAGTTCAGGAGCCAGAAGTTACAGAGGCTGTTACAGAGTTACCTGTTGTACAGACTCCATCAGATGCAAGAGTTGCACAGGTTATAGCAGGAATTAATGCTGAGCGTGAGGCAGCTGGTGTGGCAGCGGTTACATATGATATGACACTCACAGATATGGCACAGGTAAGAGCATCAGAGAATGCAGCTAATGATTACTTTGTTATAGAGAATGGTAAGCATAAAAGACCAGATGGAAGAAAAGCTTCTTCAATATGTGAAGATTATGGACAGAGTGGAAACTTTGGCGAGGTTATGGGAAGATATCAGGAAACTCCTGATGAGATAGTAACTGGCTGGCATAATTCAGCATCACATTATGCATGCATGACAAGCGGTAAGTATAACAGAGTTGGTGTGGGTATTGCAGCAGATTCAGAAGGATATCTTTACTGGGTAGCAATCTTCATGGATTAATTTTAAATAGACAATAGATTACATAATATAGATACAACTTAATATGGTAAGAACAATGTATTTGCGGCGTTGTTTTTATAAAGCTTCATTAGAAGCGGAAACCCTCACATTCCTCTCCCGTTGTGTGAGGGTTTCTTTTTGTGCTTTAATTAAAGAAAAGACAGGCTCCCCTTATTTATTATATATCTGGAAATGGGATGAACCTCGGCGATGCTGCAACATAGTTATAGTATCTGTGTTACTTATAAAAAGCAGAAATGCCAGAAGTTAGATGCAAAAGTTTATGTTTGGATAGTATGTGATACCTATAGGTAGTCGTATTTTTGAAACTTTTATAGGCAGAAAACCACAATGACTATAATAATAGACGATAAATAAACCTATATATGAATGGTAATGAAGGTTTTTATAGGAAAATTTCTCTAAAAACAGGATTTTAGGACGAAAAAACTTATGAATATGCCTATAAAGTACAAAATTCCTACGGATTTATAGGACAATGCTTCCTGAGACAATTACCAAACTGGAAACTGCCAAACTGGGAATTATCAAACCAGAAATTGCTAAATTAGAAGTCAGAAAAGAAATCAGAAAAAATTTGATGAGATATCTGACAAGATGTTCAATTGAGCATTTAAAGAGAAAGATACTTGCAATGTGTATACATATATGGTAATATTCTTTGTGCGGTAGACAGTTGTTTATCAGAGAAAGACACCAAAGAACAATTGTCTTTGTAAAACGGACAATAGAAAGGTACAGACGCAGTCTGGCAGATAATATTAAGTATTATGTCGTTAAGCAAAAGGCTCTGCCTGAGGTTCTGCTTAAGGTAGCGGAGACGAACAGAATTATTGAGACTGAAAATATATCTGTTGCAGATGCTACAGAGAAAGTTGGAATAAGCAGAAGTTCTTATTACAAGTATAAGGATGATATTTTTCCGTTTAGAGAGAATGTAAAGGGGAAAACCATTACATTTGTATTGTCTATGGACGATGAACCAGGGCTGCTTTCCCTGGTATTGAAGAAGGTTGCAGAATTCAAGGCGAATATTCTTACTATTCATCAGACAATTCCGGTTAATGGGATTGCATCACTGACGCTTAGTGTGGATATTCTTCCGACTACAGGAGACTCTTCAGAAATGATAGAGCAGATAGAAAGACTTAAAGGGGTAAGATATCTTAAGATATTAAGCAGTGATGCATCTATCTGATATATAAGCAATTAAAGAAAACGGAGGCAGATATGGCAAAGATTGCAGTGTTAGGTTATGGAACAGTAGGATCAGGAGTGGTTGAGGTATTAAATACCAATGGTGCTTCAATTGCAAAGAGAGCAGGAGATACTATTGAGGTTAAGAGTGTACTTGATTTAAGAGATTTTCCGGGAGATCCAATTCAGGATAAAATCGTTCATGATATAGATCTTATAATTAATGACCCTGAGATAGAGGTTGTTGTTGAGGTTATGGGTGGTGTAGAGCCAGCATTTACATTTGTTAAGAAGGCACTTGAAGCAGGAAAGAGCGTGTGTACATCTAATAAGGCACTTGTTGCTGCACACGGTCCTGAGCTTCTTGAGATGGCTAAAGAAAGAAGACTTAATTTCATGTTTGAGGCATCAGTAGGCGGTGGAATTCCAATTATCAGACCGCTTAACCAGTCTTTAACAGCAGATGAGATTACTAAGATTACAGGTATTCTTAATGGAACAACTAACTATATTCTTACTAAGATGAGCAGAGAAGGAATCTCATATCAGGAGGTTCTTAAAGAGGCACAGGCACTCGGATATGCAGAAAGAAATCCTGAGGCTGATGTTGAAGGTTACGATGCATGCAGAAAAATAGCAATTCTCACATCGCTTGCATTTGGAAATACAGTGAAATTCGAGGAGGTGTATACAGAGGGAATAACAAAGATTTCTAATGAAGATTTTGCATATGCTAAAGAGCTTGGAAGTGTTATCAAGCTTCTTGCAACAAGCTACAGTAAGGATGGCAAGGTATATGCAATCACAGCACCATTTATGATTGACAGCACACATCCATTATATAATGTTAATGACGTTCTTAACGGAATCTATGTACACGGCAATGTATTAGGGGATGTAATGTTCTTCGGAGCAGGAGCCGGAAAGCTTCCAACAGCAAGTGCTGTAGTATCAGATGTAGTTGACTGTGTTAAGCATAAGGGTAAAAATGTTATGACAATCTGGAGTTCAGTAAAGCAGGAACTTGGTGATACATTTGACGAGACAAGAAAGTTCTTTGTAAGAATTAAGGGCGATGATGTCCAGGCAGCTAAGGCAGCATTTGGTGAAGGACAGGTTGTTAAGGTTGATGGAATTAACGGAGAGTTCGGATTTGTTACAGAACCTATGACAGAGAGAGCATTTGAAGATGCTAAGGATAAGGTTTCTGTTATAAGCAGAATCAGAATAGATGATACTAAATTACAGTAATAATATAAGGGAGAAAAGTAATGGTTAAAGTAGTTAAATTTGGTGGAAGTTCACTTGCAAGCGCAGAGCAGTTTAAGAAGGTTGGCAATATTATCCGTGCTGATGAGGACAGAAAGTATGTGGTTCCTTCAGCACCTGGAAAGAGATTTCCAGAGGATACTAAGGTTACTGATATGCTTTACAAATGTTATGCAGAGGCAGAAGCTGGTAAGAATATTGAGAAGAGTCTTAAGGCAATTGAGGAAAGATACAATGAAATTATCAAGGGACTTGGACTTAAGCTTTCATTAAAGGAACAGTTTGAGACAATTAAGAAGAATTTTGAGGCACTTGCAGGAAAAGATTATGCAGCTTCAAGAGGTGAATATCTTAATGGTATTATCATGGCTAACTATCTTGGATATGAGTTCATAGATGCTGCTACAGTTATCTGCTTCGATAAGGATGGAGAGTTTGATTCAGAAAAGACTAATGCAGTGTGTGAAGCAAAGTTTGCTAATATTGAAAGAGCAGTTGTACCTGGTTTTTACGGAGCAATGCCAAACGGAAAGGTTAAGACATTTTCAAGAGGCGGTTCTGATGTAACAGGATCAATCGTTGCAAGAGCACTTAAGGCTGATATGTATGAGAACTGGACAGATGTATCAGGCTTCCTTGCAGCAGATCCAAGAATTGTAAATAATGCAAAGCCAATCAACGTTATTACATATAAGGAATTAAGAGAGCTTTCATACATGGGTGCATCAGTGCTTCATGAATCAGCTATCTTCCCTGTAAGAAAGGGTGGAATTCCTATCAATATTAAGAATACTAATGCTCCGGAAGATAAGGGAACAATGATTGTTGAGACAACATGTAATATGCCGGAATACACAATTACAGGTATTGCAGGTAAGAAGGGATTCGTTGCAATCAGCATTGATAAGGATATGATGAATTCAGAAATCGGATTCTGTAGAAAGGTTCTTTCAGTATTCGAGGATAACGGAATCTCAATCGAACATATGCCTTCAGGAATAGATACTATGACAGTATTTGTTCACCAGGATGAATTTGTAGAGAAGGAACAGAAGGTTCTTGCACAGATTCATAAGGCAGTTAATCCTGACTCTGTTGAACTTGAAGCTAACCTTGCACTTATTGCAGTAGTTGGACGTGGAATGAAGAACAGTACTGGTATAGCAGGTAATATCTTCTCAGCACTTGCAAAAGCTAAGATTAATGTTAAAATGATAGATCAGGGATCTTCAGAGCTTAACATCATCATTGGTGTAAGAAACAGATACTTTGAGGATGCTATTAAGACTATCTATGGAGTATTTGTTCCAGAGGAATAGTTGAGTAGATAAACAGGGGGATAAGGGATATGAAAGAGGCAAAGAATGAATTAATGCAGTTTGTCGGCGGCGTAATAATGCTTGTTGTAGGACTGTACATATTGTCACAGAAAGTTATGGTATCATCTTCATATGGGTTCTTCTCATTATGGGGTGGCAGGTTCTCATCAGGTCTTATTATGGTACCATTAATAATTGGAGTTGTATGGATGTTTGCTTCAGGCGGCTCATTTGTATCTAAAGTATTTACCGTACTATCAGTGATACTTATAATTGCGGCAATTGTTGCGTCAACAAGAATCTGGCTTGTAACTATTACAATGTATGAATGGGTTCTTATACTTGTTCTTATATTTGGCGGCGCCGGATTGGTTGCAAAGGTATTGTTTGCTAACAATAAGTCAGAAAAGTCCAAGAAAGATAAGTCAGAGCAGACAGGCGGCAGTTATACATCAAGTGTAGATGATGAACTTGATAAGATGAAAAAGAATATGAAGTAAATTTCATTCCCCGCACATGGAGTGCGGGGATTCTTGCGTTTATGCAACTGTTGATAAACTTTGATGAAATTGATATAATTAAATGTAATATGCGTATGAAAACGGAGGAAGATTAATGGATATCGCAAAGAAGATAGCGGAAGAGCTGGAAATTAAAGTAACACAGGTAGAAGCTGCTGTTAAACTTATAGATGAGGGGTGTACAATCCCTTTTATTGCAAGATACAGAAAGGAAGTTACAGGAGCGTTAAATGATGAACAGCTCCGTAATCTTGATGAGAGATTAAAGTATTTAAGAAATCTTGAAGACAGAAAGACTCAGGTCCTCGCAAGCATTGAAGAACAGGGAAAGCTTACAGAAGAACTTAAGGCTGCTATTACAGCAGCAGAAACAATGGTTCTTGTAGAAGATCTTTACAGACCATATAAGCAGAAGAGAAGAACAAGAGCAACAATTGCAAAAGAGAAAGGTCTTGAACCACTTGCACAGTTCATATATGCACAGGAAGCTACAGAAGATGTAGAAGTCAAGGCAGCAGAATTTATCAGTGATGAAGAGGGTAAGGAAGTTGTTACAGCACAGGATGCAATAGCAGGTGCATTAGATATAATTGCAGAACAGATATCAGATGTTGCAGATTACAGAACATATATCAGAGACATCACAATGAAAGAAGGAAAGCTTGTTGTAACAGCCAAAGATGAAAAGGCTGAGTCTGTATACGAGAATTATTATGATTATAGCGAGGCACTTTCAACAATTCCGGGACACAGAATTCTTGCAATTAACAGAGGAGAGGATGAGAAGTTTCTTACTGTTAAGGTAGAAGCACCGGAAGAGAGAATATTAAGATATCTCGAGAAGAATATTCTTAAAGACAATGCATTTACAGCAGAATACCTTAAGAACTGCATAGCAGATGCATATGGAAGACTTATTGCACCAGCTATCGAAAGAGAGATAAGAAGCAGCCTTACAGAGACGGCAGAGGATGGGGCAATCAAAGTGTTTGGAAAGAATCTTGAACAGCTTCTCCTTCAGCCACCTATCGCAGGCAAGGTTGTTCTTGGCTGGGATCCGGCTTTTAGAACAGGTTGTAAGCTTGCAGTTGTAGACCCTACAGGTAAGGTACTTGCAACTAAAGTTATATACCCTACAGAACCACACAATAAGGTGGCGGAATCTAAGGCTGAGGTTAAGAAGCTTATAGATAAGTACCACGT